>Ga0123355_10014617_pt1 | contig 12288 bp, 5 predicted proteins | sample TergutEmb28metaG_3_FD_89872 | JGI IMG/M metagenome (GOLD analysis project Ga0123355, IMG submission 89872) | Embiratermes neotenicus P1 segment gut microbial communities from Petit-Saut dam, French Guiana - Emb289 P1 | ecosystem: Host-associated > Arthropoda: Insects > Digestive system > Gut ...
ACAAAGTTTCCCCCCCATACAAAAAAAAAGAAAAAATTAAAGTTTTAGAGGGGGCCGGGGGGGGGGGGGGGGAGGGTTCATACGGAGATTCTCCATTCACTCTTGTGAATGATATACTGGAAACGATGGCGCAAATCGGTACACAGGAAAAAGACTCAACAAAAAAAATAATGGTCTGTCTCGGACCCTGACGATGACGCAGCCACGATGTCGCGTGTGACATTAGAGTGGTGGGAATAGAAGAGTTTTTAGTGAAGTGTGGCGGAAGTATCATGTGTGTGTGGTAAGGTGATGTTTATGACACTACCAGGCCAAGGCACAACTCCACCATTTCTGAAGCTGAGATTTCCTATGCAAACGTGGGGCCCAAAACAGATATGTAAGTAAAATAAATTGAAAATTATTAATTTTTTAAATTAGCTTCCTGCTTGTGGGCACTAAACATTTTACTGCATTTTTTGATAAACTGAAATACTCTCTGTTTTATTCCCAACACAACGCAGATTATTTCGTTATTTCATCATCTTTGGTTCATAAGGTATAAACGTTTATTTTTTAACACGTGCAAACGATTGAAAAGGCCGTCGCAGCTAAACTTGGTACCCCGGCACGAAGACTGAATTAAATGTCCGTACGATAAAGGTTAAATTCTGTGATTTATTAATGAATACACGTTAACATGCAAAGCTACTGGGTGGAGTGTAATTACAGTGTTGTGGGAAAAAATCTTTAAATATTAATCACGTTATTCTCAGCTTTTAAAGGGTTGTTGTAAGAGAATAAATTCGCGCAGGCCGCTGTTCTACGGACGTACACTGATAATGTTTAGTTGACGGTAAGGGCTTTAATACAAAAATATTAAAATTCCTTTCATAACATTATTTTCTTCTATATTATTTTTCTTCTAATTTGAGGATGTAGGCGTCAGGTTACACCGAAACATCGGGAACCAGCTACGAGACACCACAATGTTATAACCTGGAAGCATGCCATGCTGCTCCCGTTCCACTCTCAGAGTTTAAGTTATTGCGTATTTTCACGGCACATGATGTGTGCTTCAGACAACTGGAGGCCACGCAAATATCGCACTTTGGTAATTAAAGTCAATTGCAAAAACACGGTATATGCACGAAGCTCTGACATGGGAACAGGACTAGGGCCACACTTAATTTAGCGACCTTAAGTAATTAAGAGTATCAGACATTCAAAAAATAATACACCTCTATACGTAATTCATTTTATTGGAACAATCATGGCGGTGTTCCGAAGACTTTCTTTATCTTCTGGTTTCATTGCTATAATTGGCGGGTCGTTTGATTTAGGCGTTTGAAATTAGGTGTGTAATTAGATCCTGTATGTATGAAGCTATTGTCCGTGAAATACTGTTTGAAAGTAAAAAATCACAGACACTGCGACGATAAGAATCTTTGAGGTTATATTCAACATATGGAATGCATAGACAATGTGTAGACTACTGAAGCTATCTGCAGGCGCACTTTGCAAAGACCAATAGAAGCGAAAATACTATAACTCTAGTGCTACTACTACTACTACTACTAATAATAATAATAATGTGATATCCAATAGTAATAGTTAATAATATAGTATTACGGTAATATCCAATTATTATTATTATTATTAGCCAGCTCAGTGGGAAAATAAAGTTCACGAGTACAAAAGAAACGATGAAATTATTCGAGATCTGCACTATTTTGGTATTTTACGCAGCGTAAAATACCAAACTTCTTACCGACGTGTCGGGACTACCTGTTGGTCCCATCTTCAAGGGTCTTCTTGAACTGCTTGGCCGTTGAAGATGGGGCAGATAGTTTGTAGCGAAGCGACGGTAACACATTAACATTCTACGCTGCGTAAAATCCCAAAAGAGCGCAGATCTCATTTACACCGCGGTGGTAGCCTGAAATCACGTAAAGTTATTCTTGCGAACGCCATGATGGCATATGGGGAAGTCGAGGTATAGCTTCGGTAGATTAAAGTGGTTGGTCATTTTCACATACCGGTCACTTTAACTGCGTCAGAAAGAATCCTGCATACCCACTGAATAGGAGCTAGGGTGGGTCGAAGGGCCGGTCGGAAGGTAGTAAAGAGTAAAATACCTTGCTCTATACACGAATCGAAAAACATTTCATATATCGTCAAATGCTTAACCTAATTCTGCTCAAATTTCTTACTTAGAATGTGATTGTAATTAATCATTTTTATATTGACATATCCTTGATTTATTTTTGTTTATGCTAGGACTCGGTGGTATAAATTATTAGGTTTTATGTGGAGTACAGGTAAGATGTAAGCCACATTCAGCAGCAGAAGTTCCCTATTTTCTTCTTCTTGTTAATATAACGTACATTTTTAAAGGTGACATTGCTTCACTAACCTCCTATCATCGTCAATGCTGAATATATCCCCGAAGATTCCGAGCTGTAAAACCGACAGTCTAGCTCATATTCGAAAAGTGTGCCTACAGAATGTACTACTTTCTAAGCGTTAACACTGTACAAGCTATGCAATGCTAAATACGTAAGATCTGACGAGTTTACTATAAAATCTTTCTTTACCAGCTGGGGGAAAAAAGGCTACATAATTTTAAAGGTGGCTATTTGTTTATTGCCTGCCCTTCACCGCAAGAAAGATGATTTAATTTATTTGCATCTTACTTCGCCGTTTACTTTTGTTTCGGAGGCCCCAGTACCATTCAATTTCCGTTCTTTTTTTTTTTTTAATCGCACCATTCGGGAGTGTGAAGCTGGTGTCAATTTGGAAATTAGGATACAGGATGCTTGTAAATAACTAAAGGTTGAATTGTGCCTGTGTACGCGATAAGGTATATTGAGGAGAGGAGGTGCAGCACCATACATTTCTAAATTTCCACTAGTTTGGTCTGAGTGGTCAAATTCACGCACAGACCACTTTACCTTTGCGGAAATATCGGCAGTATCCACTGAATAGCAGGTTCGGTGGGCCCGAGAGCCAGTCTAGACGCTTTGAAAGAAAAAAGAGTCTCTTACTGTTGTCGAGATTCGAACTACGATTCCTCGGCCGTTGTCCCCATGGCCGAAACTATACCGAATGAGATATTCTACTCCCTGCACACAAATATTAGAACGAAGGAAATAAACAAGCCGACCCCGGTGGTGGCGCGCTCTAAGGCGTAGTTCTGCGGCTGTACGCTTCTAGGGATTGTGGGTTCGAATTCTGCCAGGGGCATGGATATCATGTCTCTTATGAATGTTGCTTGGGACGATCCGATCCCTTAGCCAGAGGAGGCGCAACAATAACCCTATACACCTACAATGAGTATGTAGAAGAAGTGAGACTAAGGAAGAAAAGAGACACCAAAAAGATACTCCAACGAGAATCGGAAATGCATGACCTTATTAACTGCGGTCGTGGTAGCTACCTGTCTTTATATTCATTGAATCCAAAGTATTAGGCCAAAAATGAAGGCCTAACTGAGAATCTTGTAAGGATTTTCTTGCAAAACTCATACGTAGTATTTTCCTATTTCCCAGCGTACCAGGCTTACAAGTCTGTGCTTCTTTTGTTGTTTATTTGTCGACTTTGTCACTACCTATAATATATATCGCCGATGGCAGGTGAACGAATATGAATATGGAGCAGCATTGAAACTAATGACAGGGCAAACCCAAAGTAATCGGACAGTAACCTGCCCTAGTGAAGTCTTGTGTTGATAATGTTACATTTAGTTAATATACTTTCATCATTCAACAATTACATGGAATTTAGTTAATCAGTGTGCTGAAACACATATAGCTTGGTTATTTCTCATAGACACTTTTTTTTTAACTACTAAAAGAAGACTAACAATCTCAACAGGCAGCAGGAATTACGATCTTTGCCACAGAGAGAGAGAGGGAGAGAGAGAGAGAGAGAGAGAGAGAGAAGAGAGAGAATTATAGAATTATATCAGTGAGACGTAACAGCCACTATGTGCCCCCACCCACCATGTATATAAGTTAATCGGGATCAACCAAGCGCTAAATGTGCTTCATTAGTCCTAACCGAATCAAGGGTGTGCTTGTAGTCTTCTTGCAGGCCGCCAGCCACCCTTGGATACTCAAACCTCGCTTCTTAGCATAATATCGTTACACTACTATCCGACGCAAACACGTGCAACTCTCTACAGGTGGATGAACCTCGTAGGATGCCGATCTGTTTCTCTCAAACCTAACAGTACACCGTGTACGCTCAATGCAATTACGGAAGGTCTACCTAGCAGGATTCTTAACAGAGAGAAGGCATAACATCGTTAATGGTGGCTATGGCAGTACAAATAATAAACAGGACATATATATATATATACACATTCCTTTTGTAAAAGCAGGGCACTTAGGTTTATATACGTATCCTGACTGTTGTTGACACAAAGAATACTGAAATTAAATACTGAATATAAATACGTTCTCTTAAATTATTCCCTTGTGCGCCACTGAAAGAACCAAGTTTGGGAAAGCAATTTGAGGATTGCTGCCCCCTGCATATTTCATATAATTACATATAAATAGCTAGTTGATTATGGCGTCTCCATGTTGGAAATTAAGTGTTCGAAATTGATCGTTTCTTGCATTCCTCAAAGACTGGAGTTTATTTGGGTTAAAGAATGTAGATATGTAAACAAATTGCATATGGGCGTACTCGTTATGCATTTTGGGTTACAGAGTGTAACAGCAATCACGGCAATAATACGCACCATGTTCTTCCTCTAACTGCCCTTTTTCTTTTTTACTTTCAATCAGATTAATGTTTGTTCGTGTCTCAAAGGAGTTAACTTTCGTAAATATTTTCTATCTCCCGTGCATTAACCTTTTAAAGCCTACTGGTTTCGTGATGCACCAACATGTTTAACTTTCAACAACTGTACGCTCTGTCCACGTTGTATTTATTTGTTTTGTATTTATCTGAGAACAAACAGCGACTTGTGCCACTTATAGCATAAACTAATTGGTTTTTTATAACCGCGATTAAAGGTGTTTACAGCGCGGTACGAACTGGGCCATTAAATAAAGCGATCTGACATTCGCCTTTAAAGGGTTAAAGCACATTTGTTTATTATTTATATATTTCTGGATTTGATGTTTTTTATTCGTTACCGTAAAAGAAAGCTGCAGCCTAAACTGACAGAAGTGAAGCTTTCGCGGAGAGTAGTCAGCAAAGGGGAAATGACAGATTGATGAGTAGATCTTTGATACGCCGGTAGAAGTGTTCGCAAGAAAGTTGACTATTTTCATTTACAGTCTGCTTTATCTACCTAAAAAAATAAAATGCATGCTTCTGTGATCACCATAATCTGTGTGTGTACGTGCGTATGTCTGTGTACCCACTTTGAATTTTGAATCAATTCGCCAATTGCATAAACTTTGTACGAACATCATGTCACTGAAGACACCCGAAAGGCGTAGGTTTGTATGTGCTACAACGTGACTAATGGGGCATTGACACTAACGCCACTTACACTGGTGTAGATGGACGGCAATAGAACTTGAAAAGCACATAACCTTTTTTCTAGGCAATATTTTTGTACGAAGTGAAACAAAAAGAGAGCAGCCGTTGTGTTATTCTGTTCAGCTTTCTGTTTCGTGGCGATTACTCGTGAAACAGGGGTTAAACTTGTGAAATTTAAGAGGGTGATAAATTTTAAGCCTAAACATAGTTACAGATTATGCGCGATAATGCAGACTTTATGCGTCAGTAGCAAGTTCCTCACAAAATTGAAAGAAGAAAAAACAATTAGAGAAATGAGAAAGACGTAATGAACTAGAAACCTCTGCAAGAGGAAAGGACGATTTATGAGTTCATTTCTGACAACTCTTTGTAATTCTAAATATAAGAAGCATTCTTTACGAATCATGAAATGGAATTCGTCCGAATTTGTTTCTTACGAGATGAGGCAATTAAATTTGATGTTGTAGTTAAAGGTCCACTTACATTGTACGTGTCGTCAATCAATTAAACACGAAGCCCACACAAAGTCACTCAGAACAAAGCCCCAAGTGAATTGTCATTGCTAGGAATTCATCGCCAGGCCAACTTAGGTTTGGGATCGCTGAAAGGGAGATATCTGACCGGCAGGATTTCTTGGATAAGAAAACTGTATTCCACAGGGTTCAATTCCGTCCGCTTCTAAGATATAGAAGTACAAAAATGAAACGAATAAACGATACAAAATCCAATAAGGAACCGCGGCTCAATAACACTGAAGTGAACGAGATAAAGAAACGCATTAGAGGATGAAATAGCACAAAAAGGAACGACCTTTAAAGAAGAGAAGGGTGGGAGAGAAAGGGAGAAAAGAAGTATACAAGGATTGATTGGTTTAGAGGAACAAGAATAGAGGATGGAGAAATTGTAGGTCTTCTGAGAAAATAAAATTAAGTGGGATAAGGGACAAGGAATTTAGACGGGGAGAAAGAACAGTGATATGCGAAAAAGAAAGGAACGTATTGGGGAGATAATAAGTGTGGGAATTATGCATAAATCCTTACTGGATTTTGTTTAATTTTATCGCTAAGATACGTGGTTTTCATTTTTCTGTGTTACAGGGTTATAATTGGGAATGGGCTGTAGTTTGGTAAACACACTGAAGTATCAGTCTGAATTATGATGTGACAAAGCCCTTTTATTTTATGCATTTGCTCCTTAAATTAATAGTACTTAATCGTCCATGGTTTTTCCCAGAATAATGACAGGCATGTCACATATTTATAACTTCTCGGTGTAACATATAATAAGTAACTATCCACCTTCATTTTATTCGAAGTATCGTCATTGTCATCACGAAAGGAGCTCACTGAAATCAATCAAGTTCTGAGGCATTCAGATTTACATCATCCCAGATTATACCCGTAATATAAGTGAATGCCTTTGCCCTAGGTTATTTTGCATTTGATATCCATATCAAAAATTGTTGCGTATTTCTTAATATCTTTATCAGTCATGCATTCTAGTCTGTCTTTATGTACCTGGTTTTATTATCTTAAAAAGGCAACATTTGCCATTATGTAGCATTATTCTTTTTCTAGTTAACACCTCATATGAGTCCAGATTCTTCTGTATCAAAATCTGTTAAATTCATGCTTGAATAACAGTGAGAAACTAGTTTAACAGTCAATAAATCAATCAATCAGTCAATCAATCAATTAGTCAATGATGGCTTAACATCAGTTATCGCTTCCATAATCTCTAGGAGAGGCGTAATGGTCTACAATTGTGCAAATAGATGTCCCTTAACTGTTAAAAGTCTAGTGGTAAGTAAAATTAAGAAACACTTCATTGGTTTTTCGTAGTGGGCTGGCTGAGATATCCGCTCTTCTGGAATATGACGCAGTTTCACTGGGTATAATTGTTTCCCCACGTGTTGAGACAACACAATGGTCTTGTTTTCGTGGGTTATAAAAGTCCTAAACGTTGGCATTTTAATGGTTATAGACTGTTCTCTGTGAGGTAGAAGCTGAATTTATATATATATATATATATATATATATATATAATGTAGTTGAACGTCAGTCCATCAGGCGTTAATTATCAGGATACTCACAGTTTGAGGACAGTAAATCTCTGTACCCGATACAGTCTTGTCTGAATATACAGAATTTTTATATGCTTTCCAATACAGCTTCTATTTCTTACTTAAGTCTATGAGATCATCGGACTTCCAAAAATAAGCAGCAAAATTGCGGAGGAAAAAATAGATGCATATACCACTTCGTCTGGAAAACGTCAAGAAACTCAATCGGTTTAGATAGAAAGAACTGGAGGCATGTGTTCCCAACATCTCTTATTTCCTGATTTTAATATTCTAATAAATCTGAGCGTGTTAAGTACTAAAAGACGCATGTGCATAAATAATTTGTATTACGAATATTAGTAACCCTGTCTGAATAATGTATACGATTTGACCCAAATACATATGATTTAATTTCAGTTGTCTCGTGGTAGCAAATAAAAAACCCATCCAACCAGACAAACACATAATTTTCAAAGAGTAAGGTAAACATTCCGATGCCGAGAAATTTGTTGTGTTGTAGATTTATACATGGCCTATATGTAGCAGAAGGTACATATCAGACCTCGAAGAGGTCACATTTACGTTTAAGTATTTGTCTTACCACGGCACTAATGTTTATAGTCCGGAGTATAAGAAATCTATGCCAAGTGTCTACTCAGGAAGTGACAACTTGCTCCACGTCGGCGTCTTCTGCAAATCGCTTACCACCCAGGAGTTTCTTGAGAGGTCCAAAGAGATGGAAAACCCTAACACCCATACTCCCCACAGTCTTGTGAATCTAGCATCCTATTGTGTGAATGTGGACCGCTCTCAGAATCGTGATACCCCGGCCATTGCTGTCCATCCTCTCGAGCCCCTAAAAACACCTGGGTGGCAAGCGATTTGCAATGTGCAGCTAGCTGTCAGCGCCTGGCTATAAACTCTTTACAGTAGTTTTGTGTACGCTGGGATAAAATCCTTCGTACCACGGTGCGGCAAATGCTTAAATTCAATAGTGACCAAGTGAGGTCTGATGTTCCCCATCTGCCATACTTGTGCCATGTATACGTCGAGGTCAGAGTGCAATCGACATCGGAGTGTTTGTTACCTTATCAGCATTTTAAAATTCTCGGTGCATAGACCTACACAGACACAAGTTTTTTTTTTAGTATTTACTGCTTCTGTCTGTTAAATTACAAATACCTAAATAAATAGATTCAGTAAATATACGTGTAAATAAAATGAAAATATCAATTCCGGAGTCTGAAAAAAAAAACAGATAACTTAGGTTTAATAAGAGTAATTCAATACGCACTACAACTCCTATTTTATGTGTACCCTGGCAGGTAGGCAGAGGAGCTACATAGAGCAGCTCGGTAATTTACCTACCTGCAGAGGTATTCGAACGAAATCTCCCACTCCGTTCCATGTAAACCGGCCCCACAAGCTTTGTAGTCTGTACTGTGGAAACTGCCCCTAACCACCGCCATACACATTCACTACATGCTGATGAATATGGAAATGGAAGGATGATAGAGAAACTTTATATGCTAAAATTCCATCACTGTACCATGCACTATAGGCTTTTGCTACGAGTGGTTTTTTTTTATGTGGCACACAGACCGTTCAATGCCCATATATGGTCAGTCACACAACATCCCCCACATCTCTCCCCGCTAGGCACAGATACCATATATATGTTTATTGCAATGGAAAACGCTTATTCCAATTATTAATTCATATTCATACAGGCCCCCAATTCGCCCCCTCCCACCATTCTCTCATACCATCACCAAACCCGGCGCACAACCCACACGCTATTTCTCTTCTCTGCCAAATAATAATTGACAGGAACGTTTTAAAATGTTCCACTGCTGTAATTGACTTTTGTTTTTTGTTTTTTTTTTAATTTAGGACGTCAGAGAAGGGCATAAGATACTGCAAAATGGGTTCACAACAGCAGCAGCAGCAACAACAACAACAACAAACCACCACTACGACCACCAACAACAAAAAACACCACCAACAACAACAACAATAACTGGAAACTGTCCGCCTGTCTTTTTAGGAAGTAACTACAACACATCAATGTTAAATATCCGTGAAGACATTAGGGGAGAATACAGTGAATTGCATAATGAGGAGTTTCGTAATTCATGCTTCATTAAATGGTATTTCTATAATCAAGAAAGATGGGATGGGCGGGTAATGAAGCACGCATAAGCAGTGAGAAATGCTTGTACAGTTTAACAGAAAACCCTAGGTGCATACCACTGGAGAAAACTGGTCGTGCAGTGCAACTTAATATCAAAATGAGTGTTATGACATTGTGCACTGTATTTTTTCGGCTCAGGATTGGCTGGTACGAAGGAGAAATCTTGAAAAAGACGGCAATAAAACTTTGGGTTCAAGAAAAGGCGGAGAGTTAAAGCGGAGTGATTATAAACTTTGCAAGAAAAACTAGTCTGTGTGGAGTAAGTGATCATATTTGCCGAGTGGTGTATGGTGCGCACGGTCTTGGCCTACCCGATTCCATCCCTGGTCACGATTTTATGTCTGCATTAACTGTGCTGCGTTTGTTTCATATGCACGTAGGTACGTACCTCATGTTCGAGGTCTTCCAACAAACACCCAAAAGATTCGTTCTTTCAACATCCGTCACAACAGACCAGCGGGCTTAATCCGGGCAGCTGAAGAAGATCATTGTCTGATCCTCCGGAGGAGGAGTTCGCTTTTAATCTTGCAGTAACTAATTTACCAACCTCAACCAAAACCGTGGACCGAAGTGCTTATTGAGAAGTTAGTAGATCCTCAGCTAACTAAAAAACTGACTACATGGAGCAGAGTTTTTCTTGAGAGGGTAAAAGATCCCTAGTCAAGAATTGCCCTGAATTTTATGGAACCCGAAGGTTCATTACCGCATTCACAAGAGCCCGCCAACTGCCCCTATCCCGAGCCAGGTGAATACAGTCCATTCCATTGCCCCACTCCTTGAAGATGCACTTTTAATAATGTAATACTATCAACACTTGGGTCTTCCAAGTGGTTTCGTTTCCCAAGGTCACTCCACCAAAATTCTGTATGCACCTCTCCTCTCCCCGTTACGTGCTCCATGCCGCACCCATCTCATTCTTGATTTTACCACCCAAATAACATTTGGTGAGGAGTACAGATCATTACGCTCCTCGTTATGCACTCTTCTGCTTTTCCCAGTTACCGCACCCCTGTTAGGTTCAATTATTCTCCTCAGCACACTATTCTCAATCATCTTCAGCCTAAGTTCCTCTCTCAGTATAAGCGAATGGTTTCCCATCTCATATAAAACAACAGGCAGCGTGATAGTTCTGTGTATCTTATTCTTTATAAATATATTTGGATAGGAACCCCTACGACAAAAGATTCTGCACCGAATGGTAGCAAGCATATCCTGATTTCAGTATGCTCTTAATTTCTTCATGAATGACATTTAGATTCGTTATGGTTTTCTCGAATATATGAACCGTTCCAACATTTCAAAGGATTTGTTATATATTGTGATTATATCCTGCATTCTAATCTGGAGGCACGACCATATAATTATTTTTCTCAACATTTACTTCTGGACCAAAATCCTTTCTAACGACTAATAACGGTTCTGTTTTTTTCTTTATAATATAGGTGATTCCACTCACTATATTAACATCATCAGCATAAACCAGAAGCTGATGTGTAACATTAATTTCAAGCCCTCCAATTTTTCCTGAACCCCCCTAATGGCGTAATCTAAATTAAGTTACGAAGCAATGGCGATAAAGCATCTCCCTGTTTCAACCATTCTTAATAGGAAACACGTCAGACAAATGTTTGCCTACGCGTACTCTGCTATAGGTCTCTTTAGACACATTTTTAAAAGTCTTACTTGATTCAAGGGGATACCAAACCCAATAAGAATATTATACAAGACCTCCCTCCTACCTGAATCACAGTATAAGTGTATATATATACAGGGTGATTCAGGAGAAATCTGCACTACTTTGGGATACGATAATATGAGTGATTCTAAGGAAAAAAGTTCATATGAACATGGGTCCGATTTTGAACGGTTACGGAGTTATGACCGATTGAAGCTTGGAATAGAAAGTAACGATTATTGACAATAAACGGAAGGAAATAATAAACCAGCATAATACATGATACATTTAAAGTATAAATGTAAAGTTAACTTCGTGAAATTACCTTTAATTTGAATTGATCTGTGTTTAAAGCTGGTTTTCGGAAATGTCACCGCCGGCCGCAACACAGGCTGCCGCTCGGTTGTGAACTGCACTAGTTGCTCGTTGCAGCTTCCGCTGACTCATTCAGATGCGGTCAGCTGGTAAAAGTAATGCTTGCAATGCAAACAGCCGCCAGCTAGTTCCATAAGCGCGGTTCACATGAGGGCGTGTACGGGAATTAAAAAATGCCCATAACTCCGTAACCGTTCAAAATCGGACCCATGTTTGTATGAACTTTTTTTGCTTAGAATCACTCATACTATCATTTCCCAAAGTAGTGCAGATTCCTCCTGAATCACCCTGTATATATATATATATATAACTGATGCACTGCCTCATTTTATTCCCATTTTTTTTATCAAGTATTAAAAGAGTGCAGAATTTATTACAAGCTAACCAACAAATCTCCCCTTCTCTAACTCTCCCCCCCCCCCCCCCCCCCCCCCCCCCCCCCCCCCCCTCCCCCCTTCCCTATCCTTTTTTTTATTTCTCAACACCTCCTTCCTTCTCTCC
>Ga0123355_10014618_pt1 | contig 12288 bp, 2 predicted proteins | sample TergutEmb28metaG_3_FD_89872 | JGI IMG/M metagenome (GOLD analysis project Ga0123355, IMG submission 89872) | Embiratermes neotenicus P1 segment gut microbial communities from Petit-Saut dam, French Guiana - Emb289 P1 | ecosystem: Host-associated > Arthropoda: Insects > Digestive system > Gut ...
TCCTTTTTTTTTTAAAAAATGCTTTTTAAAATCACTTTTTTCTCCTTCCATTTCTTCTGGAAAAATTTTTAAACAGTTAAGTTTTTTTTTTTTTTTTACTGAAGAGGAAATCTATAAAATACCTCATCCAAGAACTACAAAATACAAGAATGAAGGTTCATTTCGGAAATTTAACCCTTTGACGCCTAACGACCACTATAGTGGTCGTACCGCACCGCTAACCTCTTAAAGTTGCATTTTATAAATGTATTCAAGAAATATAGGTACTGAATATTTTAAACACGGTATATATTCTCCGTTTCTTTCTCTTCAAAATACAGTTTGTTTCGTAATTCTAATGTATTTGGTTCCTGTTTTATTCACATTTTATATACAGGATGTGCTAAAATTTAAAAAAACAATTCGGGCGCCAAAAGGTTAACTCTCCAGAGATGTATTAAACGTATTTCTGGACATTCTGAGAAAGACGTAGAGCGCGAAATGAGCTGAAAGTTATGTATTTAGACTTTGCGATCCTTCACCTTTCTTACTGGGAAAAGGCGCGGACATTATACGTATTTCTTATATATCACTACTGGTGAGCCCGGTAGTTCAGTCGGTATAGCGACTGACTACGGGCTGGACGGTCCGGGATCGAAGTCCGGTGGGGACGAGATTTTCCGCCCGTCCAGACGGGCCTTGGGGTCCACCCAGTCTCCTGTACAATTGATACAGGGTCTTTCCCGGGGGTAAAGTGCGGCTGGGGCGTGCTCACCCTTTTCTAGTGCCGCGGACATGGAAGAGTGGAGCTATAACTCTATCCACCCTCTGGGCCACACCGGGCCTGTAAAGGGATCACTTTACCTTTACCTTACATCGTTACTGAGGATTCAGTTACATAAAATTATTGAAGAGATTAACTACTTTTATATAATTATATTCTATTATATTATGTTATATTATTATATATTTTGATATATTATTATATTTTATCATCTTATATTATATTGCTATAAATACAGTCTAGATAAGCCACTAGAGTTTAATCAGTCGTTAAGATGCAGTGAAAGTATGTTACAGAAGATCTGTTGCTGAACGTTCCTCTCTCCGATAGGGACTTGTATAATTAATGTATTCTAATGCACTCCACTTTGCTGGCAACTTTTATGGCACGCCTGTCGTGCCGGTAAACTGGAATGCAGGAGATGTGGTTTAGCAGATCTCCTGAAGACTAACTTCAAGATGCGTTAGTTGCACTGAGAATGATACTGTAAAGCTTGAGAAATTCAAGCTTATATCTTACCTCGTAGTCATTTGAGAAATGCAGAGGTAAAGCTTCATGCATTCCGAGCTGAAACATTTCCAGTAAGTGTCTTACCTGGAGTCAATTCCCCGCACTTCGACAGAGCAGGTGAACAGATGACAGAACCAACTCGAGTCAACATCACGATTGACTAATCTGACTCAACTTGTTCTTCGTAGTCCTTAAAATCTGATTGCTATAAAACAATGAATTTTCTTTGATTCTAACACGATTAATTATTTTTTACGATTATCTATGTAAATAACTTCAGCCTCTGTCATGGCGTGTTACAGTAAATCTGGAGACAAGAAACCGACTTATCGACTCTATATGCCAAAGGACCCAGACAAGTAAGGTCCCTCACTTTGTCATTTCACATGAGCAAAGAGAGAGAATATTAAAAAAATGTATGGTTTAAATAATTAAGAAATTTTTAAAGCCCAGCATTTCCTGTTGTATCGTTCAGGTCTCCTAAGAGCAATTTTGATCATTTTCATTATTATTATTTAAACTATCTTGCAATTAATCATAGAAGTTTCCCTTTCCTTCAGCTGTTCCTTCATCTGAGGTGTAGAGTCCAAAAACGTAACACACGATTTCCGTCTTTCAACATTCATTTCTACCTCAATAATTCTTTTGCTCCAGTATGTGTAGTAGATTATTGTGTTGTAATTGATTTATGAATCCAAATCATGGCACCCAGTTGACGATAAAGTAAGATTATGTAAATCAAATCGTCTACAACATAAAATAATATAAACAGCCAACTAGATGGAACAATAACAAATTCTATTGTTAATTACAAACAGCTCAACATGTGGTATAATGCACCTGCAATGCTGCAGCACCGCCGGTGCATTATACCACAAGCTGTGAACACAGTCTTGTGCTCCTGAGGATGGGCGAAATTTTCGTCGGAAACATGTTGAGCTGATTTGAAATTATCAATAGAATTTGTTATTTTTGTATCTAGTTGGCTATTTATATTACTGTATCAGTGATGCGCGGTCACACAAACATCAAACATATCTACAACATGTAACAAGAATGAACAACAATGGGGTACCAAAAATAACGCTGAATTATGGACCAAAGGGATGAAGACGACGTAGAAGACCTCCGACGACACTATTAGCCGAGGCCAAAACAGGTCTATCAAGGCTAACTCGTGACGGATGAATGTGGTAATGTCCAGGTTCCATGGGTAAAAAAATGGCGACTTTTCATTTGAAACCGTTGACCTTAAGCCAAATATATTTTCAGGAAAACTAATTAATCTGATCTTACATGGAGTGATAACTACAATGTATATTGTATTACACTCTAGCCTTCCTGCTGCAAATATATTCAAGTCATGACTGTCGTTAAGTATTGTTGAGCCAGTCCGTCGCTGATCGCAAAATGTGTACGATTACAGAAAAGTTTTCCGGATCAGAAGAACTGGAATCAGATCTACCCTTCGGTAAAATCTATGCGTACCGACACTATGTATTCTCACCCTTAAGGTTTGGCGTGGCTAGGAATAAATAAAAAGAAAACGGTGGGGGGATTCTCTACTGTTCTCTCTCAACTTCCTTTTTGCCTCAGCGCGCAAATTGAGTCAAGTTGAAACTGTGTTATCATCCTTCAAAACAGTTTTCACTGGCGCAGCTCTCAGCAGCCCATGTTTGCATGTATTTGTTGTAAAGAACCTGAGCGTAACATATAGTACAGGCTATGGTTCAAGACCAAAGGGTAACTCCTAACCTTTGTATGGTTTTCAGACTTTGAATATGTGGAGATGTGTAAAGTGTGGAATCGTGAATTTCGGGAGAGCGTAAGTATGATAGAATTGGAAAGTGTAGACTTTTAGAAATTATGGCCAATGCCTTGTATGTTAAAACTTCTTCTCTTATACCGTTATTAAAGAGCTGTGTATTGATATATTGTTTATCGATAGTATTTATAGAAGGGAAAAGAGGACCTCACATTCAGGTCTCTAAACTTTCTTTATGACAGTTACAAGAGAGAAGAAAAAAATTTAAGGGTATATCAGTAGAAGTAATTCGTGATTTATTTGTTTCAGAGAAGAAAATAATGTATGAGCTACTTATATACAACGAGTTAGTTTAATTTCTTTCAATCCCAATTCAATATTTTCTGTTCTTCTTTTCAAATTATTCTCTCTTTTTTCCTTACGACAAACAGTTTCAGTAAAATACTGAGACTTCATGCCTTTATCAGCCTGATGAACTGTATCTCTATCAGTTACAATTTAAAGTGAACCGTTAACAAATCATATTGCATTTGTGAAGAAGTTAGTTTCTGATTAAACTCACAGAATGCTTGCTGCACTTCACTCCGGAATATTTCATTTTTCCTTCTCCTATTCAAAAATCTAAGTATTAAAATAAACAAACTAAATTTACCTCCAATTTTGTATGGTTGTGGAAAGTGGACTGTCGTCGTAAAACAAGAATACAGATTGTGTCTGCAAACAGGGTGTTGAACAGACAGTTTTGACACTTCGGAGAAGAAGTGACAGAAATATGGAGAAAACTGCATAATGGGGCGATTCACCATTTTCATTTCACCTGACGTTACTAGGATGTTCAAATAAAAGCGGATAATATGGGAGCGAAGAGTAAAATTATTTTAAAGTTTTAATGATCAGTTATGTTCGGAAGACCAAAGCATAACTGGGAGGTATAGATAAAGCTATCCTTCCGCGCACCACAAAATAGATGTATGGAATAAACGTACATCTCAAATAATATTACACCTCGGCACTAGACGGAGGTGAGTGGTTAGTTTCATGCACTATCCGCTTTTTCGCTAAACATGAAGGCCCAGTACCCATTGAATAGTAGACCGGGTGGGCCACAGAATCAGAATGGACGTTTCTGAAAAGGGAAAGATCTCTTAACCCTGGCGGGCAGTGAATCACAAATCTTCGGTCTTCCAGCTCCTAGCATAGTCACTAAATCGATTATGCAAAAAGAAAGGAGCTTACAATAGTAACATAAATCTTACAGAAATAGTGTGAGGGTGTAAACTGAAGTCATGTGGTTCAGTGAAGACTCCATTCACTGCAATATACGAAGGCGGTAAGGAGCGTTCGGGTCTTAAGGGAGACGAGAGTTTCCTTGTCCGAGCAATGGTTGGAAATATTTATATTTTATTTAGCCCACAAACAAGATGATCCCAGCTAGGAATGCTCTAGTTACGCGCGCGCATAATTTCGTGGCGAATTTATGAGTTGCCACTAGTAATTCTGAAAGCACAGTACAGAGTGCTCGCTTAATGCGTGCAACTCGAAATGCTTGATATTTTCAATCTTTGCGTTTTTGCAGAACTGGCTGTCGCTCCAACCACGGCAGTCCTCTAGTCCTGTCTGTACAGTAATATCCGCCCGCACCGCCTCAGACACGCTCACCTCCTGCCGGTATCATCTAGTGGTGTGTATACTGTACCTTGTCCATCTTTCAGTGTCAGGTCGTAGAGACGGAAAACAACCTTTCCTAATGGACTAGAATGGGTACAAGAGCCCCCACATGTTATCTGAGTATGAACAGAAATGCGGTTGCGGAGAAGTTCTGACTAGTTTTTGTGTACAAAAGCAGACTATGGAGAAAGTCCGAAAGCCGAGAGTTTTTAAATGTGAAACACAATTGTCAAATACCATGGAATTTTGAATAAACAGTTTTTAAAGAATGTTCTGATAGAGTTTATAAAGAGATCCAACTACTTGCACTTTTATTATGTCTTTTCTAAAATATTTCACATAGAATACCTTAAAGACACATAACCTCAATTAAAATTAAAATTATTCACTCCTACATGTTTCAGTCGTATGATTTTGGATGAAAAGTTCGTAGGTCTTTTTAGCGACGATTGAACAACTGCAGCTGTTGTTTAGTGTCAAATGATATGATAAGGTAATCTCGTTGGCTGAGCTAAATACGATTGCACAGAGAGCAGTATTTGCTTGTTCTGAGCTGTCATTCGGTATCTGTCAAGGTACTGAATAAAATTACAGAAGCTTTCGGCCAGAGTATGTGGAGTTCTGATCGTTATTCGAATCTGGTATCTTTCTTCTAAAACTTTTCCCTTACCTAGGTCAATACCAATGTTTACTTCCTTCCCTTCGCGCTGTGTTTAGCCTTTATGTCACAAAGGAGGCCTTTCTGTTTAGATATCTGCACGTGTGTATGTCCAACTTGTGCGTCCAATGTAAAATGGATTTGTGTTCAGGTTTCCGCACTTGTTTCACGAAAAATTTTATGGCCGAAGTACAAGAAACACACTTGAGAGAAAAAAGAAATACTTACAAAAATTTAGTCTGGAAATTTGAATTGACACTCGTTGTGCGAGGATATGGATAGAAGGCGAAACGTTAGAACGTATCTAAAATATTTTAGGAACCTCGAAGTTCCAATAAGTTATGTTGTATAATTCAGTTGCACCTAACACACAACACAGCGCTTGTTCGTTCCGCAATCCACATAGTTAATATTGTTTAAAGATATGAAGGCTGTGCATTCGGAGAATTATACGAAATACATGAATACCGTCTTTTGCAAAATGCAGAGTTTTAGCTTTTTAACTGTGTTATTTAACACCACAGCCAATTGATAAAATTATATCATCGATTACGAAAGAATAGTAATGAGTCTTTGTGGAATAATAAGAATAAGGGAAAGCCGAAGGGCTCGGAGGATAATATACTCCAGTACCAATTTTCCGCAACAAACTTCAATTGGTTTGGGCCGAATTTGAACATAGGACTGCGCGTTAAGGGACGATCATGTAACTGCATGAATCAAGACAGTTTCCTGATATTAGAGTTGGTCTACTTGGATTTAACGGTCGTACGAGGATAAAGAGAGTGGGTGGTATAGAAAGATTCATGTGGCTGAGGGCGTAGTCGAATACCCAACTAATCTGAGAATATTTATGAACCCCGGAGTTCACATAAGTTGGTCAATTTGTTGACCAACAAATCATTTATTATAACAAAGAAGCATTCTGCTGAATTTCCAAATTCATATATGGTATTTAACCTAGAAGAGGCCATGAAGGCTCAGAGTGTTAGTAGAGGTACCTCTTTACCCTTTCTTTAACCTCGACACTAAAGGAGGGGGGGGGGGGTAGACAACGCCACGCTCTCACCGCTTTACCCCCGGAGAAAGAGACTGCGGTACTCATTGTACAGCAAGCTAGGTGGAACCTAGGACCCGTCTGGACGGCCGTGAAATTTTCGCCACCAACTGGTTTCAATCCCCGGCCCTTCCATCCCGTAGCCAGTCCCTATACCGACTACCTTATCTCGGCCCACGTGTTAGGTATTACTATTTCATAAGCATTTACCTTAAATCGGGGGTGTATATAGTAGCATAATTTCAGTTTCTCATCAGGTAGTAGTTAAAAAATTTTAAACAGTAGAAGCAAGTACTATCATATTTCCGGTTTATTTTTGTAAATTAGTGTTCTCTGTCACCGAGATATAACAACAGACAATGTAGTATGAACCTGTTAAAGAACAGCAATGTCAGACGACTGGACAGACGGACCCAACTCCAAAAAACTTCCGCCCCGACTCATAAAATACACAAGTAACGTAGAAATACAGTAGATCATATTTCATTTTTAGTGTGAGCAGTAATTCCTTGGAACAGTGATATAGCCAGGTTAGGTTTTTCTCTAGACCTGCAGCATTAATCATTGTGCCAAGAAATACTTTATTCATGGCCTATATAATTGAATTCCATTAATAGGCTGTATTTTATCTAATACCGCATTACGGTCAATTACAGCTGTGGGAACAATGACACAAATGTATTCTTGCAGTTATAAAGCTACTGTTGTTGGCAGGCAACAGAATGCAGTGTGAACCTCATCTGTCTAATGGCGCCGACAGACCATTCGGCGTCGGCGTCGTTAATAGAGAACACTGTCAACTTTAGCCTAGGCGCCAAGCCCGTATTTTGTGACAGTATTGTGGCCATTATCTTCAGCTACAATGTGTTGGAAAACCCGAAAGATTATACAGCTTCACTATTCTAGTGTTCTGGTTAGATTTGTAGATTTCGGTTCTTTGCTACCAACGTCTTGTATAATGCATAATTTTATACACAAATCACTCAGACCAGTTCATTCACTGAGAATTGTTAATTTGTTTTTAGGTCCACACTGGCATAAATGTAATCTGTCTGTTAATTTACATAAGCCCGTACATCTTGCCAAGTTTATAAACATCTTTCAGTTCCGATGTCTCCTTCAACCATGGGTGGCTAATTATGTTTCTACTGCGGTACAGACGGATCTATGGAGAGACTCCTGCAGACTAATTGTCTCACGAGAAAATTTCTGCCATTGCAGATTTGTCAAACTTGATTCGCACATAGTCAACTGTAGAGATAGTATCAACTAATATTATTAATAATTCGAAACATAATACATGAAAAGTCGATTTTTGTTTTCAGTTTGTTGTACACACTCAGTTGCCAATCCAAATAGAAAGGTTCCATGCAATTTTTTATATACCTATAAAGCTGTGGTAAAATTGCATAAAGCATATATACATAATTCATAGTCCTCTTTGGTCTTTGTTAGAAACATTATATGAATGAGACCATTTGTAAAACCAAGGCATAGATGGAAAGATACTATTGAAAACGATCTTAAAGAATAGGCGCAGGATGAGGTACAGTTGCTTGTTAATGTTTTCATGAAAATTACTATGCTTTAAAATGCGGGAAAATTTAACTACAGAGGATGTGTGTTTGCTCTCCAAGAGGGACACTATTTCTGTATAATTAACCATTACTTCTATTCCGTGTGTTGAACTGAGATAGTGTTTAGGTAACAGAAACAGAAGCTGTGAAGAAATTTAGGACGAAAGGTCGGATACATATATGCCATTCATGCTGTGACATGTATTTAGGGAGAGTTTCCCCGCTGTCACATACGTAGTTTGGTCTGAACTTTCCAAGTCATTTGCTGGTATGAGCCGATCGATGATAAACATAACTGTCTTATGGTTTAGATATTGGACCAATGTATTTGACTTTCCTTACACTGTCTTATCTTTACTGCGTCTTTAGTTACGTTTGTTCGCCGTCAATATGGATAAAAAATATGGGCTGAAACATTGTGCACATTTTGAAACTCTGCTTATGCCTGTTCTCCCATAAATTTGTTCTGATAAAGACGCGGATGACACTTACGACCAAATTGAACAGAACCGTTCTTCAGCAACGCAAACACAGCGAGTAAAAGCTCTGGCAGCGTCGTAGCTTAGTTGACGCCGCGTCTCTTGGGTAATTCTTTCTAGACCTTTCGAGACCAAGCAGTTTTCTCGCTTTCAAGAGTAAAAATTTTCCGTTACTGAGCGATTGGTTTCCGACCTTTTCAGGCAACTTGGCTGTCCCATCTGCAACGGTCAGAACACGTCGTGAAACATTCACCCAATGGCGTGTCGTCGTATCGCAGAGAGCGAAAACCTAAGCGTAAAGAAAGCAATATCGCTGAGGGAAATATACCAACACTTCTCAAAGTCTCCCAGAAAATTTGTATTAGACGGTGGAGAGGAAGGGTCATGGGATGTAGTTAGCGCACTCAGAATTTAACACTGTACGTATGTGCTTACTGGATGTCGAAGATTTTACCAGCTTTGATCTGTGTTGTCCTACATTGCTATATAAGGGAGAATATCGGTGAAAGATTTATTCCTCTCTAAACAAATTCTACTGTGTTTCTAGGCGAGGGAGAATTGTGAAAGATAAGGAAAAAACCGACTTTTCCCCCTAAACAACTTTAGATGATGGGTTTTTATAATGCAGTCACTAGGTGTTGCCTATGAGGTAAAGAATGACACCCTAAGTCTTCTTTAAAATTCTTATTTATTAATCCTTTAAGATAATTTTCTGATTTTCCGCTATGTGATTTTTGAAACTGTAACTGTATCTTTAACCGGTCTAAGAATCCTTTAATAATGTAATAGTTTTTTGTAATGCTACTTCTAGCCTAGTTGAATAGTAGAGAAGCTTATGTTATGTTAGGGGTTGAAAGGGTGTGTATGTGTGTTTGTATGTATGTACGTATGTAGGTGTGTATGTATGTATGTATGTATGTATGTATGTGTGTGTGTATGTATGTATGTATGTACGTATTTACTTACGTACGTATGTATGCATGCATACGTATAGTTATATATTTGTGTGTGTGTCGTACAGGAATTTATCATCGAGTAAGCACAGATAGATGGCACAATCCGTCTGCCTTCCTCTTACGTCGGGTGGACTTACGATGCGTAATTTTCCTACGGGTCTCCAGTGTACAAAATTCACTGTAGCTGACAATTCATTTGAAAGACATTTTGTGCTGAAAAGTTTTTTTTATTAGAAATCCAAAACACACAGCGATTTTACTGTAATAGTTTGCGTACTTGTTTGCAGCGATATAAAATATACAAGAATGGGGCAAGTAGAATTATCACAGAGGACAGAAAACTAAATGGAGCGTTATGTTCGTCAATAATTTCAAGACAGACTTGAGGTTTTCATTTACATAAGCTCTTCCAGTTTGGTGACACTTACGACTCTGCTCATAGGTTACTATTCATTTTGCCCCTAACACCGCACAGTTTGGCACCGTGTAGAATTTAGACTCGTTCAGTTGGGTTCATTCTTCTTGTTACTTTGTGGCACTGAAGACGTTTTATTTTTCTTCGTAAGTGAACTAATCTCACTAAGTGGAGGTTCTTTACAATATACACATTCAACCAAAGCCCTGCACTTTTGAATAAATCAGATCGCTCCACTAGAGTACCGTGTGTAACGGTGCACATACATCACTTTGATTGACTGTTGGTTTTGCCACAGGGTATTTTTATGTTGTAAACAGTCCCCAGTTATTGGAATTCGAAATTAAATTTACATGAATTTTTGAAGTGCTACAATTTTTATCAAGAAAATTCATACAGCTGATCGAATAAATTTTGATATCTTTGTCCTAAATAAATATCACTTTTAAATTTGTGCTTTAAATTTTATTTATTACGCTCCTTTTTATGTTCATGCGCTTCCAACATACTTTAATTTTTCTCCTAAAATAAGTAAAAAACTATGTACTCCTGAACGAATTACATTTATGACGTCTTTAAATTAACCTTTTGGCGCCGGAATTATTTTTTTCATTTTAGCACACCCTGTATATAAAATGTGAATAATACAGGAACCAAATATGTCAGATTTATGAAACAAACTGCATTTTGAAGAGGAAAAGACAGAGCGTATATACCATTCAGTACCTATATTTATTGAATAAATATATAAAATGCAACATTTAGAGGTTAGCGGTGAGCTACGACCCCTATAGCCGTCGTTAGGCGTCAAAAGGTTAATATTTCAAACGCAATGTTTAAAAATTACTACTGTGTATCAAATTAATGAAGACATTACTAGTTATGAAAGTAGAAGTTTACTCCACACAAACACTCACACACATATACATAAATATATATATATATCATATATATATATATATATTCCCCCTGTAGTTCTTCGACCCAATTCCCGCACATGGACCCCCCTTACTGGGCTTTGCTATCACACAAAATGGACACACCACACTCCGTGGGAATCCTCTGGACAGATGATCAGCTACACGCAGAAATCTTCACCTGACAACAGACAACAATCACAAAAGAAACAAGACCATGCTCCCGGCGGGATTCGCACCCACAAACCCAGCAGGCGAGAGGCCGTAGAGCCACGCATTAGACCTCGCGGTGACTGGAAACGGCATTTTTAGAAATAGAGAATAATTCTGTATTTTTGACCAAATTATCAATTATGCAAGAAGGAAAAAGTCACATTTGCGCTGTGTGCGGAAACATACTAACACTTCCTGTCTTTAACGTTTCTCTCTTTTGAAGCCTCCGATTAATCTTGTAATTAATTTATCTAACAACTTTTTGTCAATATCCTGGATAGCTATATGAAAGTTCTTGTGCTACGCGAGGCGCAGTAAGCTAAGTGGGAGGAGTGGCATACAATTTTAAAAATAAATATACTTCTATAACAATACCATGATAACACGAACTCCATAAATAAAATAAATATTATTATGCCCAAATATAAATTTAAAAGAAATCTGAAGTAAAACCCAATAACATAATAATAGAATATCTCCCATCTAATCACATTCAAGAGGAAATTTTCATCTTCATATGAGATTACCTTACTAATGCCAGACTTACAGTTCTGCACTGATGCCATTTTCACTCTTGACGGCAGACGTGTAGTACACGTGTCCCGTGATTCACAGAGCTCTAGTTTCATTCGTGACAGCCAAAAATTGCATACAAGTTATGTGCTACCTAACATCACATATTAACTTGGCGTTCAGGTGAGAGTGCATTGTGATAAATTCTTATAATAAAACCAGCTAGATACACTAATTTCTCAAATTTTTTTTGGAATATAACTCTACATGTTTCGGACAGTTACTCTGTCCATCGTCAGGAGTTTTTCACTCTACACACAGCAATGGTACATGTCATACAGCGAGCAAGCTGTCAGCAAACCTGTATGACATGTACCATTGCTGTGTGTACAGTGAAAAACTCCTGATGATGGACAGAGGAACTGTCTGAAACATGTAGAGTTTTATTACAAAAATAAATATGAGGAATTAGTGCATGTAGTTGGTTTCATTATAAGAATCGCACATTAAATAATTGTGTGAAGTTGCGATAGGGTATAGAAACATTAACTCACCCCCACCAATAGATTTCGTTCTAGGACTAAATCGCATTGGAATGCTATTAGTTCCTTTTGTGTAGTTTTGTTCGCTTGACTGAAGTCAAAATTATCCAGGAGGTGGGATGTGGGTATATAGACTGGATTGGGTTGGCCCAGGATAGAGACAGGTGGCGGACGCTTGTGAGTGCGGTAATGAACCTTCGGGTTCCGTGAAATGCGGGGAATTTCTTGACTAGTTGCAAACCAGTTAGCTTCTCA
>Ga0123355_10014619_pt1 | contig 12288 bp, 7 predicted proteins | sample TergutEmb28metaG_3_FD_89872 | JGI IMG/M metagenome (GOLD analysis project Ga0123355, IMG submission 89872) | Embiratermes neotenicus P1 segment gut microbial communities from Petit-Saut dam, French Guiana - Emb289 P1 | ecosystem: Host-associated > Arthropoda: Insects > Digestive system > Gut ...
GAGTGGACCCCGTTCCAGACCCACTACTACTCAGAAAATCTGGTAGCGCCGGGGATCGAACCCGGGACCTCTGTATCTGTAGCCAGAAACTCTGACCACTAGACCACAGAGGCGGTCTATATTTCTATTACACCTAGGTTAAATTCGGAGCAACGTGAGAGAAGACAGTTCTTTCATAGAAGCATCCCTTCTTTCCCTAGACCAGGGATGGTGAACCTTTTTGTGGGCGCCTGCCCAAATTGTCTCTAAATTTCGAAGAAATTCTTTCGCGTGTCCACGGAAATTTTGAAGAGAAAAATGTCTTGGAGTCTGCAATAATTATTATTAATTACTGCATTATTATCATTAATGCATATTATAATTATATAATTAATGCATAGTATAATTATTATATTTCTAATATAAGCCTCTTCGAGATATCAGATAAGGGAAAAAAAGTGGAAGTAACAGGGGTTGCCAGCACGTCCTGCTTGAAAAGAAGACTGTAAAACTTTTGTCCAATGTCACGTATTCGCCCATTCACCGCTAGGCCGGCGCCCCAAACGATAAATAGCCACTCAACTTCTGATGTTTATTGGACCGTGCATCATTGTGATAACCGAGGAATGAAAACCAACTAGATGCCACTTGTTATTTTATTGTACTTCTTATAGGCTCAACATGTTTCGGGCATTACTATGCCCATCATCAGGAGCTCGCTAATATGATGTTGATTACCACATTGGTCGTTTCATTCTTGGTTTGCTGTATGTTGGAGGTTAAAGCACAGGCTAAAGCACAACAAAGTTGTGTTTTGGCCTGCGGACCGGACACTACTCCAGCCTAACCCTACCTAACCTCCAATATACAGCAAACCAAGAACGAAACGACCAATGTGGTCATCAACATCATTGTCGCGAGTTCCTGATGATGGGCATAGTAATGCCCGAAACATGTTGAGCCTATAAGAAGTACAATAAAAGAACAAGTGGCGTCTAGTTGGTTTTTTATTCTTCAGTTATCCCGTCAACACTTCGCACCGCTCCGATTTGTGTAAAAATGTTTCACTGCAGTGTTATTTGGTAGCAACGGTAATTCATACACAGTCTGTACGCAGTCAGATATGTGTGTATATATCCACATATTCTTCACAATATAGAGACGCTGTTCGGGTAAAAGAAATAAAAAAGAGTGACAGCAGTGAAAGCCGCGTGTCATGATTTCCCCAGCCCTGCCCTAGACGGTGCGGTATCTGCCCTTCTGCGTCACGCCCCAGCCTTACCCTATAGGTACGCTCAACCACTCTGCAACTGCAGACTGCTTTTAGTAATCATTGCCACCTGACGAACACATCCGTAACCATACGAATGGCTTGCAACATGGGGACAGAAAACCGACACACACTGATACTTCGGGGTGTGTACAGAATGCAGCTGACCTGCACAGCGAGAGTGCAGTCCCTTAACCTTTTGGCGCCGTAATTATTTTTAAAAATTTTAGTACACCCTGTATATAAAATGTGAATAATACAGGAACCAAATACGTTAGAATTATGAAAAAAACTGCATTTTGAAGAGAAAATAAACGGAGAGTATATACCGTGTTTAAAATATTCAGTACCTGTATTTGTTGAATAAATATATAAACTGCAACGTTTAGAGGTTGGCGGTGCGGTACGACCCCTATAGTGGTCGTTAGGCGTCAAAGGGTTAACACTAAGGACGTTGGTCAGGGGAAAACAGAGGCCCTATCAAAGACACAAGTCTCTATCCCACTGAATGGCGCAGTTGTTTTAAAGAAATACTAGTCGCCATTTATTAGGTTTTACGTGTATAACAAGCCTAAAGTCAAATTTATGCACACCTCTGACCACACAGAAAAATACAAAATATAACTGTATTATCTGACACGTATAAAACACGACTGTACTTCGGCCCAAAGTGTTTTAACTGGAATACATCGGTTACTGGTAGCAAGCAACCGACTATCAGCTTTCCACAGTGCAAACCACTGCCAAAGTCAACTGCAAACTCCACAGACAATAATAGTGTCAAAGGTATTCCTTTCGACCAACGGTATCCGTTTCTCCGTGTCTGGTCCCATTACTACGCGACCATAAGCGATATCGTATGTTGCAAAGGCAGTCTGCAGTAATCGTTCAATGGTAACTTGGCACTCGCTGAACGCACTGAGAGATCATTATTCTGTGTCACGACAGCAATTAGGAAGAAACTGAAGTTATGAATGTAGGTCTAGTCAAAACAAATTAACGGCTCATTCAACACACACGAAGCCAGCCAGAGAACGTGTCTGAAGACACCTGTCGCTTCACCAATTACGAAACATCAAAAGACGGTCTCTTTTTGGGTTTCTGCATCAAACGCCATGACGTACAACATACACATTCTGTGATATCATTTTAAACATGTTCGTAATTTATAAATATACAAATAACCAAGAAAGTTCACTTCAATGTTCGCCCTGGGGTTAAAATAAGTAAACGTGACCCATGTTTTGGGGGTGGTAGTGGTGGTGGTGGCTGTAGTTAGCGAATTTTTTGTAGATGTTAACGTGAGATTTTGCGATATCTGTGCTTTGAGTTTCACACACAAAAAAAAAAGCCTCGTGGTCTAGTGGTCAGAGTCTCTGACTACTAATCATGAGGTCCCGGGTTCGATTCCCGGCTCTACCGTCGGAATTTTCCCTGAAGGGGAGGATTTCCGCGGTGACCATGGTCTGGGTAGGATGGTAGAATTTAGGTTTAAGGGCCCTCCTGGCACTACATCCTCCTATATCACCACTCACATCATCGGGACAACGTAACCGCGCCTCATGGTCGTCCCAAACTCAGAAGTCGGTTACACTTCTGCCATGCCTAGGAGGGGAGACCACGAAGTCCACAAGGACATGTGGGGCATTGGGGGAGAAAAAAAGTTTCACTAAAGAAGGGCTTGAGGAAACGCATTAGCTTTTGCATTGTGTTGAATCGTGTTCCATTTTTTTGTAAAGGTAAATCAGTCCCGTTACAGGCTCGGAGGGGCCCAGTGGACTCCAGGAAGTTAAGGTTCCTAGATTTCGTGACAACGGCACAGGATAGTGGTAGGTTGTGAGCCTTACGCACCGGCCGCCTTTACCCCCAGGAAATGTTCCTGGTACTCATTTCTGTTAGAGGTTGAGTCGACCACAGGGCCATAGTGCCATCGGAAGGATTTTATATCGATGAAAAATCCAGTGACGCCAGCTGGGATCGAACCAGCGACCTTCCGATTTGTACCACAGCACCTTAAATACTGTGCTACCGCGGTCCCCCCATTCTTTTTGTTTGTATTAAAAAGAAATTAAACAATCTACGATTCTCCACATTCGAGAAAACATGACAACAACCAAAACAAAATGAGTTTAAAGCAAACCAGTCGTCACAGTACTAATTTCATCCCAGAATCCAGAAATTAACGGATATTCAGTTTTTCCAAGAAAAACACATACACTGGAACTGCATTTAATTAGCACACCAACTAATGCACGTACATAACATTTTTTACATTAAAACATTTAAAATCGCTCCAACATTTTTCGATCCTAAGATCACATTTTTAAAAACACTCACCGATTAATTAATTAATCAGTGAGTGTTTTTAAAAATGTGACTTTAGCAAGGAACAGTGTGGCTCCCTGAAGATGATCTTAGGTTCGAAACATGTTGGGAGTGATTTTAAATGTTTTGATGTAAACAATTTTACGTATGTGCATTGGTTGGTGTGCTGATTAAATGACTCTACGAAATGCACGGTGCAACGACACAGATACTGGAACTGCGTTTCCAAAACAACTTCGAAAAATCAACACAATCATGCTTACCAGACCCTATAATCGTTACGAAAACCGCGTTCAGCTGTCTCGACATCACCGTACAGAATACATTCTGACATCTGTCACACAGCAAAATGAAACAACTATTACAATGTAATTCATCCCATTATATTTCATACAAAAGACAAGCCTATGTACTAAAACAATTTCGCAACAAACTACAAAAACATTATTTAATTATTATATATGCTGACAAAGGAAAAACGGTAGCTATCATTCACAGTGACATATACCACCAAACAATCGATACTTTCCTCATACAAAACCAACTGTAAATTCTATCCCAAAACCCAACAAGCATTTACTATAATCAGATTCAACAAACTCTCCAACAAAACGACATTCAAATAGATAAACCTGGAACTAAATACCTCCTACAAATCAACTCCACCCCACCACAACTCAGTACAACTTAAAATTCATAAAGACGATATCCCCATTCGACCTGTAGTAAACAACAACTCCCCTCCCTACAAATTAGGAAAATTTCTTCGTAAAGTATTACATGAAAATATAAACATCCGCAACATATACATCACTCTTAACTTTATATCCTTGGCACAAAACGTAATAAACTTAATATCAATGATACGCAAAAACCAATAACAATTTATATAAAGGACCTATAAGTTAACAAACCAATCAACCAAACACTACAAATCACCAAACATTTCCTCCAACATAACAAAACTGACAAACGCTTAATTTTACACACATTACACACAATCCTACACCAAAACTACTTCCAATTTAAGGACAAATTCTACAAACCATCCAAGCTGTTGCTATGGGCTCCCCAATTCCAGGTTCAATTGCAGAAATCTCTCTACAATATTCTGACCAACTAATCTTAAAGCACGTACCACAGAATAAATACATTTTCTACGCCCGTTGTGGTTACGATATCGTGATCATGTACGATCATTCCAATATCACCTCCACACAAGTCCTAGAATACGCCATTACTATTCACACCGACCTACAATTCAAACCCACACCAGAGACAAACGTCTCCATCAACTTTCTGGATCTGCTCCTTCATAGAACCAATCACGGCCTTACAGCAGAAGTTTACCGGAAACACACATCCACTGATACAACTATTCACCACGATTCCAATCGCCCCATTGAACATAACCTAGCAGCCTATCGATTTCTTCCCAATAGAATACACCAATTACCTCTAACGCCTCCATACAAACAAAAAGAATGGAACAAGATCCAACACAATGCAAAAGCTAATGCCTTTCCCCACGCCCTTCTTGTGAAACTCAACGCACAGGTATCGCAAAATCCCGCATTATCATCTACAAAAGATTCGCCAACTACGGCCACCACCACCCCCAAAGCGTGGCTCACTTTATACCTCCATGATACGAAAAATCACCATTTTTTTCGCGCATTCCGTACCAACAACACAATCCATAACGCTTTACATAACCGACCTCGTAACACCAATATACTCGCACAAAGTGGCATTTACCAACTAAAATGCCACACACGCAACCTCTCATATATAGGACAGACCAATCATTGACTAGAATTAAGATTCAAAGAACACATCCGTTTCATCATATCAAGCAACCCACAATCGGCATACGTCCTCCATATCCTACACAACACACACGAATATGGACCTATGGAAATCACTACGATCTTACTACATTCCGCACAAAACAGTAAACATATTGTTGTATCCATTACTCTCACAAACATAATATGATAATAAAAGAACAAAACCAGAAAGAAAAAATTCATTATTCGAACTAATCCACAATACACACTTCCACCATACGGGCGCACAAACCCCCACCACCGGCCCCACCCTCAACCATCCTACTTCTCACGCCATACCTCAGTTCCAAGCAGTATACCACAGCGTCTACACCTTTACACATTGGGAAGTACCTCATCAACTACGGTTTCACCTTTCACAACATCTTAGCAATCTATTATGTACTAACGTACTGTTTACACACACACACACACACACACACACCACATTATTATAGGATTAAAACTCGCCAACATCACTACATCATCACTCGGCACAGACTAAACAATTTTAACTCCCAAGATTTTAATCATTGTCCACTTTTAACATATATTCATATTAAATAATTTTAACTGAAATTATAATAATTTTTAATCGTTATGGAGTGACGTGGACACAGCTAACCACATTGTACCGTTGAATTCTTGTAATAATATCACCTTGAAAATAGCTGCCATAGCGGCCGAAACATATGACAAATATTGAAGTGCACTTTGTTGGTTATTTATGTGTTATGGACCTAACTAATGCGCGGAAAATGGGCCATACTAAAATTATGTCGCACAATGCTGCTGACACTAGCAGGCAGAGTATCCTACTGTGTGTCGCACTGCGGTCTCGGTCACTGCCACATTAACGACTGTGCTCCGACACAAACGTTTCATCACTTCATTACACACCGCATAACACGTTCAGTCGATGAAGCGAAATTATATTTGCTAAGGAGCCGGAACAGTGCAGGATATTCTTTTGGGGTGAAGTTTCATTAACGTCTGCCACACTCTCAAGAATAAACAGCGCAGATGGTACGAGGACTGATGGAAGACGATATGGATAAGTTATGGAAGGTAGCGATGCCAATCCCGGTGGCCGTGCTTGATTGCTGGGGTCAAGAGTTCGAATCCCGCTGAGGGCATGAATGTTCGTCCTGCATTGTGTACGTAGCGGCCTCTCCGACGGGCTGATTACTCGTGCACAGGAGTCCTACCGGGTGTGTGTTTGTGAATTTCCAATTGTCTGTTAACTATGAACCTCAACAATGAGGTGGCCTTGGACCTAGTTGGGCTCTTACGCCGAAGAAAATAAAAACGAACACAAGGAAGTGACCGTGCCTTAATGGAAGTACTACTGAAGCTCTTTCTGGGAGACACTGAGATAACACGCCAAAAAACCTCATCCTTTATTTGAAACGGGCAATATGCCAGTACACAGCCAGAGCGTTACCGTTACACCCCACTGCTGTCAGGTGGACGTACGAGTTGCGTTCCGAGGTCAAGAAAGCGTTTCAGTTGCGTCCCAAAGTGTCTCCTGCGTGTGTATCATACAGAGACACGACCAAACCTCCCGATCAGACCGGGAAGCGAACCCGCAGCGCAGCGAGGGACACACACACACACACACACACACATATGCACCACACACACGCACGAATACAGAGGCACCACCCAGTGACTAATGCTTCGACGCTTTCAACGACCACGTTATACCTGAAATGTATGGCATTTCGTAATGTCTCACATGTTTTGGTAGTAACTTTAATGTGTAAATTGATTTCTTGCTCCAAACATTCTGCCTTCTTTGATACAAAACACTGTTGGTTTCTTCTTGCGTCAACCCTTATTTTCAAAAACCCACAACAAACAGGAGATATCTTCTGACGAATTTCCCTTTACTGCACTCCGAGAACTTCCTTCAGGCCGAAACGAGTTGTAAAATAATAATTACGTTTATATCAACAAAACTGTAAACAAAAGGTGACTTAAAATTGGAATAAAGCAACTGTTATGTAATTAACTTCGTTTGATTTTTAGCGTGTTCGCAAAATTACGAAAAGCGACAATTAGTTTCGTCACGTCTGTCCGTCTGTCAGTCCATATGTAACATCTTCACTCCTACTGGAAGGGAATTTCATGAAATTTCGTATTTGAGTATTTTTGGAAAATCTGTCAAGAAACATACAGTTTCGTTATAATCAGACACAAATAACGGGTATTTTACATGAAGACCAATATATCTTTTGATTATGTTTCGCTCAGTTCGTCTTGAAATGAGAAACGAGTCAGATATAAGATGTAAAGAAAATCATAACACACATTTTATGCTCAATAACTTTTTTTTTTTTTAAATCGCACCGTTTATGAGATAGTGTGGAAAAATACTGGAGAGCCAGGCACGCCACAGGTGACAGTATGGCACATGCACTTGCGCATTTCATGCCGGATACCTAAGGCTACAAACACACACTCAGATAATGTAATACTTATTGCTTTTCCACTGCAACAGTGGTTACACGGACGCGCCTCTATGTTACTTTATACGTACATTAGCTGTCCGGCAATAAAATACATGTGCAAGTGGTATTTAGATTCTTAAATAAAAACAACAATGTCTTTACAGCCACATGTCACTATTTTGAAGGTATTCACTCTTTACGTGCTGTGCTCGCCTTTCCTTTGTGTACAAAATTTATACAACTGCCTGGCGTTTTAACTTTGAATTCATCTGGTAAGAATTGTAAGTTTTTCATAGTTTATTACAAAATACAGAGTGATTCAAAAAGATAGACTCCATTTCGTACATCTGTTCCTGTTCAATTGAGTCCATTTTTTTAATCACTCTGTATATAACAATAAATATTTTTATATAACGTATATGTATAGGACTAAAAAGTATATACTTATAAGCATAGCGTACATAACCAGTAAGTTTGGTTAGTCATTCACACTTTGCTAACTTTTAATTGAAGCTGACGGTGGGCTTTCAAAATGGTAGATTACATGTCAAACCGCATGATCAAATTCTGTACGTACGTGACACTTTATGTAGTTGTTAATAACTTTCATAATAACTTGCAGAGTAGCATGCATTAGCAAGTATTTTTTGTACTAATAATAAGGTTCAAAGCTACACAACAAAGCAAAAAAACGGAGTGAGACTGCCTCAGATCTATTTCGCAGCTCTGCGTAAACAATGGAATTCCAATTTTGTGCAACAAAAAAAAATATATAAAAATATTAAAAGTTTATAAAAATTATTTGTTTCTCGTGCAATATTACGTTTTTAATTAGTTCACAAATTACTTGACTTTATTAATACGCACCATAATCAATTCACTTTACAAATTAAATTGTCACCGCGAAAATAATTAACAAAACCATTACCAGAGTTTGTGTACAAATTACCTTTCCAAACCGCTGCTACTAATAACGTTCTGTTGTAATGAATACATCAACCAACACACGTACTTGATAAAATACAATTTATGACAAATATTAATCTCCTACATGTTTCGGTTCCGAGATTTTTTCAGGTCAAAGGAAACAAGCGTCGTCCTCGTTGGAATGATTAAAACATAAAAATTCTAAAAGACATTAAATTGAAAAGCATAAAATTACAATGTTGTAGTATTAAAACCATGTGATAGCCGTTTCGGGTACAAGTTCGTAACTATTTCTATTCTGTATGGCTGATGTGTAGAAATATCTGCCTCGATCTTAGTGATCCGAAGAGATCTCGTCCTGTAAATATGTTAGCATTTTTAATTTTATATAACTGTATATTAATATTATTTACAGGAAATTAATTCATTTTTTGTAATGTGCAGTAACATAATGTGGAAGTCGGTGAATTGATTGTGGCCAGATCTCGCTTAATTTGCCCCATTGTGCAGCGCCGCAGACGGACATCGAACCAAGGTACCCCGGAACCGATTCTACACTAGAGCCTTTCGGTTTGTCCTCAGCTGCCTGAGACGTAACTGTCATACCTAAAAACTGACCGCGGGACGCTACCAATACTTTGAACCTCAGCAGCCTGGGACGCTGCTGACCCACAGCCGTTATCTGAAAAGTGACCGAGGTACGCAACTAGTAAAACCCGGCTGTCAGTGCCGACGAGACTGGGGGGGGGGGGGGGAAGGCGGTACAAATTACTGGGGCCCGGTGGTCCGGAAAGGGGGCTGGGACCCGACCATTTGTATATGTTTTTGTCTTTCTCGATAGTATCATTTTTTATCGATTGTACAAATTAACCCTTTCAGACAAAGCCCAAGCCACTCTGCAACTAAGAGTCAGTCTTTCCGAATTACTGATCTGGTGTAAAGACTTCTAGTCAGCAATTTTCTCTTCGTCTTTTCTTCTTCTTTTTTTTTACCGGGGCCCAAACCCGCTGTCGGAGGACCTGACTGCCTTAATGAGAAAGAAACGGAGAACGAGAAAGGATAGGCGGAAGGAAACAAATGATGACAGAAAGACAAAGAAAGGAAACGAAACGAGTAGGCAGTAAATAAAGCAATACATCTGCTGCAACAAAAGCCACGTTTGTCAACGTCTACCACGTGTCACTAGAAGCAGACCTGACATGTCCAATCGACACTGGTACAAGTTTAATTACGTCTGGACACGTGCAGATGGCACTACTGTCTTCATCACATCTGCAACCCTCAGACTCCGCATTCCTTCCCCACACTCACAAAGCAACTTTGCCACTGCTCCTCGCTCCAGCGCCGCAGATGGCTTCCACTACGCAAGTTTCCTTTATGCAAAGTATGGCTATAAGACACACCAAAGTGTTTTCCAATTTCCTCTGTATTGTGGCCCTTTAAATTTGTTTGCCTCTTCTTTCACTTCTGAAATGCTCTCTGCAGACATTCTGAATGTAATCAATAGCTACGCATTGATGTAACAAACGCATTACCTAACTCAAAGCAGTGAAATAGTTTTGATAAGCTGACACTCACTCAGCTGGTTAATAAATTCTAGTTTCCATGACAGGCTAGCCGAAGTTTCATTATAGCCTTCAAATGATCCTCCTCTACTTGAATCCCATCCAAACCCTCACGCTCCACTTCTGTAAGACTCCTTCGGTTCTCCCCTCAGGCAGTTGTATCAAGAAACCCCTTTGATAACTTCCACATAATTTACTCTCCAGTAGCAGAATCCAGGGGTTCAACACTGCTAATACCAAAACCCGCCACCATCAACAACCTCCAGCCAGTTCCATCCATCTCTTTCCCCAAGACCCGACTGCAGCAAATCTATATATATCACGCGGTTTCTTCCAAAGATGTTGGGCCAACAAAATTGCTTTTACATCCGTGGTATTCCCCATTACAGCTGCTGCATGATCAGCCCAGCATAATGCGCCGAACAGTATCAGGTGAACAGCAAACATCTCACAGTGAGTCGTTATGTAATATCCGTACTAGCTGCAGGAGTAGCCTCGCGTAACATTCATTATGTCACTATCGCAACATCAGGCAGGCGTTTACTGCGTAACGCATTATAATCCACGTACGGACCTGAAACTTAAAGGCCACGAGTCACGACAGCGAACGTAAAACAGACATACGCCTACGCTCCGCCGTAAACGTCTGGTCGATATTAACAACGTCAGTGACGTCACATCGACAGTGCCGTGGATATGGAAGCACAGCTGTATCGACGGTGCTTCAGATGTACCTGTTGTTCATTAGCGCCTACTACTGCTGTTGGAAGTCAAAGCATGTGCCAGCCTCAAAATCCTCTAACCTATCCTAGGAATATTAAATTTCTTACTGATTTATAACCACCAATGTCACGTGTTTTGTCTGACTGCGACAGTCCTTATAAGGATGACAGTCTTTATAACCACAACCGCCACGTGTCTTGCCTCACTGCAAAAGTCCTTATAGAGATTACAGTCCGTTAGATGTTCGATAAGTCAGCCACCGTTCACGGAACCCGAAGGTCCATCACAGTGTTCACGACAACCGGCCACCGGTATCTGTCCTCAGTTCCATCAAGCCAGTCCATAATCTATTCCAAGATCCATTTTAATATTATCCTCCCCTTCACTCCGACCTCACCCAAGACGTCTACTCCCTTCAAGTTTCCACATCTATTACACATGTCTAACCTCCCCCATACAATCTATATACTCCAACCATCTGAGCCCTGATTTCATTATTCTATTAATATCCAATGAGCAGCGCAATTTGTGACAATCTTCTTTACGTGATTTCCACCATCGTCCTCTTACGTCCTCCCTCTTATGTCCAAATATTCTCCTCAGCACCCTATTCTCTAACACCCTCAGTCTATGTCCATTCCTCACTGTGCGAGACCATGTTCTACCCGCATACATAACAACAGGTATCACACACTGTGACAGCAAAAGAAGTCGCGTTACTGGAAACGTCTGCCTTCAGACAGGGATCGCAGCTGTAAACATACTGAATAAGAAGTCATGGACATCCACAAAGGTGTCATTCTCCAGTCTGGGCGTTCGACAGAAGGCCAACAACTCCTCAGCATGTCACTAAATATTACACACGCCCCCAGGTGCATCTGGATACAGCTGTCTCCATATATTACCTGCAGCTCAGTTGAGTTCTGACGATCCAGTTTCATAAGCAGTGAATTTCCAGCATCAGAACACAAGACGTCTCGCTGTACCTTGGATTTTTAGCGTACGTGGTAACGAGAAATGAGCAATAAAATGAGTGTGGTGCAGCTCAGTTTTCCTAAGGATCATACTTTACAGATTTAGCACAGGTAATGTTAGATTGATAATAGTACCTTCGACAGGGTGGAGGATTTTAAATATTTGGGAACAACTTTAACAAATCAAAATTCTATTGCAGAAGAAATTAAGAGCAGATTGAAGTCAGGAAATGCTTGCTATCA
>Ga0123355_10014620_pt1 | contig 12288 bp, 3 predicted proteins | sample TergutEmb28metaG_3_FD_89872 | JGI IMG/M metagenome (GOLD analysis project Ga0123355, IMG submission 89872) | Embiratermes neotenicus P1 segment gut microbial communities from Petit-Saut dam, French Guiana - Emb289 P1 | ecosystem: Host-associated > Arthropoda: Insects > Digestive system > Gut ...
AGTCTCCGCCCTTACTTACCTCTTCGGTTAGTTGTCTGGTAACTAGTAGAAACATGAAGGCAGGTAGAAGGTAGAATTAGAGCTCCGAGCACCTTTACGTCAGGACTAAATGGATGCAAGTTATGAGCTTCATTCTCAAACTGGGAATACAAACTCGGTGCACTTAATGGGCTCTGGCACCGTTAGACTTGGTAGTAATTGAATCAGACATGTAGAAAACATGAAGTAGTATGAATAATGGTAATGATAATAATAATAATAATAATAATAATAATTTGTGCTTGTCTACAATATTTACATAGGTAAATGTCCCAGAATTTTATTTAGTCCTCCCCTTCTCCTGCAGTTCCTGCTTAAAAATTCCGAAATCTACATAACTTTCAAGCACATGTTTAAAGCATGTTATCTACATGGAAATTTAATTTCTTATATCCAGTAATCTAATCAACTCTAAGTAGCAGTAGGTCTACGTTCTTGTGACGTACACTTTCTTCTGAATTGGGTTGTAAAAATACATCATTGGGTCAGGGGATAATATATAAAATTTTTGTAAAATACCTTTTGTTAAGGCTATTGATCTGAATTTAGATGTGTGCGATAGGAACGTGCCTAATATAAACACAAAACATAACAGTTAAGAGCGGTTTTAAAGTCAGACGCCCTCTTATGTTTTTTTATAGTTGATAAGTATAAACCAACGTTAATGGCTTATTATTAATTAATTAAGTAATAAAGATTTGGAATAACATTAAAAATTCCTGTATCGCATTTATGTGTTAGTTAGGAAATATAATTTTCAGATAAAGAAAGGTATCGCAGAAATAACGAAAGTGGAGTGTATCTCTCTGTGTTTAAGTCAATACGGCTCTTTCGAATTTTGCCGGGAAGGTCCTTCTAGTAGCAACTCTGCTTATTTCTAGAAGCTCTCTACCGTAACTATTCAGTCTCGTGGTGCACAGTGAGTAACACTGTAATTTAAAAATATCCATAAATGACTAGTGCACAAGACGGGAACAGATGAACCATTATCTGTGGAAATGATCACCATAACTAGTAACTGGTAAATTCTGCCTTTCCAATACTGAAAATGTTTATACTGCTAGTTAAAATCAGTGTCAAGTTGGTCGTACACTCTCGCTTATATGCCTTAAACACTGCAGACCTGAGCTATACATGAACACTAGGCTGCCCTTAGGAAGATAATGTTCAGAGAGGTGTTCAGTTTTAAAATTTTTATATCTCTTCTCAAGAATTGTGGTCCATGAAAATGGCGGATTTAGGTTCCATAAGACTGCAATTAATTGACTTACAGACGAATTTTTTTGACGCATAAGAATTTTTTGCCTTGCCTGTAAACTGTCTTGTGCCTCGAGGAAAAGACAGCGTGCGTGCGAGATTAGGCATTCGAGTAGCGTAGTCTCATTACCACCAAGTGCACGACGTGGGATCGTGTGATAAAAGCGACGTGACATTAAATACTACTCCCTTTCCTCGACTTGCACCCTGTTTAATATTCTACCACAATCACCACAACAGCTTGCTGGACCGCACCACACATTTGCACTAGCAATACAATTTCCCAACTATGTAGACCATTTCCCGTTTACTGTCAGCACATTCGCAGATTTTAGTTGGTGAAAAGCGACGTGTCGTGCGAGTTTTTGGATTTTCGCCGCTGTGTAGCTGAGGTATCCGTTCCTCTAGGATTTTCGTCTAGCATCTTGGTCAATGTTTCTCCACTTTTCAACATAATGTAATTGTCGCACGTTCGAAAGCTGAAACGTCCAAGAAAATTATTTCTTCGTACATTTCGAAATTCGAAGCTAAGGTCATTACTTTTCCTCAAAACCTTGGAAATCAATTACTCAATGAGATGGCTTCGTATTCCAGAAGAATGGATACCTAAAGCTTAGTTTTTTTTTAGCAAGGAATCCTTGTACATTTATGTTACTAATTACATGAGATGGCGGTTGGTTCTCTTCGTCACCTTGTGCAGATCGTCTCTGGGTTGGGCCCTCACTCTTTGCTTCAGTTGGTATAGTATGTTCTTAGCAAAGCATAAACAGGAGCATGAATATCACCACTCACCGTCAAATAATGTCGAGTCTAATAATGCAGTGAACATCCATTCATTCTTGCTTCTTCATTGCGTTCTACCTGATTAAAGGAAAACTGCAAATATAGGCTTACATTAATTCATATTGATGACGTTTTGCGGTAATGACATTCCAGTACTGTAGACTTCCTTCTGCACTGACACTAATATCAAAACCCATCAACATTAACGTAGCTGTTGTCGAAATACAGGACGGTAGAAACCGCCGGCATGTTTGCCATCATGATGAATGTATTTTTACCCAAGTTTTGAAAATAACAAACAGAAGTTGGCATTACAAGACACTACTTTATAGGGCCAGTATGTTTCTAGGTACCCAAGTCAATATATAAAAAAAACATTTATTTATTCGAACACAAGACGGGTTTATTTGAATTAAAACTGCTCCTTTACATATTTGGTCTGTACTTAGACCGTCTTCTGGCATGTCGATGAAAAATCTTACAGAGGAAGATAGAATAAAAATCTAAGGGGCCTTTTGTTTACATTTACTGTATTTTTTAATGTTAAGACATAGAATATAAAGGTAAAGGTAAAGTGATCCCTTTACAGGCCCGGTGTGGCCCAGAGGGTGGGTAGAGGTATAGCACTACTCTTCCATGACCGCGGCACTAGAAGGTGGTGAGTGGTCAGCAGCATTCCTCGACCGCACCTTACCCCCGGGAAAGACCCGGTACCCTTTTTATAGTAGGCTAAAATATAGAATATAAAATAGACGAATATAAGACTTGAATAGTTTTTAAAAGTGCATGTATAGCTTATTCTTGTATAAAATTTCTTCTTTGAATTATGTTTGCAAATTTTGTGCAAGAATATAATTGAGGGGGATGGTAGAGCAATGTTTACCGCTTCGCAGTTAATCTACATGAGACTAAGCCGCGTCCAAACAACATCGTAGAAAAATTATAATAGTAAACCTCACTACAACACAAGAGGATCTAAATCTAATAAAAGTCTTTGTTTACACAATTTAAAAATTATTTAGGTCCTATACTGTTGTATTTTATATTCTACGTTTTAACCTTATAAATATAGAGACTGTAAACGAGGGGCCCCTTAGACTTTTATTATATCTTCCGTTGTAAGATTTTTAAGATGGCCTAAGTACAGGCCAAAATATATAGCCCACATGTGAAGGCAAATTATGAATTAAAATATACCTTGTTGTTTATTTAATTAATACACCAACAAATGCACATATATTCAGTTAATGATCTAAATTCACATTAAAACACTTAAAACGCTCCTACATGTTTCGATCATACGATCATCCTCAGGGAACACACATTGTTCCTTGCTAAAGTTATAGTTTAAAAACACTCAGTGACTTACATTGCATTTGGGATCCCAGAATGCAATCAAACATAAACAACTCTTTGGATCTGTCTTCTTGGAGGGTCTGAGGATGACCTTATAAGGTCGAAACATTTCGCCCTGACAAATATACTATGTTTGTATATAAATAAAGTGTGGTGTTATCGAGTGACGTGTTGTATTTATATGTTATAAAAATTCGGGATGGAAAACATCAAAAGTTAAAACACTAGCACAGAGCAGATATGCGCAAAATAAAAAAAAAATTAGGAGCTACTTGAAAACTCAAGGTGCCAGAAGGGCGCCATGAAGCAAGTTCGATTCTGAGGGCCCACAAATATTAGGAGCAACCGTACAAAATTTGTGGCACATCGTCCTGGCTCCCCGGATTTATGCGCCCTTGCTAAAGAGAACAAAATTTAAACTGTTGTTTGGTTACGGATTTGAAACTTGATCTGTGACTTTGTGGCAGTAATATAGGCTTGGAATTTTAAGGACCTGGTGCTGAGAAGGTATTGGGAACTGAGAGGGAAACGTAACAGATTGTGGGATGCAATTTTATAACAAGAAGCTTCATAACCATTGCTTCACAGAAAATATTCAGGTGATGATATCACAGAGAATGGGGTGCGTCCGGCGTGTGATACTGGTGTGAGACAAGAGAAATATAAAAAGTTTCGGAAATCTGAATGAGTGAAATCCTCTGGAAGATCTACGCATGGTTTGGATAATTATGCTAAGTACACTTTAAACAAAGAGAGTGAGAGAGGATGGACTGGATGTATCTGGCTCAGGATAGCTGCAAGTGATGTGCTGTTGTACAAACAGCAATGAATTTTCGTCTACCAAAAGATTCAGAGCATTTTCTACCCGCCAGTTAACTATTACTTCCGAAAAAAAAATCTGTTTAACAGAGTTAGATGTTTAATCACCGTAACCACCGGCAACATAAGCAGAAATAACTTCTACTTTATCCGTACTTCCGCCACCACGGGTTTCTGATTTCATCGGTGTTTTTTACGTATGCTGTTTGTGTTTGCAGTTTTTAGCACATAAATTCTGTTAATAAGTAAGAATATTAATAGAAATCCCATCTTTAAACCGACATTTCGATAAGAAACCGTAGTCGCCTAAAAATTTTAATATTTTTATATTGAGTTCAGCGGAAGAATTAATTGTATTTCGCCTATTACATTAAAGCCTCGTTCTTTTCAATCTTAATTATCTCAAATTTTACTTGATTTGCATGAAAGTCGAAACAATTATGAAGCAGTAACTTCCTGTTAAAGTCGGTCTTATAATTTGGTGTAAGAGGAAAATAACTGTCACTTCGTATCGCTAAGATACCAGCCTACTCTCAACAGTCTGCGTTCGTCTGTGTGCGGTATGGCTTTCGTTCATGAAAACTCCTTCGTTCGGAAGGATATCTTTAAGGAAAGATGTAACTGCACAGCAGGAGACAGATTGGTTTCGAGTACCTCTTCTATAAGCTGGTGGCTGTTTAAGTTTTGCTGACAGCTCCACGCGGATGTAAGACTGAGAGAACGAACGAAATTTCCGGAGCCCTGCTTTCAATGAGTGGGAAATTAATTTTCGTTTCTTTAAGCACCCTCAAGAAAGGAATATGCTTAAAAAAGGGGCTGGCTTCTCGTATTACTACCAAGTTATGTTTTGTGTTTTCAAATTCTGTATAACTGCAAACCAAAGAAAATTATCTATTTCTCTTAGCATCTCTCTGTTTTATATGTCAGATGCCTTCCCCAACGCCTGTGCATTGGAAATACACTCGAACTGAGTAAAATATCATATTAGAATGGAACACGTAATTATCTCTTTTAATGGCTTAATAATTAATATTTGCTATTACTTTTATACAATCCATCCAATCGCACTATGGTCTTGGGGTCGACTCAGCCTCTAACAGAAATGAGTACCAGGAGCATATCCTGGGGGTAAAGGCGGCCGGTGCGTTAAGCTGACAACCTACCACCATCCTGTGCCGTTGCCACGAATTCTGGGAACCTTAACTTCCTGGAACCCTCTGGGCCCTTCCGGGCCTGTAATGGGACTGCGTTACCTTTTATTACTTTTATACAGGTACTTACAATTATTTACCTGAAGCAAACCATGTTTCAACGGTATAACATATTGCAACTATTCTGTAGTTACAATTTATGGTACATTAACACTGCTAAATGTTTTGTACTTCTGCATCAGCAATTTCACAATTAAATATACAGGGTCGAATATAGCTGTTTTTAATTCCTGGATTACGTGCTTTCTCTTACATTACTCAGGTACTTCTGAATGATTTTCATAAGCTTCCAGTTGCCCCACTTACTATTTGAATTATTGGCATTATTATTACTGTTATTAATTTAGTTTATGTTCTCCTTAAATCTTAAACTGACTGAATATAAGTTATAACTAGAAGTTCTACCAAAATGATTTATTTTCCTTTGTCGCTTCGGCTGGGTTTCAGTCATGGCCTCCCTTTACAGGGCTTGGCGATCACACTCATGTAATACACCACACCCGATAAGACCCTTCGGGAAGAGTGGCCAACCCGACGCAGAGACGAACTCCACCTGACAATACTCAGCATTCACAACAGACAAATATCCATACCTCGCGCTGGATTCGAACTCACAATTCCAGCAAGCGAGCGGCCTCAGACCGACGCCTTCGACCACGCGGCCACTGGAATCGGCACCAAAATGATTATTGTTCAAGAATTGTTCTTGAAAACTGAAAGCTTTGCAACAGTCCAAGGTTTGAAGGTCTTTGAAAACTGTCAGAGATGTTTGCCTTCGAGTTTGGAATATTCATATTCTTGTGCAACACATTAGCTTTTGACAGGACTATTGGTACTACTGCCAATTGTGATATTACTATTTTCTTTGTAATTTGTAAGAGTGTTAATGAAACTGATATATATGTACAATTAATACTGCACGCACCTAATTTCATAAATTCGCTTCAATCCATATAACATCTAATATGACTGGAATATGAAAGGAAGGAAATTTTTAGGGCGTATTTATCAGTGAACCTTTACATTTTTATGTACAGCCTAAGAAAACAATAATACTATACTTTCCAATGCAATGTGTTGCAAGGCGAAATGCTTTGAGATTCATTTCTAATCACAACTTACCTACAGGACGCCATTTGATCTCAGAATGTGCAGTACGTCTCTTTGTTACAGTAACTTCATAATGTCCTGAATACAAAGAAAGACACGTGGTCTGATCTTGTGAGAACTATTCGTTTCATGGCAGCTGATTTGTCATGTTGTCTGCTGGGCCTTAGTTTGCCTGTCTGTGGTTGTGTTCTGTACAGATGTTAGTCGCAAACTGCTTAATGAGACTTGTCAGTACTCGGTTCCTTCCATTTCGCCGATCTCGCCAACGAGGTGCTGTTAAACCTATCGCTGCTCAAAATGTCTAAAGACTGACTCAACAAGTTTGTCGAAACTGTTAGGCTTACTTGATAATTTTTTCCGGAAATACAGTGCACGAGGGCTTCTGATTCTACTTTCTGATGTCACATCGCCTTTTACCATATGAAAAGCCATATTTTTTGTATGTAGCAGAACTGAATCGGTCAGCAAAGAAGACTTAGTCCTCAGAGTGCTGGTTTAAAGAAAATTGTTTAGAAATTAAAATAATTACAGGAATGGAAAGCCTACGGGTTCAATATGTAAGATTTGTGCCTTTCCATGGCTTCATATTTTACTATATGGTGTTCCGATTTGTGATGCCGTGTGTAGTTACTTAGCCAAGTAAACAGGGTAGATATATCAGTCAAGAAGGATAAAGTAACCAGACTTACAGGAATAAAACTAAGGAATATCTAAAACACCTCAGTGCGTTCGTGATACGTCAGTATAGCATCTTTACATGCCGGAGAGTTCTTTGATCGAACTCCGTTGCACCAAGAGATTTTTTCTCTACGCCCGTATAAGCCGCCGGTCCCAGTGGTCGTGCGGTCTATGGTGTAGGTCTGCGGCCGCTCGTCTGCTGAGATTGTGGCTTCGAATCCCACCGGGGGCATGGATGTCTTTCTGTTGTGACCGTTGTGTATTGCCCCGTAGAGGTCTCTGAGACGAGCTAATCACGCGTCCAGAGGAGTCCTACCGACTGTGGTGTGTCGTTGTGTGTGATCTAGAAACCTCGTGAATGAGGAGGTCCTGGCCCACTAGGGGGCTGTCGAGTCAAAAATAAACAAAACCCTATAAACCGGCCCTAGTTCCCACCCAGCCTTCAGTAAAATGGGTACTGGCGCTCTTTCCCAGGGGCAAAGCAGCTGGGGCATGGTGTTTACCTCCTACTACACCTAGCGCCAAGGTTAAAAATGAGTAGTTACATATGTCTGCTCCCAGTCTGTGCCATCGTGGCACATTACGGCGCGACCTTTAAAACAGGCAGGGAAATAGAAGCAGTAAAATGAGGAAATTAGTAATTTTTGTATGTTCAGAATTTGATTTAAGAAGGACTAGATTTGTGGTATACATTTAGTCGAAGACAAATTAGAGGTATCCTTCCGGATTCCCGTATTATTTTAGACAAGTAGAAAAAGGATATAGGAAAGTACTGAAGACCATTGAAACTGATGCAGTTAAGCAGTCTGACATGTGTGCGTACTCCCGAAACAGAGCTGGAATTAGGCTGAAATTTTTATTGAGAACTTTAATCCCTTAAATCCCAGAGGTTTTTTATGTACCATCAGGTTTAACATTTAAAAATTTTACATTTTGCCCACACAGTGTACTTATGCGTTTTGTATTGATCACAAAACAAACAGCGACAATTTTCCTATACTTTATTAACTGACTGTTTTTATAACCGATAGGAATGTTGTGAGTCTTTATAGCTCATTTAGGCTAACTTGTCTCCAAGGGGTTAAAATTTAATCTGAGTAGGCATCAACATATTTGCAGCTGCAGAACTCTAAGTAGGCAACCGACTGTGCGTGGTAGTGGAGTTTAATGTAATACGTCGCTCTATGTACAAATACGCGACAGATTATTTTGGGTTTTGCATCTTAACATCTATATATCTTGTATATGGTTCAACGTTCAGTTCAGACCACTTACTGCACAGTAAGTTGCCCCTTCAGCTGGGTTTACGCGAGATTTGTGGTTGCCACAGCAACGCTGGTGTAGACTCCTGTCTTATGGGGTATGACTCTGTGCAGATCGGTTAGAATCAACCAATATTTCGGAGAAACTTACTGCTTTTCTTTGTTACATCTCGAATGGCCGATGTATTTGTACTGACTGTTGCAGCGTGGCGACTGCCAATAAAATACACGCAGCGCTGCTAATTAGGTAGCCTCCACTGAAAGCTGAAGAGGCTATAGGCAATAATAATTTAATTTACTTAATGATGCTAGAAAGCTCATGAGAAGAGCTGAAAAATATGCGTGCCAAGACTGGGGGCAGAATAAAACTAACCACAAATCAAAATACTTTTTGCTAAATTATGAATTACAAATGTAACCGGGTTTTCCACTTTAGCGGACTGCAAAAATATATAGTATCCAGATGCATGCTGGAGTGAAGACCAGTTTTATATTTAGGCAAGGATGACTCTAGAGCAGAATACAAGACTTTGAGGCAGAAAAGAATCGAGAAATGGTCCAAACACACAGTACTTTGATGTCCTTCATGACGATAATGATGCAGAAGTTTGCAACTGGTACGATGACACAATTTATAGCTGCATCTTTGGATTCACAAATTGCTGTGTTTTTAGTGTCTCTTTATTCCATAGGAAACACAAGTATGTAAATATATCTGTAGTTTCTAAAAATGGAAACATTTCCACTGGATTTCATTTGTGCGAAACCTATGCATTGTTCCATTAATTACTGAATGTAATTAAAATAATGGAAACAAATACGTCAAAAGAAATATAATACAACAAATAATTAAAATTGAATCATGAGTGGAAATCAGCTATCATCATGTTTAATTTTAGTTCCAGTTGGATAAATAAACTCATTTATTTTACACATTATTTAACGCTCTTCGATGCGGATAGATATTGCTCTGCCTTTCCTGGAACAAGTGTTGTATCTCCGGTGTGACACAAAACCTGTCTTTAACCCCAGGTGGTTGGTTTCACCAAGTGGGTAAGCCCTCAGTGCTACCAAAACGGTGACCGTGAAGTCACAGGTTCAAGGGACACTAGTGTCCTGTAATAAATTCCTACTAAATTTTTTGTGGCAAATACTTCAAAATAATATGCAAAATTGTTAAGATATTTTTTTGGAACGTAAGTCAGCCTCTAACAGAAATGAGTGCCGGGAATATTTCATAGTGGTAAAGACGGTCGGTGTGTAGGGCTGACGATCTTACTACCTTTATGTGCTGACTGTCTTGAAATCTGGGAGCCTCAACCTCCTGGAACCCTCTGGGCCTATCGAGGCCTGTGATGGGATTGCTTTAACATTCTTTAATAAAATAAAACATTCGCTTGAAAGCAATAATCTTTATACTAGAGTGACAGGAAATGCAAAACTGTAATATGAATTGCAATCGGGAACATTGTAGTGATGATAGTGTGTGTTCGAAATGGCTAAATTACAAATGGACAATGGTTCTGTGGTTATATTTTAAATTTAATGTAGAATAAAACTATAATTTTATTATCGATGATATAACTAGTTTATATTACAGGGTTAATATAATTACCACTTTATATTTATGTTTATTTATTTACATTTATGAGCAACCTCTCCATACAAACAGAAACTACAAGCTAATTGAATTTTCGTCACTTCAATATACACAGTGAGGTGTTTTATCAAACAACACAGCCTTGTAACGGGGTATGGCAAAGACACGTGAGTAGAGACACACGATAAACAAGGAATACGATGTTGCGGGTAGCAGTGAAAGATTTCCAGTTTACGAATGTTGTCGCTTTGTTGTTTGAACAAATTTCGTGCTCTCTAAGTGGAGCGGATAAGAACAGGAAAGTAAAACAACAACAACAGAAAGCTGAAAAACGCTTTCATCGCAGCGAATATAAATGGTGTTTGTAATGTAATCTAGTATAAATTCTTTTAAACTGGAAGGAGAATAGGACAGACACTTATGAAAAATATTTTAGAACAGGGCAGGCAACAGATAACAATATAGATCATGCGCATTGCATGCTGGGTACCTAAGGCTACACATACATACACAGGCTGTGTAATACTCATTTCTTTTCCACTGTAGCAATGGTTGCACATATACATTTCACTGATAGGTTATACGTACCTTGCCTGTCCTGCTCTCATTGCAATACTAGCCACTAGTAAACCTTAATGTGTAAACGTGCGTCACGATTGATGGACGCAGCAGCTTGCTCTGTAACTTCAGTCAACATCTGCCGCAATACACGCAATCATATTCCATAAAACAGTGATCATTGTAGTCACCGCTATAAGAGCCCCAGATATCGCGACTTAAGGACAAGAATAAAGCACTGCCTAGTATGGTGCATTTCCTTTACTCCTGTGCTCCCTTTGCACACGAGCACTTCGCATTCAGTACGAATGTCCACACACACAGATTGCTGGAAATAATTGTTCTGAGAAATACGTGATTTGCCTTCAAAATAAAGAAATTGAGTTTTACAATGCAGTGGTTACGTTGCCATCTATTACACTGATAGAATTAAATTACAAAACTCTCAGTTCTTTGTTAACTGCTCACGTGACGGGAGACAGAGTTTTAATTTCCGATACAATAGGTATGTTACATCCAATACAAATAACAGGCTATATGTAGTACTGTTAGAAACACAATTCTAACCATACCAATGTAATGTTCGTCACTGAATTAATTAAAATGGAAAATAGTTTAACAGAAACAAACTTTTAAAAATTGTTAATTCAAAGCTATAAATGTTTAGTGAAATTTATTATTAAACAAAATATTTTGTTGTTAAATTTGTAAGAGACAGCCAAAATCACAAGAAAACATAGGAAATAGATTCTTTAAAAAATGTGCTAGATTTAAAAAAAATTGGGAACAACCCTAACAATCAAAATTGCGTTCATGAAGAAATTAAGGGCAGATTGATCTCCGGGAATGCCTGCTTTCACTCTGTCCAGAATATTTAGTCTGAACATTTGTAACTCAAAAAATATGAAGACTAAAATATACAGACCTACAATGTTTCCCGTTCTTTTGTATGTGTGAGACTTGACCTCGGAAAATGACGGAGGAATATTGGCTGAGAAGTTCGAGAATACGATTCTGAGAAAAGAATGTTTTGACCTAAAGGAGACGAGGTAAATGGTGATTGGAGTAAACTGGATATTGAGAAGCTTCACGATATGCATTCCTCGATAAATGTTAGTCAGGTAATCAAATCAAGAGGAATGAGATGGGCGGGACATGGGGTACGTATGGGGAGAGAGAAGAGGTGAGCACTGCGTTTTGTTGGGGAAGCCTGAAGGAAAAGGCCACTTGCAATATCTAAGCATATATTGCAATAGTATATGGAATGTTACAGAATAGTATATGGAATGGGTTGACCTGGCTCAGGTTAGGGTCAGTGCCGAGCTTCTGTAATCGGAGTAGTGAAACATCGTGTTCCATTTATGAGGGAATTTCTCGACTAGCCAAGGAACTGTCAACTCGAAAGAAGGTCTCTTCTCTATGGAGTTAGCTAGACTTATTGCTTTCAAAGTACACCTTGATAAAAGACACAAAGTGTGTGTGTGCGTGTGTGTGCATGTGTGTGTGTGTGTGTGTGCGTCTCTACACTTTTGCAACCGTAAGGGAGGGACAAATAATTGCGTTGGACAGAGTGCAAAAGAAAGCGGCCAAATTTGCACATTATACGAACAGTCCG
>Ga0123355_10014621_pt1 | contig 12288 bp, 9 predicted proteins | sample TergutEmb28metaG_3_FD_89872 | JGI IMG/M metagenome (GOLD analysis project Ga0123355, IMG submission 89872) | Embiratermes neotenicus P1 segment gut microbial communities from Petit-Saut dam, French Guiana - Emb289 P1 | ecosystem: Host-associated > Arthropoda: Insects > Digestive system > Gut ...
CCCTGCGGTAGAAAAGGGAATACAAGAGTGTGTAAAAGCCGGCCCAATTGCAGCATATCCTGTTGTTGGTCTAAAGGCGCGCTTAACAGACGGCAGCTACCATGCTGTAGACTCTTCCGAGCTTGCGTTTAAAATGGCGGCTATACTTGCGTTCCGCGATGGTTTTATGAAAGCAAAACCAACGCTGCTTGAGCCAATTATGAAAGTTGTTGTTACCGTGCCGGACGATTATACGGGCGACATTATGGGTGACATGAACAAACGCCGTGGCCGTATTCTGGGTATGGACAAAATAGGCAAGAAGCAAGCTATTCAAGCAGAGGCTCCGCATTCCGAAATGCTTAAATATGCTATAGAGTTGCGCTCTATGACCCAGGGTAGGGGTAGCTTTACCATGGAGTTTGAGCGTTATGACGAGGCTCCAAGCGATGTGCAGCAGAAGGTAATTGCCGCACGTAAGAAGATTTTGGAGGAAATGAAGGATAAGGATTAATTGTTAAATAAGTGTTTATTTTAAAAATGTCATCGTCATTACAAGCTTGACCCTAGGCCTGTAATGGCGGTGTTTTTTTATGTGACAAAAAGCTGCTTCGCATTTTCCTGTCCGTGCCTTGCGGCATGGTGCTTCACGACGGCATGAAAAAAGCGACGCAGGAGATGTTCGTTTCACTCACTGCGCCTAATGCGGCGGAGCCGCTTTCTTATATGGAATTTCACTGTAATTTTGATATAATTGATACGTCACATCAAAAATTACTATATAGCAATTTGGTTTTGCGTAGCCTCAAAATTTCGCCCGAGAACGCACATGAAGCCGTGCATTTCGGTCTCATTTTCGGACAACGCAAAATCAAATTGCTATATACAGGAGAGAGACAAATGAAAAAATTAACACACATAGCAATTATATTACTGCTATGCGCATGCTTAGTGGCCTGTAATAGGAGTACTGGTGGCGAATACATACCTTTTGTTAGCGATCCGGGTTTGGTTTATGATTTTCCAGACGATGTTTTAGAGGCTTATAGTAGTGCCATAGAGCGTGTACCTTTTATTGCCGAACGAGGTTTAGCGTACGATTTTTCCAGCGATGCTGCCGAAACTGTGGCATTTGTTGAAGCTGTCCATCCAAATTTTATTATGGCCGGCAGGATGTGTATGGAGGAATACGAGTTTTCTCGTGATAAATATTTAGCGGCAACTGCAAGCCCTATGACACACACGGAGTTTACCTTGGCTACCCAGCACTTTCTCACTGTTTTTAATGACGGGCATTTAAGCCGTACATTTTTAATGCGTGGCCAAGTGTGGGATCCGTTAACAGAGGAATATGCATGGGAAATTATGCTGTTTCAAGACGGCTGTTTTATAGACAAGCACTTTCTTGCCCGTGGCGACAGATTGTTTTTAGCCGATGACAATTTTATAATTACTAATACCGAAGTGTTAGCAATAGGTGGCACGCTGGTGGCCGATATTTTTGCAGTGGTTGATTATTATTTTGGTGCATATAACAATGCCGGCATACAGCGTGTAAGAGGGCGTTATGCCCGCTATCAGCTTATGTTGCAACTTGCAGGTGCTGAAATATTTATATGTAGGCAACCTAGCAGCGAGGACGATGACTATAATTCGCATATGGAACGCCTTGTAATTGATATTACTGTTTTGGAAAACGGAGTAGAACATGTCATGCAAACGGGGTTTACCTCACTTCACCCTTCTTCGTACAGGTTGCCTGGCTTTGAGTTACCATACTATCAGCGTTGGGAAATGATGGATGATGTGTTTTATATAAGCCTCCGCAGCCTGGAAGCTGTATACCCCTATACCAGCGACATGCAACATGCAATTCGGCAAGCTGTAGACAGAGGCATACGTAATTTCATAATTGATTTACGCAACACCCCTGGCGGCAACCCATGGAATATAAACTATATTGTTAGTGCTATGGGTGCGACTCTTCCTGGCCACGGAAAGTTTATGCGAATAGATGATATCCACCGGGAACATATTGAGTTACATTATCCGCCGCCCACTTTGTGGCGTTATTTTAGTCATCTTACCCCGCAAGATTTTATAGGACAGGATTATATGTACGTGCCACGTGACCATGGGCGAAGCAGAAACACGCATGATATATTCATAATAGCTCTTACCAGCGAAAGAACATTTAGCGGCGGCACTACAGTTGCAGTAGAAATTGCCGACAGTGGTTTTGGCAAAATTATAGGCGAACCAAGCCCTACTGCGCCTACTGGTTATGGCTTTGGGAGGCAAATAATTTTGCCAAACTCTGGATTGCAAATTCGCCCACATTACACTTTTTATTTACGGCCAGATATCAATGCCGACCAGTTTATTCTAGTACCTGATATTCACGTAAATGAATGGGAAGCACTAGACACAGCGTTGGAATTCTTTCGGCTGATGAACACAGGTTCTAGCCATATATCTCCATAAAAGCATTGGTAACTTCGAAAGGAATGTTGCCGCCAATATTCGAATTTATCATTACAACAATTCCTGAGCCGTCACTAGGGCAAAATGACATATTTGAAATGAAACCATCGTTGTAGCCGCTATGCCCAAATGTTAACTTTTTTTTGCTTTCGCCTATGCTAAATCCTATCCCGTGCTGTGAACCTTCATATGCTTTTTTTGTCATTAACTCGGCAGTATCTTTTTTAAGGTATGCACTTTCATTTTTTAATGCTTTCATTACATCAATGCCAAGCTGTGCAAGGTCGGATGGCGTAGTCCATAGCCCTGCGGCCGATAATTCCGGCATTATGTCATACCCGCCGGGTAATTCTAAGTTGTGAGGGTCGTAACCAAAAGCTATTTTATTTAGCCTGTCATTAGGCAGTGGCTGCGAAAAGGTGCTGTGTGTCATAGAAAAAGGCGACAAAACCAACTCATTCATTAGTTCGCAAAAATCACGTTTGCATACATCGGTAACTATTTTTTGAGCAAGAACATACCCACCGCCAGAATACTGGTGCCCAGCCTCAGGGTTTTTTATTAGCTTCAGTTTTAGATGGTTTGAAGGAGGTACTCCGTTTAGTATCTGCTCAACCGTGGGCACTTTCTGCCCTTGCTGATATCCGGCGAAGCCATGAATGTTTAAGCCGGCATTATGGCTTAGTATCTGCCTTAACGTGATTTTGTGTTTTTGATTATCGTGTGTAGGTAATTCATAGCCAACAAGATATTCAGAAATATCTGTATCTATATCAATCACTCCACGCTCGAACAAACGCATGACGGCAACAGCAAACACCGGCTTGCTTATTGACGCTGCTTGAAAAAGCGTATCTGCTGTAATTTTTTCTGCTTTTCCTCTTCGTTTTACTCCGTGGGTATATACTTCACAAAGCTCACAGTTTCCAATTAGAGCTATGCTGATGGCATTTGTATGGCATTCTTTCATACGTTCTAGAAGTGTGCTACCATCGTAATGCTTTTTGCTCTCGATAATTTTTGATATTTTATACATGTTTTACCTCCGGAAATATAAACTCCTATGCAACTAACAATTATAGCATATCAGGCCGCATATGTGGTGAATGTTAGTTCATGTATTATGGCGGCGTCTTCAGTTGAAAGATGAGATAAATCAGCCATGTAAAACAGCCTCCGCAAATTTTATTCTGTCAATATCGTGGTAGCGCATGACGGTGGTTATATAAAAGCACTGCCGTAAAGTTTTGCCGGGGATGTTTAGGCTTTTCTCTAAATAATTGATGATGATTTCCGCCTTTTTCGGCATTGCAATGCTTTTGCCATACCAGCAGCATTCACCAAAGATAAAGCTTCCGGCATCGAATATTGGGTCGCCAATAACTCCGGTGGGTGCGATTGTTTTGTATTTTCCATTTTCGTATGACATGATGTTCCCGGAATGTATGTTGCCGTGAATTAGCAATTTTTTATCGTAAACGGAAATTAAATTTAAGTATATTTCCTTCGCCCTAAGTGCATGGGGGTAGAATTCAGGATGTTGAGCTTTTAGGTTATCAAAGTCTGCTAACTCCACGTCCCTATCTTTGAATTTTAGTTCGTCTGGCATACCAATGGTATTAACCCAATGTGTGTACGAATAATAAATATCGGGGTCTTTAGGTACGATGTGCAGTTGGTGCCACAATGATGAAAATACCTCTAAGTGTTTTTCAAGCGACGGCTCGTCGCTTAATTTTTTGCCCGGAGAAATACGTTCGATAAGCATAGCACCATTTGACTTGTCGCCTCGTTCGTACCCTAATGTTTTTACGTAATAATCACTTGCCTCTGCGTTGTATTCACGTAGGGCGTTATATTCACGTTCGAGTTCATCATTGTCGTATATTTTTAAAACACAGCCCCCATGTATTTCCGACTTGCAAAAAAACACAACGTGGTGTGTGTAAAACTCGCCGAACTCAAAATCTGTCAACTTCCATTTTGCCGAGTATAAATCGAAATTTTGTAAGATTTTCAGATGAAATCTGCTTCCCCAGCGTTCGGTTATTTTTTCCTTTTGCTGCTTAGTTAAATTATATTCCATGAGTAGTTCCTCCATTTTTTGTGGCGTTAACTCTTTGTTAAGAGTCAAATATTTCATTGGAGAACAGCCATACATTTTTACAAACGCTTTGTAAAACCCTGCGTAAGTATCAAAACCATATTCCATAACCGCATCAATTGCTTTTCGTCCTGCTAATATTTCAAACAGTGCGTACGTTATACGTTTTTTAGAAATATAATGCGCAACCGGCAAACCTGTTGCTTTGTTAAACAGGCGGTAAAAATGCGTGACAGAATAACCCGTCATATTTGCGAGTTCTTCGGTTTTGATATCGGTTTTTAAATTCTGCTCGATATATTCAAGGGATGGTTTTATATTGCCTTGCATGGTGTTTCTCCTTCCGCACGGTAAAGTTATATTACACTATAATCTTATCTAATACATTTCCTGCCTTACCATCAATTATTATTTTTTAATTATAGTTTTTCTTTATCTTGCTATATTTTGCAGGCTGCGTAAAATGAAATAGAACGTTGGTGTAAACTAGCGGTATCAACTATAAAAGAAAGGGTGTTCACAATGGCGTATACAATTATAACTGCTCAAACAAAACTTAGGAGGGCGACTATGATATAACCCTCCTTAAAAAACGGAGGAATTGCCTTGTTTAACGAAAAGTTGATTATTTCAAAATGGGTCGCTGATATATACGACCAAAAAGTGACAGAAACAGAAGACGTAGATTTTCTGCTTTCGGTTATTGGAGAGCAACCTAAAAAAATATTGGAAGTTGCTTGTGGTAGCGGGCGTATTCTTGTACCGCTTGCAAAAGCAGGACACACCGCTGTTGGAATTGATGCAGACACATTTATGCTAGATAAAATTCAAGCAAAAGCTACAGGGCTTGAAAATATTACATGGCATAAAGCGGATGCGGTGCATGACGATTGGGGTTCTGGCTTTGATGTTGTAGTGCTTTCCGGGAATATTTTGTACAACATAGTTTCCGCTATGGATTACAAAAAATCTCAGGAGCTATTTATAAAGAAAGCCGCTTCTGCACTTGTGCCGGGAGGGTATATTTTCATTTCATATAACCCGGGTGGGCATAACTTAACTCAACCAGAGCCATCGAAGGTTCATGACGGCAACTGGGTTGTATGGGAAGGTACAGACAATGACGGGAACTACGGCAAAATGACATTGATAGGTGGTTCGTACGATGCAGAAACGAGACTTAATAAGTTCGGCCGCAGGTTTGACTTAACACTTGCCGGTGGTGAACAAGTATGTCAGGAAATTGACTGTGTTAAGCACGCCGCTACCCTTTCACACCTCCATAGTTGGCTGCACGATTCCGGGTTTACTATCGAGCTGGAATGCGAAAACTTTGATAGAAAGCCGATTGATGATAGTTCATGTAATCTTATAATTTACGCATGTAAAAAGTAATATGAATAACCCTGTTGCCAAGGAATGAGAATGGTGACGGGGTTTATTTTATATTACCAAGCTCAGATACAGTAATTTGCAAAAAGAAATAAGCAATAATATGTAGTAAAATAAGTTCATCGGCCGAGGAGGTAAGCTATGGATATTCAAATTAGTGCAATTAATAAATTTATTGAAGAAAACTTCAAGCAGGAATCCTCACTGGCAGATATCGCCAACTACGTGGGCTATTCGGCGTATCATTTATCCTGTGAATACAAGAAATTAACTGGGCGTTCTATCATTGCAAATGGTGATTCTGTTCTGGAAGTTGATTTGGTGTACGGGTTTGATACGCATTCCGCAATGTTGTGTCGCTAAAACCGTGCGCACTCCTAGTGCGGTGCGGCTTTCAGCTTCTTACCTTGTGAAAAATTTCCTGCGTTTGCACTGTTTCACTACAAGTTTCACATTGTGAATAATCCCAAAACAATGTATTATATATTTGATTTTCTTAACACGAACCAGAATTGTGGTAACAGGGGGTAAACATTATTTCGCTAAAAAACAAACAAAAGCCATAACAAATATTGACGACTTAACTGTCATATTTGTCAGGGCTTTTGTAATTTGCTAAAAACTTAAATTGATCTGTTTTTTATATCTCCAAACAATACTCTTTCAACCATACTTGCTCTTCTGAAGTTAATAACGGCGCAAGCATATTTTGCACTTTTAAATGATATGCATTTACATAGTCCTTCTCCGCCTGTGTAAGCAGCTCTGGGTTTATAGCTCGTGTATCGTATGGGCAAAATGTCAGGTTTTCAAAACTATAAAAGATACCGTTTTTGTTTTCGCAAAACTCTTTTACCGCAATAACATTTTCCGTGCGTATGCCATAACGGCCTTCCTTATATATTGCAGGTTCGTTAGACAATATCATGCCTGGTACAAGACTTACATCGCTGTGGCGGCTGGCCACGCCCTGTGGGCCCTCATGTACACCAAGGCAATAGCCTATGCCGTGGCCTGTACCGTGGTTATAGTTTTGGCAATCCTGTAATATTGGCTGGCGAGCCAGCATGTCCAGCGCATGCCCTGTTGTGCCTTTTGTAAATACAGCAGTTTGCAGGTTCATATGCCCCTTTAGCACAATAGTAAAGTCTTTTTTCATTTCGTCAGTTAGCGTACCAACCACCAATGTGCGGGTGGTATCTGTTGTGCCGTCCAGGTATTGGCCTCCAGTGTCCAATAGCAGAAAGCCCTCGTGCATTACTGTTGCGCCGCTTCCTTCATGTCTGTAATGAGCTTGCGCCCCATTAGCCGCATACGCCGCAATAGCATGGAAACTATCACCAATGTAGTGTTCCTGCTCTTTACGGAAGCTAATTAAAGTTGTGGCAACATCGTCTTCTGTAAATAATTTGCCTGCTTTTACTGCGTCATCAACCCATTTAATAAGCTTAGTCATCGCAGCGCCTTCTTTTATAAAGGCGTTTCTTATATTGGCAAGCTCAATGTCAGACTTTACAGCTTTTAATATGGTTATTATATCTACACTTTCACTGTCTTCTTCCAGTTCATCTGGGATGGCATAAGCTAGCCGCGTGCTAGTTTTATTCGGGTTAAAATAAATCTTACCCTTATGAGGCAAGGATTTTATTTTGCTCTCTATTTGCCAATAATCTTCCAATGTAAAACCTTGAGATATTAGTTTGCTGCAAATATCTGCAATTTTTGCGCTATCGACAAACACAAAAGCATCTTTTTCTGTTATAAGTGTAAATGCATAAACAACTGGTGTACTGGGTAGGTCATTGCCTCGGATATTAAGTAGCCATGCAACATCGTCTAGACCTGTAACTAAATATGCGGTAATATTGCTTGCTTGCATTTTTTCCCGTACTATATGAAGTTTTTCCCCAGCAGAAAGCCCTGCAAACTGTGGCAGATGTTCAAATGCAGGTGCGCTTGACATTGGTGGGCGCTCGCTCCATATTTGGCCAAGCAAATCTTCTTGGTCAAATGAAAACTTTAAGGTTGGGGGCTCTTCTCCTGCTTCCGGGTTTAGCTTTTCGTTTAGGGCATCAAAGTTTGCAAAAGTCATAGTTTGCCCGTCGAAACCTATATGCCCGCCCTCCGGGAATTTTTGTAATATAAATTCCTCATATGTTGGCACACCGGGTTCACCCATTTTGTACAAGTCAAAACCTGTTCCCGGGAGCTCTCTTTCGGCCTGAATAAAATATCTCCCGTCTGTCCACAATCCTGCTTCCGCAAGCGTTACAACCGCAATACCTGCAGAACCTGTAAAACCTGTCAGCCATTTTCTGCCGCTCCAGTGCCCTGCTACCCAACTGCTGCCGTGGGCATCGCTACTGGTTACGATGTATGCATCTAGGTTGTTCTCTTGCATAAGTTTACGCAATGATTTTAATTTATCCATTTAATTTGCCGCCCTTCGCGTATCAGCTTTTGGCAAATGGACGATAGAACCATCTGGGATTGCTTGTGGCTCTACTAGTGGCTCGGGGTTATCAAAATTATGCAAAAATTCTTCAAACTCTGTTGTAACTTGCGTAAGCTCCGTTTGAAGTTTTTGAACTTGGTCTTTAAGCGTAATATTTTCTTTTTCCATTTTATCATTCTCTATTGATAGTTTTGTACTAATCATTTCCTGTGCTGTGTGCTTGTCTTTAATTTTAAAATAGTCGTCTGCCAAGTTTAATGCAATAAGCAGAGTACGCAGGCGGTCATCTACAACTGCAGAAAGATTTTGTGCCTTTAATGCATCAATTTTTTGGTCTACATAAAGTGCAATTTTTTGTAAATATTCTGCACTTTCTTCAGACCTAATTGTTATTACTTTTCCGCTAATTACAACATCTACTTTATTTTTCACGTTGCACCTCCATCTAAGTTCATGCCTTCGGCGGCAGGTTAAGGCAGTTAGCATGAAAATCTGCTATACAGATGTTTCACGTAGTATATCATCCACCAAAAGCGGCACAAGAGCCATTGCACTTGCCGTTTTTCCTGTTTTGCGCATTTGAGATAACATTAGCGCAAGGTCTTCATTATGCATCGCTAATTCTTTTTTATCATCAGGCAAAAGCCCACTGTTTTTTGTAAGCATCAGTTCATAATCCGCCTTGGAATACCGCCAAGGAATAAACTGTTTACCAAATTGTAAGTACAAAGCATCTGCATTAATAAGGCCTTTATAGTCGAGGTTCCCAGCGTAATACAATTTACTACCTGTGTTACATAGCAATTGTAATAACCGCAGAAATCCCGGATTATGGTTGCCAATTGGGGATATTAGTGTGTAATTTTTGTCATGCAATTGCTCCCGTACTGCTGCAAAAACCTGTGGGTTTTCTATTACATATACCTTACCGTCTGCACTTTTTGCTTCTGTAAATCCTGCAATATTTTCTAATGTAAGCACGTGGGCTTGATTGCGGCTGTTGTATATTTCGCAAACTTTATCCGGCTCACCGTCCGGTTTGTATGCTTTGATATTTTGTACGGTTACTTGGCACAGCACATCATTTGTCAGCAATCCAGCTTTTAAGTATAACTCCACAGCAGATTCTGGGCTATAAGGTATGGGTGTACCAAAATGGTATGCTAATGCTCGTACAAATAGCAAACCATACTCCCCCGTAAACTCTAACTGATGGGGGCAATCTATAAACATGGCGGCAAACGTAGACAGCCGTATAGGTGACTTTTCTGGTGGTGGCAAATTATTTATCATCTCTGCTACTTTGCTTATTGTGGCCAAAACATTGTCGGGCTCGGCAATAAATTGCTCTACCCAAATCTTGTACGTGCGGCGCATTTGCGTAGCAATATCATTTAGCCATGGCTCTGCAGGTGTGCTTTTATATTTTGGAAGCAATTTTACAATTGTATCTACAAAAGCATGTTTGTTTTTGTGAAAGGTGCTACGTTTGTCTGGGGTGATATGTTCGGAGTACTCTGCTAATAACTCGTCAAATTTTATTCCTGGGCTCACCTTTGCCAGCTGCCGCTCAAAATCTCCCAAGCTTATGCGAATCATGGCTTGGTCAAAATAATCTCGCTCAAAAAATGCGGAGATGACACTTTCTTCTTTCGGTGTTGGATTTACAAGACGTACTGCACCATATGTGCGTCCATGCCGTGCATATGTTGTTGACATTTCTGTTAACAATCGGTTAAAACCTATTTCCTCTTTATATGAGCTAACTTCAGTATTGCTTTGCACTCCCTCACCCACTTTCATAGGAGTACTTCATACATTCATAATCTTTATGTAACAATTTAGACATAATCTCATGGAAATGTCAATTGTTTTATTACTTTTATTGTACTATGGATAATATTCCCTAAACACAGCGTTGGTTTCATTGCCAATTAACAACACAACAGAAATAATATTCAGCCATAGAATTAAAACAAAAACCCCTGCAATACTGCCATATATTGCAGAATAATTAGTAAAGTTAGAGATGGCAAACCCAAAAACGCTGCTTATAATCACCCATGTAATTACTGTAAAAACCGCTCCAGGTAAGACATGCTTTATGGGTATTGGTTTTGCACAAGCAAGCCTGTAAATTACCATAGTAACAAATACAAGTATCACAAGTGCCCCGCCACCACCTGCAATGGAAAATAAAAGCTCCGATCCTGTAGGAAAAAAAGCTTGCCAAATTTGCCGCCTAAAAACCAGAAGCACTAACATAAGAGTTAGAGTGGCTGAAAACAGTAACATTAGTAAGAAGCTAATACCCACTTGCCCTAAAAAACCTCTGCGGTCTTGAACGCCATAGGCACGATTGGTTATGCGTACAATTGCCCTAAAGCCGTTAGAAGTATTATAGACACTAAAAAATAACGCCGTAGACATTAGCCCTGCATTACTGCCAAGTTCTTGCAGAAATTCGTGAACCAAGACGGCAATATCGCCGGGCAGTACGTAAAAAAGCCCCTCTAGTATTATGGATTCATCTACGTCTAACATCGCTAGGAGTGATACAAGGAATATAACAAAAGGGAAAAACGCCAGTAGTACGCGGTATGTTAATCCTGCGGCTTGCTCAAAAATTAGATTACGGTGGCAGCGCAGGATTAAGTTAAATGTATAAATGAGCAGCTTTCTGGTTGTCATTGTTTAATCACCAAGTATAACTTGTGCTTTTTGTATGGAAAGTATGCTGTGTGCAGGAGATTAATTTTGTTTTAAGTGATTTTTCTTGATACACATGAACTAATTCAATCCGTTCGTTTTCAACTGGCTACCAAATCTAACCGGTTGGATTTGGATTATTTTAGTTTACAATAAAAATTTTGTTGTAAAGATGGAAGTGATGCTGTATATTTATACTATTCTAACTAAAGTGCTACTGAACTAGTACTAGCACTAGCTTCTCATCTGCCTCTGCAGGGTAGCATAATGTGCTACTTGGCATAAACAACATTACTACAGGGAAAACTATACATTATGCCAACCTCTTAGCGAAATTTTAACAAAAACTTAGAACATGCAACACACCCGGGGATGTAATGGTTTCGACGGGGATTTAGAAAATTTGGATAGCCATCCGTAGACGGTGCCTGCGTTATCAAAACCGAACCTTAAAAAGAAACGACAATAATAATTTAGCATTTGCGGCTTAATTAAAGCCGCCGTCAGCCCGGGATTTCTCGCAGCCCCGGCTCCTGGCGTCGATTATGCGAGGCACTTTTGCGTCTGTCGCTTTGCAGCGTAAGAAGATTTAGAAGCTACCAATGTTTTCACCGTGTTAGTTCGGGGTTGACAAAGGGAATTATAAATAACTAACTATGATGGTAGAAGTTCTTATCGAAGGATCTTCGGACACGGGTTCGACTCCCGTCATCTCCACTTATGTATGAACGTAGTCGAACCCTCGCAAATGATATAAAACTCGTAGGCGAGGGCTTTGGCTATGTTGTGTGGAAGCTGTAAGAGTTTGAGCGATTTGTAATCCGAAATTTGAACTGACGGTTGTTGGTTTAGACTTCGGATTTTTTCTATGCAACAAACCATGCCATGTTGACATCATGCGGATGGCATGCGTATAATAGTCTTAGAGAGGAGTTGTTTTCAATGGCAACAGCAAGGATTTCCGTTAATATTGATGGTGAAGTAAAACAAAATGCGCAAAGGATTTTGGGCGAAATTGGAATGGACTTAACTACTGCTATAGATTTGCTTCTTAGAACCATCGTCAGAGAGGAAAGAATACCATTCGACCTTAAAACAAAAAATGCTTATCAAGAAGATGCCTACAAGCAATATATAAGTGTAGAATTAGAAAAATCCATGATCG
>Ga0123355_10014622_pt1 | contig 12287 bp, 6 predicted proteins | sample TergutEmb28metaG_3_FD_89872 | JGI IMG/M metagenome (GOLD analysis project Ga0123355, IMG submission 89872) | Embiratermes neotenicus P1 segment gut microbial communities from Petit-Saut dam, French Guiana - Emb289 P1 | ecosystem: Host-associated > Arthropoda: Insects > Digestive system > Gut ...
CTGGAAATACCAAAACAAGCAAAGAAAAAAAAACACAAAAAAAAAAAAAAAAAAGGTAATTCATTCAATTAAAGGGCTTAATAAAAGAAAGTCTTGTAGGCCAATTTTTAATCAGTTAAAAATTCTCACAGTGACAGCAATGTTGTGCTACATCAAAAAACACAACATTTATTTAAGAAGGAATCTAAACAAGGATGAACACACAAGAAGAAAATGTGATTTCGATGTTCCAAGTTGTAATATATCGGAGTTTAAGAGGAGCGCAATAAACATAGGAATCAGACTGTACAAGATGCCAACTAAAGTAAAGAAACTGCAAAGTTTTAGGGATTTTCAATAAAGATTAAAGAGTTCACACTGGATCATCTTTTTATTTGTTAAATGGGTTTTTTTATATTTGAAGAAGACAATAAAATAAAAAACTAATAGCATAAATAAAATAAGATGAAAATAGGATTTTGGTTTTATTGTAAAATTACTATTGTGGAATTCGATTAGTGCATTTGCATGATTCTTATAGATTTTGTTGACAGGAACTTGTGTAATTCTTTGTAATGTGTTCATGGATTTGTATTTCTTTTCTATCTTGTGCTTTGACTGACTTGGCCAAGTGCTTTGCATGTAGCAAACTAGATGATAAATGATAAATAAATAAATAAAAAAATGTTACTTACCTGTGCACAATTCCATGTTTGTGCAGATACTGAAGAGCCAATGTTTTTTACAGCTGCATAAAACCGTGTTCTTTATGCCTGTCGCAGCTGGTCGAACAAACTGCCTCCACTTACATACTCCAAGACACAAAACAGATGTTCCTATAAACCAGAGTCACCATCAGCACACCACACACAGTTTCAAACAACTTCACTGCTACTCTTACATCTAGCTGTTCACAAAGACTCCATTTAAATGCTGCATAGCATGTGATTAAGACAATTAAGGTAAAGCTTTTTGCAGAAACACTGTGTATTTGCACCTCAATTTATTTAACAATGCTATGTAAACTGCAGTGGTTTAGACAGCAGTCAGAAATGGAAGGATTCAGTGTTAAGGAGCATGGGAGAAATGAGTAACTTATGAGGGTAGATCTAATATAAACCAACCTCAGCTTTCAATTTTTTATTGAAACATAATTCTACAAAATAAAAAAATTCTCACTTTTCTACATAGTTTCCACCTTTCTCTACGCATTTTTGCCAGCATATTGGAAGTTTTTTAGTTCCTGTATCATAGAATGAAGGAGGACGCGTCTGTAGCCATTTGTGCACAAAATTCTTGACCTGCTCATCATCGTCGAAACGCTGCCCTCCTAGCGCCTCCTTAAGGGGTCCAAACATGTGGTAGTCGCAACGGGAGAGGTCCGGGCTGTACAGTGGGTGTTCTAGGGCAGTCCAGTACATCTGAGCCAATTTTTCTTGGGTTAGGGCTGCAGAATGGGGTCTGGCATTGTCACGAAGCAGCAGCACGTCTCAAATGGGGAAACCTCGCCTTTTCGATCGATAGGCTGCTTGAACCTTCTCCAATAGGTCGCAATAATAGGCCACATTGACGGTTCTGCGAGGGTCAAGAAAATCTACAAGCAAGACCCCTTTAAAGTCCCAAAAAACCGTTGCCATCACTTTGCCGGCTGACGTCGTTTTTGCCTTTACCAGACATTCCTCACCCTTACCTCGTCAATCCTTACTGGCCCTCTTCATCTCTGGTGTGTAGTGATGCACCCAGGTTTCATTGCAGGTCACTATGCGATGAATGAATGCATCTCCTTCCTCTTCGTAGCACACCAACAGTGTTTCGGAAATTTAAACACGTGCAGTTTTTTGTTGATCACTCAACAGCCTGGGTACCCATCAGGCTGAAATTTTTCGAAACAGCAGCTTGTTTTTGATAATGAACTGCACTCTCCCATAGCTGATACATGTACCAAGCTCCTGACAAATTTCAACCACAGTAAGCCAATGATCGCCTTCAATAAGGTCACGAACCGCTGTGATATTCTCTGGGGTGATGCTTGTCCTTCGGCATCGTTGATGACTTGTGTTTTGCACGGCATCTCTTCCTCTATGAAACTCTTTATGACAGAATTTCACTTGCGTCTTCGACAGTGTTGATTCCCCGTATTGTGCGCGCAATCTACACCAAGTTTCATTGGGCCCAACGTTTTTGTTGGTTAGGAATTTTATTACAACATGTTGCGCAATAGTAATTCGCACCTCTCTCTCGCTCATCTTGAATTCAACTAACTGAGGAGAAGGGAGAGTCTGACGGCGAGGTGAGGAGGGACCCCACTCCCCACCACACTGCCACACAAGGTCATTACCCAATTGTGCTCATTCGCTGGTTGCAGCTGACAGAGGTCGGTTTATATTTGATCTACCTACGTATTTGAAGCTACCAAACCAAGAACTGTCCGTAATGATAACCTGCTAATTAATACTCAAACTGACATTTAACACATGAAGCATTGGAGTAAATGGCTAAACTGCCAATGTTCAGTGAAACCATGCGTTCATTATCAGTGCAATTACATGTACAAAAATCATACCTACCATAGTACACAAATTTACTTACTTAGTCACTGCAGTAACCTGTTTTCACTCATTACAAATATCTTCACATATTTGGGACAACTATGTATTAAGGGCAAGTCACCCATTAAGGTATGTGTGTGCATTTCCTGAAACAGCAACACCTGCCTGTCTTACATAAGTACATCTCCTGGCAATCAGTGACTATGACATTAAGTATTCTTTTTCCTATCAAACTTGAATTCTAACATGGCAATAATTCACTGGTCAATACAACAGCCCACAGATATATAGAAAAATTACTACATTTTCACACTGATGGTAAAATTCAGTATTCAAGTTTCTTTCTAAATATGAAGCAGGTTTAAAAATTTCAAACTTACCTCCGTTTGGAAGCAGGAGTAAAAACTTGTAAAGAATGGATGTCTGGAAGCCAGGATGAGAGTTTCCTTTTCAGTAACTGCATGAGAGACAATGCAGTAACTGATGATATGGGCCTTCTTCATGACCTTAACAGCACATCAGATGGTCAGATCTGCACAGCGACTTATTTTTGCCAGGACAGTCTTTCCAAATCCTCCTTCACCCAATACTCTAATTGGGTGGAAACGGTTTGTAGAAACTTTATGTTCATCATTTTCTCCATATCTCTCTGCTTGTTCTTCACACAGATGCCCTGAAACACAACCATTTGCATAAGTTTAAGCCAAAGAAATATATATAAATTGCTCTGAATTGCATACACAATATTACTTGTTACCAAGACAAAGGATATCAGTCAACAACAATTATGACAGTGCAATATGTTGCCCAATAAGAACATCTACACTGAGAATATAATGTGTGACATACTTTGTTTATATTACAAACTTTCTCAAAGTCCATGAACATATGAACCTAAACGCCACCCAGAGACAACAGCATGCACACTAACTTGTGCTGTCCTGTGTTTTTAACCTCTCACAATTCACAGCACAATCGTCGATCAGCAACCAGTAAAAATATTCCTGCACTTTTCTTTGCACATAAGGAAAGGAAACAAACCAACAGATTCCAGTAGCTGTAGGTTACATATAACACTGCAAGTTTTACATCTCTTTAACTGATATTACTTATTTTTTCCCAAAACATTTACTTATGCATGCACAAGGACAGTATTACAGACGTAATTCTATGTTAGTATGCACAGAATTGTGGCTTATTTAAACTGTACCCAAAAAACAGGTCAATATAACCTTCTGACAAAGCACTCTGACACACAAATACAACTTCAGAAACATGACAGGGTACTTAAGATTATGGTGTTCTGGAATGTGTGGTGTACCTACCTACCAGACCACATAGTGTCACGTTTCAACACCATAAAGCGTGGTGTGCATATCTACCAGATCACACGGTGTCATGTTTCAACACCATAATGCTTGGTGTGCCTACCTACCAGACTGCATAGTGTCACATCTCAGCACACCACAGTATTAACATTCAAAGCCATGAGAACCTAAATTCTTACACAACTGACAAGACATGATGATTTCTTTTCTAACATCAAGCAATATTCTAATTTGGAAAATAAGTTTTTTTTAACACGAAATATAATTGTTTAGTTTTTTTTCCTGCTATCTAGTTCACAAAACAAATAAGGTTTGCAACAAAAAAAAAAAGTTCCACAGAGTTAAGGGCACAGGATTTGATGCAATTGACACATTGAAATGACTTCCAAAATTATGAAATGCTGTCAGCTAGCAAATTAAAGTCTTTCTATCAGTGATCAATTTCCTGGACTAATTCATACTTCTGGAATGCAAACAACAGGATAATATGAATAAGCATAACAATAAACAAATTATAAATGTCTGCGATGATAGGTTTGTGCAGTTTGTCCACTTGTGTTCTGAACAGAACACATTACAGAAACTGGATCTGTTTCTGAACTCATATAACACATTCCACAGCAGCCGAAGGAGTCAGGTCATTAGAAAGAGTTCTCAGTCAGTGGATAAGGTACAGGTATGAGGTTAAGATAGAACTGTTTTATGGTTATTACATTCCATGTGATGTGACACAAAGTTGCAGTATTTTATGACAAAGAACAACATTAGTGTGACATAAACACTGAGACCAAACAGAGTCTTTGTAGAAATGGTTATTGACATTTTGTTGTGTTGAAAACGTAATATGCGTGTGAATATATGTTATGCTAATGAAAATGAAAATGCAAGGCACACATTTCCTATTAGCAATTAACGCCACACACCAACCACCCACTTTCAGTTCTGCAGACAGGCCAATATCGAGCATTATTCCCGAATGCAGACCACTTTCATAAATCAAAAACAAATGGATACATGTCTGTGAAATACAGAATGTAACTGCAGCAAGTGCTTACCTTGTGGTTCAGAACTGCTGCCAATCAACTGCACATTATTTGGTGGTACCCTGGTCTGTAACAAAACAACACTCATGATTAGGAACTGAATATAGCCATTCACTGATGACACAAATAGAACAAAGTTATATCACACACTATTTTGCACCCAAAATGCTACCTTTTGAATTCCCACATACTGGGGATGACTAATAATAATACATTATAGTGGAAATATTCAAAAACATTCTGCTTTCAACCCTCCAAAATAATCCTCTAAGCATTTCTTTTTTATTGAATAATTTACCCTATTCTGCCGATCTTTCTATATTCATTCTGTACTACCTCTGGATATACCTGTATCTTACAGATGTGCAAGACAGCTGTAGACCAGAAGGGTTCTGACAACAGCAACTGAGGTATACAAAGTATGTACCATTATATATTCTGTGAGGCATACAGCTTAGACATAGGCATAAATTTATAGTTAAACTGCAGTGACTACAGCTAATAATGTGAACTTGTAATGCTATTTCCTGCAAGTTGGCTGAGTTGCACTGTAAGTGTACATGCGGACAAATGATACAATGTAATGTTGCTCAAATACATGATCAAACTAGCAGGAGGAGGCAAGTATCATACAGAAATGAGAACTGCCAACATACAATGAGTAAACTGAGTAACAGCACAAATGCCACACAGCAAGACATGATAGATTCCCTCTAATGTTATGTAGTGTTGATCAGGATGTCAAAATAATCCAAAATTTACTAAAGCCCAAAGTACATACCCACACAACAAACAACACATGGTAGAGACTAAGATCAAATTCTTCTCCTAAAAAAACCCTTCTCTCAGATATGTGCTACATGCCCCTGACCACTGGATTACACATGAGCTATGTAAGAGATTTATTTTGTTATAAAAGCAAGGAGGAACTACATAATTTATTAATCCAAATGTGTGCAAGAATGAGAAAGTGTGCACATGTGCACACTCTCACACATAAAACTGGAAAATGTGTCTTGTAATTGCAGTACAGGAGAGGAATTACTTCTGAGCCATCAGGTCTAGGGATAAAGCAAGTGACAAGGTAAAGCATTTAGCTGCCAGCATTCCAATTATCCTTATTAACATGACTTTTAAAACTCATGCCAGATGTACCAGGGCAGGCTGACATTCTACATTCAGATGGTCTTCTGGCAGGCCATAAATAAAAGGATCTGATAATACTGCATGCTTGGATGTATGTAAATACTTAGAAGGCAAAAAAGAATAGAATTATGATGGGCTTTAAAAACAGGGTTTCATGTAGGAATCTGTTTAGAAGGTTGGAAATTCTACCTTTCATATCTCAGTATATTGTCTTACTTATGCTTTTTGTAGTTAAAAACAAAAATCTGTTTATTTTGCATTCAGAGAATCACACTAAAAGCACAAGACAAGTTAGAAATTTTTACCAGCCTGTAACTATTTTACTGTATACCAAAGGGGATACATGGGCATTAAGATTTTCAACAATCTTCCTCCATACATTAAAGGTATATACAATGTCAGGAAATCTGAAATTTGTTTAAAACGATTCCTACATATACAGGGTAATTTGTAAATCCCTCTGGAACTTCTGAACTCGACCGCACAACATCCAAGAAAGACACAGCAGAAAGGAGCATATCAATAGGTAGAGAATCTCCCCAAGTTTTTTTGTGTACTAGACGCCATGGCGCACTTGCAGGTTTCACCGCTAGGGGGCAGTTGTGATGAAACACGGCATGGACAGGTAATATGAAAGCGTTGTGTGTCTTGGAATTTGCCAAAACTGAGTCAATTGTGACGGTGCAACAGAGGTTTTGGACCACGTACCACACAGAACCACCTACAGACAAAACAATTATAATAATAATATATTTATTTACTGCAACTGGGTTGTCACCTGGTGGCAGTGGTTATTTTACACGTAAACAAAACATGAAATTGGTTACTACTAAATTTAAGTCGGGAGGGCTACATGAGAAGCATGCAGTGGCAACTTGGAATCTTGGGAACCATCTCAGCATTTGCTTTTGGGCACAGGGAAATCAAGAAAAACCTGTGTCAAGATGGCTGACCTGTGTCGAGATGGCTGTGAGTGGTACATGAAATTCCAGCAGAGTGCCCGCCTGTGCGCTGCGAAACCAACAGGCCAGCCAGGGCCACCGGCTAAGAGTGTCGAGTGTGTGTGAGAAACGTCTGTCAGGAGCCATAAGAAGTCAACACATCGCGCAAGCCAGGAATTGCAGATGCCTCAGTCACGTGTTTGGCGCATTCTGCGTAAATGTCTTCGCATTAGAGGATACCGGCTGCAGCTGTTGCAGGCGCTGAATCCCCAGGATCACAATCTTCATTTTCACTTCTGCATGGATTTTCAACAGCAGCTAGAGGAAGACAGGTTTGCTGAGAAGGTGGCTTTCAGTGATGTGGCGACATTTCATGTGTGTGGTAAGGTGAACCATCACAACATACACATTTGGGGCACGGAAAATCCTCATGCAATGATGGAACACATCCGTGATTTGCCTAATGTGAATGTGTTTTGTGCTGTTTCCTCTTGCAAAGTCTATGGACCATTTTTCTTTGCAGAGGCAACTGTTACCAGTATCAACTACCTGGACATGCTGCAACTGTGGCTAATGCCACAATTACAGGAAGATAGTGAGAACTTAATTTTCCAACAAGACGGAGCCCTGCCACACTTCCATTTTGACGTTCGTGCTCACCTCAGTGCTAATCTTCTCAGTCATTGGATTGGGCGTGCTTCTCACAATGACTCTCCTCTTCTTACCTGGCCTCCACCGTCACCTGACCCTGCGATTTTTTCTTATGGGGTTACATCAAGAATTGCGTATACGTGTCCTCCTATGCCACGTGACTTACCACAGCTGCAACAAAGGATTGTGGAGGCAGTCGCTGCTATCAACCGCCAGATGTTGCAATATGTGTAGTAGGAACTTGATTACATGATTGACATCTGCCGCATCACCAAGGGTGGACATATTGAGCACCTGTAAGGTAGGACAGAAACTTGGAGTGGCTCTCCCTCTGTTGACATGCTCCCCTTTGGCGTGACCATCCCGGTTACAGTAACGCGGAGGTCGGAAATCCCCGAGGGACTTATGAATTATCCTGTACATTCTTTTTACTCCATAGAAGAATATTTTCAATATAAATCTATCACAAGCTGACAATGTGCCATTAAATCCCTTTTATAAGACAAATATACTTAATATATAGTCCTAATAATCTATGTTCTGTCTCTATGTCTCACAAAAAAAAATTAACATTGTTATGTTAATGTTATTCATATGCGTAAATTTGCTGTCTGTATTCACTTGCTACAATTGCTTGTTGTCTGTACTTGACTTGTTTTTCTGTTTGTTAACTATAGCCATATCTTTCTATGCTTTTGTCATTACACCGTGGTTTTTGTCCCGTCTGTATTAATCATCATTCATGTACTTGACTTGGAATCAGTTTGTTTGATTCCAAACAACTATACAACTATAATTTTACATAATGTATTACTCTTAATATGTTCTATATCCTGGTTATTGTTACTGTGGATTTATGGAAAGTAAATAAAATATCATATCATATGCAACACTTACCTTGAGTGTTTTCACTTCCCTTTTCAGCTCCTCATCCTTATGCGTAAGATTTGTGTTCCATTTCTTCAATTTGTCATATGCAACATAAGAAAAGATATGAGCCACAAGTTATTAAAACATGCAAAAATCAAACATAAATGTGAAACACACAGCTGTAGTATGAAACTGTACACACAAGTTCCCAACTGTACAACAAGTGAAACAAGAAAATGCAACATTTTAGTCCAAACATCCTACTCATTACCGAAAGGCTACAGGGTCAACACTCACTGAGGATCTGTTCAAGAGAGGGTGAGATATTTTTCACTTCTCCACATCAAGTTTAGTTTCTGGACCTACACAGCCTAATACCAATGGGCTGCTGTGGCAGATTCCTGGTAGTGGAAGCTGAATACTCACATGCATCTAGTGTCCAGTACAAGGCCTGTTTTTCAAGCATGTTTCTTAGTGGTGGCAGTGCACAACAGCTTATGCCACCAAAGGCACTGCTATTTGCTGTTACTGCTTCCTTAATACCCATCCTCTTTAAATTTTGATTCCAACTTTGTTAGGCATCGAAGCATAATGAGTAAGTCCAAAATCCTCACTGATAAATGGTGAATTTTCTGCTTGCCTTTGAATGTTACAATTAATTTCACAGAGTACTATCAAAGCATGCATAATTCTGTGCATCAAAGAGATGAACATAATTTTTATCACATTTTCTGAGTGGGTGGCCTATACAACATACCTGTTTCTGCGGTAGCATGTCATGGAAAATATATATTTGTAATCATTCTTCTAGTTATTTTTACAGCAGTGTTTGGGAAGTTCCATGGCAGTACTGTAAATATCAGCATCCTACCTGAACCCACACCCTACATGTGGTGCTCATTTCATTATGATAAAAAATAAAACTACTCAAGATCACAGTTTCCATACAACAAACAACTCAGCATATAGGACTGCTGTAGTATGAGTCACACTAATAATTATGACTGTGTTCTACAAACTTTTGGACTGTCCTATGTATAGAGTGAAACTTAAAAATATGGCCGAAGGATCTGCGTTTTTATAACCTGAATGTCAACATGACAATAACGATGCTTCTTGGAAGTGCACAGTGTATTGCTGTACTCCAGGACAGGTATTATTTCTGAGCCATCAAGTCACAGATACAGCCACTTGTAAGGTGAGTGCAGTTAGCTGCTAGTGATTAAATTATTCTTGTTACAACCACTTTAAAATTTATCCCAGAATAACTGGCCAGGTTTAACATTTTCATCCATATGGTCCTTGGTTGTGTCACAAATAAGGAGTCCCAACAATATTGCACAGTCACATGCATGTATGCAACACTCTCCATGATGGCTTCTAGCTCTTTCTTCAATTCCCCTTTTTCCTTCAAATAAAATTTCAAATTTTCACAGTTCTTCCTTTCTTCAGTCTTTTTCTGTCCTTCCAAGTTCTCCTCCAATGAATAGAAAGATTAGGCACAGAACATTAATACATCCAAAAACTAAACAACATAAATATGTGACACAGCTTCAATATCAATTTAACCAAGCAGTTCCCGAACGTGAAGGTAGTAAGAGAGCATTCGGCATTTCAGTTCACATTTGATAATAATTGTTGGTTTATGTATGGGCTGGATGGTGATGAATCCAGGATCTATTCACAACACAAATATCTGTCACTTCTCCACACCAAGACCAGATCTTGGGCCCACACAGCCTCCTAACCAGCAGGTGCTAAGGGAAATTCCCCAGAGATGGAAGCAGAACACAAACACACATCTGATAATCTTTTTTTTATTCTGTTCGGTTTATGGTAGGTATATGCAAAAATTCGTCGCTAACATTAAGTTGATTAATTATGTAACCAATGTAATATTAGCGGGAAGTCGATATGAAGGTTAGAATTCTACGACGGTTGCTTAGCAACAAACATCAGTCTCCCACCACCACAGATCATACCACCACGCAGACACTACTTCACGGAAATATTTCGGACAGGTATTAAATCTGTGGTCATCACCACGGTGCCCACTATTTGGTAAAAACCCCCACACCGATGCAGATACTAACTTTGGTCATCTCTAATCCATGCACAGATCGTCTAAAGAGTAATCTGTGATGTAGTGGATCCATGTTTGTTTGTGTATGTGTGTGTGTGTCTGTGTGTGTGTGTGTGTGTGTATTGGTGCAACGAAAGGAGGGGGGAGTGAAAGTATTAAGTTTGAAGTTTGTTTCGGTATTGTAGTTTAATTAATACATGGAAGATAAAAGAGAATTTGATAATCCGTACGATGATTTTGTTCCTTATAGAGAGAACAGTGCTGTTAATTTTCAAGATGGAAAGGTTCGTGTGTAAACTTAACGAAGGTTCAATTTATAGTCAAGAATGGGACGTGTAACTGAAGAAAGATACGCCGTACTGTGCTGTATTGAATGACTTTGTTGTATTGGCCCTTCATGTGCTCACTTACGATTGCTAGATTAGTTAGTGACTTTATTTCCCAACTGGAAGTCACAAGACAGTTGCTTTCGCAGTGCCTTTAGTAATATTATTAATTAAAATGGAAATTAATTTAGGGTATTAGAGGGAAGTGTACTGTTTGATTTGTGCTGCAGACATTTATTTTTTAGTTAAGAAACACTCTAGAGAATTCCTTCTGATCAATGGCAGTGCTTCACAATGTCTGACTTACACATTGCTCATGTAGTTTAATCTGAAATATGTCACGTAAGAGTTTCTTCTAATTAAAATAGAAGTGTCACTCATGTACGTGATGCTTTTCACATTATTTTATATAGTGATTGCCTGTATATGCATCATTACTGCTGATGTGATTGTTGTAAAATTCGGGTTTTTTTTTTTAATATTGGGGATATATGCCTTGATATTAACAAGAATCGTACACACCATGTCAAGAGATGCGTGCACATGAAATCATTACAGAATGTGTCCAGAGAAATGTTATGTATTTATAATACCATCCCAGTATCTGTAAGAAGTCTCAGTGGCATTTTGTGTTAAATGCAAATTGAATGTTAATAAAAATCCAACCAGATGCAACCGTATGCAGATATTTATTTACTGCAAAGTCACTCTACATGTTTTGGATGTCACAGCACCCATCATCAGGAGGACTTTCCATCAAAACAGAAACCTCATTCCTGAACAAAACTGTGGCGAACAAAACCCACTATTTCTGTTAGCTACCGACTACAACCTTACGTAACCACCTGCCCACAACCACACTTACCACATGATCTGCACAAACCAGTCCTGACCTAGCCACGTTGGAACCTTACGTAACTACCTATGCTTAACTAGTCAATACCTACCACAGGACTCGCACAAACCAGTCCCGATCAGGCCACGGAGGGAAGTAGCTGTACCAGTATGTGAGTACTTTGTTAACTAACTCCATCCATTGCATCTTCCTATTACGCTTTTAACTATTCATATTTATTGTCCATAGAGTTTTAAGTTATAAACTTCTACGATATATACCTAGACTTTCGTAAATATGTTAATGTACCACCACCCATTACTATCAGAAGTTAACAAGCCAACACACACTGTTAGTTCATTCCAGTTAATCCTTGTATTTTACAGTATGACCTGTACCGGAGGCTACAGTTACAGTTTTTAGTACTCCTGATGGGTGCTGTGACACCCGAAACATGTAGAGTGACTTTGCAGTAAATAAATATCTGCATACTGTTGCATCTGGTTGGATTTTTATTAACATTGAATTATGATGCA
>Ga0123355_10014623_pt1 | contig 12287 bp, 6 predicted proteins | sample TergutEmb28metaG_3_FD_89872 | JGI IMG/M metagenome (GOLD analysis project Ga0123355, IMG submission 89872) | Embiratermes neotenicus P1 segment gut microbial communities from Petit-Saut dam, French Guiana - Emb289 P1 | ecosystem: Host-associated > Arthropoda: Insects > Digestive system > Gut ...
ATGCCGGACTGCTGGCTAGAAATCAGTATTCGGAAGGTCTGCGACCGGCCATCTCGACACAGGTTTTTTTTGGTTTCCCTGTGCCTAAAAGCAAATGCTGAGATGGTTCCCAAGATTCCAAGTTGCCACTACATGCTTCTTATGTAGCCCTCCCGACTTAAATTTAGTAGTAAGCAATTTCATGTTTTGTTTACATGTAAAATAACCACTGCCACCGGGTAACAACCCAATTGCAGTAAATAATAATAATAATAATAATAATTATTATTATTATTATTAACAATCATGACATTCATACATACTGGCAACAGTATGGTTCAACTTTCATAACATCTTTGCGTGGTCTCTATTAGGTCTGCGTTAGGAAACAGGAAACAGAACGATTTTATGGCTCCTGTGTATTGTATTTATTATGGTGTCTGATGGCGCGCGAGTAAGACTCGTAAAGTTCAACGGATAGTACAAAAACTAAGATTAATTAACAGTTTTATCACTACAAAGCCTGTAACGTGAACAAGCCGATCCCAGTGGTCGCGTAACCTAAAGGTGTGGGGCTGCGGCCGCTCGCTTGCTGAGATTGTGGGTTCGAATTCCGCCAGGGGCTTGGATATCTGTCTCTTGTGAGTGTTGTGTGTTGTCAGATACAAGTCTCTGCGTTGAGCTGACCATTCGTGTAGAGGAGTCCTACCGAGTTCGGTGTGTCTAAATGAGTGTGATCGCGAAGCCTCGATAATGAAGAAGCCCTGGAACACTAGGGGGTGTTGAACCATGTAAAAAAAAATAAATTGAAATTTTCAAGCAAAGGTCAGGCAGGTAGTGACAGTCGAGGAACAGCCCGTATGGAAAGCTTAGAAGGCGGCTAAGTGTTTGAGTAATTTCACGCTTAGTTGCGATAGAGAAAAGTGAATTTGAAGCTCTGGTTTCTTTGTTTCCGGACAGACAGACAGCAGCAAGAACAGCTAGTTAAAACACAGTTGTGGTAGAGTAAGGAATTCTGTCCTTGGGCGGAATCGAAGTCCTATCCACCGCTTTACCCACAAATGGAAGCCCATGTCTTCGGTGTTTGCTTATAAAAAGACAGCACTTTGACCATCGCGTGTCTAACAGCAGGACGGCCATTGTGTGTCTAACTGTGGGGCACTTAAAGTCAGTGACTCATACGGCGACATATGTATGTGCCACTGTGCAAGTCGACTTCGGAAAGAGCAGGGGCAGTGTAGACTCCGCCGGAGTGAAAGTATATGTGAAGTTCCTATTTGCCTGGCCTTATTTTGTATCTGAACGGATTTCAATGGGTATGTGTGTGCCATGTATTGCGTATTGGGGAGAGAAGAGGTGCATACAGGGTTTTGGTGGAGTAACCTGAGGGAAAGAGACAACTTGGAAGACCCAGGCATAAATGGGAGGATAATATTAAGCTGGATCTTCAGGAAGTTTGGATTGATCTGGCTCAGGATACGGACAGGTTGCTGGCTCTTGTAAACGCGGTAATAAAACTTTGGGTTTCATGAAATACGGGGAATTTCTTGACTAGTTGAGAGCCGATTAGCTTCTCAAGAAGTCTGCTCCTTGGATTATGAGTAAGTGTGACGTTAAGAATAGAAATCCAAAAATTAGACAACGTACGTACAGCGTAGAAATCTGCAACATTCACTACATTGCTGCCTCAAATTTGTCGAGTTATGGCAGCATAAAGATCACTTTTGCTTGATTATCTCTAAAACTACAAGATCTACTGACAGAGATTGCCGAATAAAAAATGTATTTCATTTCAAACACGCGTGGCTTTGATGAACACGAACAATTCACTTGCTAGATCAGCGCAGCTACGCAGGTAAGTTGTCATGTGAAATGCATGGCTGTGTCAACCGATGTTAACCACAACTGGAATATGCTGGCAAAGATTGTAAAACTCTTCAGTATAAAAGACATAAAACACGCGTGTCACAGCTGACAGGCTCATCTTTGTAACTTCTTTTTGCGAACGTGCTAAGGACGTTTATATTTGTACTGCCAGATAATGAGAAGTTTCGTATAACGAAGCACGCATCTAACTGACGGTCTTAAGCTACAAAATTACAAACAAGTACAGTAAACATACCCGTCTGTTAAAAGCACTTTGCCGGAAGATGTATGGGGGTGTTGAGACATTAGCTCAGCACACTCACTTAGGCAACAGACAGGGATATATCGCCATGCATTTTTTTTTATTTTGGCTGATGGAGGATAGCGGAGCTGGCGGACGGGCCTACTGGGTGTGATCAATTGGCGAGGGGTGGGTGTTTATATTTGCTTGTGACTCCAGTGTGACAAGGTCAGCTGTACTTATGGAAGGAGGAGAGAAGGCCTAGAACAAGCACAACGCTGTCGTTCCACTAGTGACTCGCTTCTAGCCCACCCGTTTGAATTTTCCACCGGCCAAATACCGTGAACTGCACTATATATGATAAGCTTTACAATCAAACCGCTTTACCCATCGAAAAGTACAATTGCGTGAGTCTCTAAGCCGGCTCAAAAATAGTGGGAAGTGAAAAATACCTAGATTAAGGTATTCTGGGATGTGACACCGTGTAGTTTGTATGAACGTAGAAAATTTTCGATAGAACTTGCTGCCATCTCTTCTACCATAAAGATGGAGGCAGCAGGTTCCTCCGAGAGGACGGTACCAGCCCACACAACGACAGGGCGTCGCTTTCCACAAGAATGTAACGATTACGGCTACAGCCATGAGAACCGCAGATCTTAAAAATATCTTCGGCGAAATCGAAACTCGGTCGTCCTTCCCAGTTCTTCCACAAAAATCCCAAATCTTCAGAATATTAACGACTACGCAGCTTCATTGTGTGGAAATTATTATTTTTTGAAGATATGATACTAAACCGTTTCAGTAGAATATTAATCGTCTTCACAGAATAAAACCAAGTGCTGTCCGCGCTCACAAATCCGGGTCTTTCTTTCTCTTCTTGCGAACAGAAGCTTTGCGAGTACCTAAGGTCACGTACATATTTAATATTCTAATCGAGAAATGTGGAGGAATTTTTATAGCAAATGAAACTGAATGCTGTGACGGCGAGGCAGACTCTTGATGAGGTCATTCGCACAGGGGAGAACGAAAAATGTCATTGTCCCTGGATAATAATCGAAGCATTTACCCCCCCCCCCAATTGCGTCACATCGCATCCTGCAGTTCCTGGGGTCTGAACAAGCGTGCCTTCTGATTGCATTAGTTTTATCATTGCTCCATCCTTAGAATAATGGGAGACCAAGTTCAACATCCATTCAAAGCCGAAGGTATGATCACTACTCATTCCCCTCTTACGGGATGTGAAACCGAGAAGGTTAGTACATGAACGTCCCAAGTTTCGAGCGAAAATGCTGCTGCAAAAACGTTCATCCTAAAGACTAGCGCAGTGCCCACACACAAATCTACATACCTTCATAACCCACAAGAAGGAAATCGTCCATTGCCACTACTTTCAGAACTTCGAAAGTTGCTATATCAGAAATGTGGTGACGATGTTTGAAGCCTCGTAGGTGGTTATCAAAGTTTCGAAGGAACCTGCTGTCTCCATACCCAGGTCTATGCTAAATATGGGGGCAGTATGTTGCTCTGAAACCTAATGGTGCATCATATAATACGTTGTCATGAGCGGGATGATAAAAACACGAACTTTCACCACTTTAGAAATCTGGAATCTTATACAGGTAAAAAGTAGTTTTGTATAACGCGATCTTTAAATTATCAGAAAGTCATTATTATTATTATTATTATTATTTACTAATTTAACCGTACTTGGAGCCGATAGCTGTCAAACCAGCCGCGTCACATCAGCGAACACTGGCAATGACTGTGTCTCCTCTACGACCTCCCCTTCAGTTAGCCAGCCCACCGTTTCTGCCAGAATCTGGGTCACTGGCCTCAGTGAAGGTTATTAGAATCGCCGGGGCATGAGTGGAAACTAAACTAAGAAGGTAATGTGAAAGAAAATCAGCAGTGCGTGCTAGCAGAAGTACGAAGTTTCATCCCAGATATTTCATATCCTGCATTCATCAGAGCGTATCTTGGAAGAAGCTGACGGTGGCTTAGATGGTCATGAAATTCCTGTTTTGTGTGGAATCTGAAAGTTTATTACCGTTATTCTATGCATAACCTGTGGCTGTGTATAAAAACAAGTTAATTGGAATTACCGACAAACTTTGTACACCATACAACCATTCGCAAGTCCTAGCGCGTTGTGACGTTTAATTCGCGTCATCAGTGTTATCTATTTCTGCCTTTACTTAGCTATACTTGGCTATATCACACTTATATTGTCAGCTTGTCCCCTCTTCTCTGGCCCTGTTCTAATCTTCCGTTTTCACGTCTCATTGGCCTTTGTTGATATCGTTCTTACAGTTTTGGTACATTAGACCAGCCTTGTTATTATGCACAATTTCAACACGTCCCTCACTGATTGTACTACAGTGAAAACATCATGTTATTCACATTAGTACATACTCTGTACATTTCAAGTTTTGGCCTCTATGCCCCGCCCCACCCCCTGCGCACTATCAAAATCAATACTTTGATAGTGCGCTTGTGTGCTAACTGCGTTCTGACTATAAGCAGAGTAGGAGTACTGACACGTATCGTAAGATTGTAAGGCAAGAAGTTCGCCCTAGATTGCCATAAGGCAACGGATGTATTGAGTGCATATACACTTGTATTAACATAAAACAAGAATATCCACTATCTTAAAACGACTGTATAAATAACTTTAAAACAAATGCTACAAGCTACGGATATATACGGTAATTTGATAATTCTATCTTCAAGTTTGCACCACGCATCAATGACATTTAAACACTTTATCATCCAACTAATGCACAAATATATAATTCGTAGATACCATTAAAATTATAAAATATTTAAAAGTATTCCAACATGTTTCGGACCCGTTGTGCGTGTGTGAACACACACGCACAACGGGTCAGATTATGCTGCCATAACACCGACCACGTCCATGTCAACGGACACGATAGAACCATCCTTGTAATTTTAGCCAAGTACTGAATAATGCTCCCTGATGATGGATCCTTTGTGATCCTAAACATGTTGGAGCACTTTTAAATATTTTATAACTTTAATTGTATCTACGAATTATATATTTGTGCATTTTTTAGATAATAAAGTGTTTAAATGATAATTCTATATACATATAATTATTGGATACATTGAAATTAATTACAGATACTTTATTACTGAAACAAGAAGATAAAAGAAAAATAGAATATGGTAAATAAGATAATTACCGGCCCTAGCATGACAAATATGTACAGGTTTAAATTGCTTATTATCGAACACGTACTATGGAAAAATTATTGTAGTGTTAATTGTTGATACCACTCATCGTGGCAGAAGTCAGTTAATTCGTATGCGATGACACCGAGGATGGCTCACTAGAGCTGAAACGCGTATGTAGTAACATGCGACACTATTCAAAAAAGAGCATAAGCTGTCTTACCATATATATATATATATATATATATACACTCGTAATAAAACAAATAATTTAAATCAGTCTTCGGAGTAAAAATAAAGGCGGTGTGCCTGATCCTGTTCAAAATTTCTCGGGGTCAACTGCGGTCCGGAGACGCAGGCCATTACAATGACACAATACATGTTCATCCTGTGTCCCTCTCGACAAACGTAGGAACCGTACCTCCAATTATCCCACGACCGCATTCTTCACGTTCCTTCTGCTTCATTAATTCACATCTTAATATTCCAAGCCAAATAATCTCAAGTTAATTCTGGTGTAGTTAAATAAACATAACTAAAATAAGTACATATATATATACGTATATATATATATATATATAAGAAAGAACATTAGTTCGGTCCAGCTGAGGGTGCCGGTTGTGAGTCGACCGCGATTTCCACCTCCACATCTCTGTCCACCGTAAATAAATTGTCATAACTCGTAGTTTTTACCGACTCCTGTGGTTGGTCTAACACCTTTTTGAAGATCGGTCGAAACCGGTCTACAGCAAGGTACACAAACACGGCACAGGATTAAGGTGTTTTACATCGTGATAAAAACACAGCAATTGGTTCCTGTCAGTCATGCCTCGCCGTTACTAGTTAAGATGGTCACGGACACCATGATCATTGCGAATATCTATGGCGTTTTTCTAAAATACCATTCAACAGACAACGAACACAACCGACTATGCCGTAAAGGTTGATCTTCTTTGATCTGTGACTTGCAGAAGATTTAGCATTGTCGGCCGAGTCACTGTTTACTACACGTACAAGCATACGGTCACTACTTCAAGATTCCGGTTGTTCTTAATCTAAGCACACAAGGGACAATACCCGTTGCCTTTTGCGCCAAAGAATCCAATTTTCTTAGGAGCAGGGCCGTGATACCCTACCAGCTGTACGGTATCCTAATTTACACATTATCGTTGTAACGGGGTTTTCTGTGACATTTTCGACCTAGTTTTCCTTCTTCGGGGGAAACAAAGTATGCTTATGAAATTATCACGCGGTCCGTGTGTCGCACCTTTCAAATTATGCACAAACGTAAGGACGAAAGGTTTTCCACTGCAGGCCACCTGACACCCGTAAATGTTTCAAGCTGTACTGTCAGTAACACCATAGTGGCCGTGCGGATTTGCTACGTGACAGCGACAGTAGCGACACACTGTAAGATATCAAATCCTACTGGGGTAAACTTTTGATGCTGTGTATTTTAACAAAATTGCACGCGTCCAAAGTTGTTCTCGGATTTTCGGTTTCTTGATCTTAAGTAAGGGATGACTTCAGCTAGGAATGTGAAACACGGTTAGGAGGGAGATAACATACGTACAGTACCTATACATTTTGTACAAAGATATTTTAAAATTTACAATCCAGCCTTAAAAATATGTTCAAAGAAGAGGTCATCCCATAACGTGCCAAAAGACGCACAAGTCCATCTTAACCTCGGCGATATATGTGGGTGAGCACGGCCGCTTTACCGGCGGGTTAGAGCCTCGGTACCCCATGCAAAATAGGCTGGATGGGCCCCAGGACCTGTGTGGAGAGAGTAAATCTCTTGCCATTACCATTAAGGTGACAGTGAACAACTACTGTTTTATCCGACAAATTAAATAAAGTAACAATAAGAACCTGAAAGTAGGGTATAAAAATCTGCATGACTTAATCCTCAGTCAGGATTTCGAAACAATAAGGTATTTCTTTCCCTTAGCTACAATTTCTCGTAAAGGCTTGCCGTTGACAACCGTAGAGTTCAACTGTGTAACCTCCCCGGCTGGTGACGGAATGTTCTATTGTCTAAATGAGCAAATTTAGAAAGTGATGAAGAAGCCAGCCATGCGCATGAATTATATGGGCATTACACCTTCCCAGATGTCCTTGTTTTTGTTATCAAAGGACATGTTATATAACCGTCATTTCAAAACAACACGGATTGTGCATCAAGAAGCAGGAAAACTGTCAGTTTCAATTCATTCCAAGTTCTTTCTCTGAACGTACCTCTATTTTTGAAAGCCGTGTTTTTGAAACGTTAACCCCTATTGCGACCTGTTCAGTGACTCTATAAAAATAATTGAAAAGTGTGAGGTTTCAAGTTGATTTAAAATATCAGTTTCTACCTCCCAGAAAACACTGCACATCAGTAAAAGGCCAGTCTGTTGATATTATGGAAGTAACCACCGATTATTCTTAGAATCATATGAGATTCATAAATAACCTGTGCGGGCAAAACGCATAGATTTGAAAGTCAAAATTTAAGATTGCTTTCAACGATGTGTTCCACGTAATCAATTAGTGCTATGTTATAGAGGTTAACCAACGTCCTGTATCATCATGGTAAATTCAAGGCCAGCCATACGACCTTGTTCTGAGCCAGGCCATTCCAGGTAACTCGTTAAATTACCACTTCGACATTTATTTCAGTTCAGTGCTCCGATCTACGTCAAGGTTTGTTATCTCCAGACTCACTGAATTTTCGCGACATGAAATCTGGCGGGTTTTAGATAAGTTATCAGTACGAGGAAAGCAGCAAAGATATTTTGCCCTTATATGCACGTGAATGTCTATCTCTTCTATTAATTTCTCTGAGCCTTCACATTCACCACTGACCAAGTCGGTAAAGTAGTTCCCAAGAATAAAAATATGTACCGTGATTTCATGTAGGCCTATGGCGAGATTTTAAAGGATACCAACAGAGCGAATTGCAAACATTTTCTTATAAATTAGTAACAGCTCCGATGCATCCTGCTTATCTGTTTAACGCCTACGTAATGTGGATTAAATTCGAAATTGCCCAAAGTCTACTGTAGAGAATTAAAAATATCTTTCCAAAGGTTTAGGCACTGAAAAAATATCACAAACACACAGACGCCGTGACGGACGGAAGCAGAGGCACCATCTCAATACCACGCGTTCTTTTCTGCGATGCACAAACAAATCCTAAAAATTTTTCCTATTTAGTCATTCGTAACTGGTCCTTCTGAACAGGTCTCACTGTAAGCACTGTTGAAACACAAGACACTGCACAGCACAACATACATATACTAAATTGCTGATACTCTACTGAATATACGCATTTCACTAATATAAGAAAATTCACATTTTTTCGTCCCAATCGCCAGCACCCATTAGGCTTACTCTTATCAGGAATGAAGAAAAGTTTAATCCAAAATTAAGCGCAATAAATCGCGAGATTGGAGGTTCTCACGGCGATTACATTTAGGTTTCCGGTTGTCTCGAATTCATGAACCTCTTGGCTCTTGAAGATGAAGGCATTACGTTCCTTCGAAGCGTCAGGTTCAATCCATCCAAAAATGCAGTGTTACATTCCAGAAGCCCGGAATATTATTTGTCCATCAATTATTCAACGATTTTCCCTGTTCATCTCCTCTTCTGCTGTTGCTTCAAATGGTTATGTTGGGTAATACGGGTTTTGTACAAAAGTCTGCGTTCCCTTAAATACAGTAAAGAGATTTATAATTTATTTTACACCTGTTTAACAGCTTGAATTGTACAACGTCAAATAATTTGATGCTAAGTAATAAATGAACTAGAAAGGATCAAATTTGAGGTATTCATCGCAGCAGGTGTCGAGAAGGACTAAGGAACAGCACGAATACCCTGGTAGAAGAGTCGACGACAGAGCTGAGATTTTAACCCAGGATTCTCAAGAGTATGAAGGACGACCACCAACCGCTAGACGGAGTAACTGAGTAACGGAAGGAAGTTAAAGAACTAGAAAGGAATACTGGGGAAAAAAAATCTCGCTGAACGATTCCTGGCATTCGGACTATGCAAACATAAGTATCAGTTATGGGAGGGGAACAAAAGATGCAGCGAGCGTCAGATCTATCGTGTCTAAATATGATGTATGTAGTGGCTGATTAATAAGCAAACAATACCCAGTAATTACCACGAAGAACTCTCTTATCGCCTCGCAGATAATACGTATCAACCGGACATAAACACTTCAGTATAAGAGAGCAAGTGTCACTCGCCATTAATCTGTCCCATGCCCAAATATTATACAAATATAATGGGCGGTACATGTGGCAGACACGATGAACGCAAGAAGAACGTGTGAAGATATACAAGGAAGAGATCGTTTAGAATATCTACGTGTAGAGGTAAGAAAAATATTACAACGGTAATTACAATGGAATAAAGGTAAACCGTGTTTAAACAAAAGGCAATGAAGCGTAAGGGGGCGTAACGAATGCCCCATGCATTCTTAACATTTAAACCACAGTGGCAAATACGTATACCACCTGTTTAATACTAGTACCATAAATTTGTACACAGACATATCATTCATGTGTTCCATGTGGTTTTCAAGTTAGACAGCTGATATTTCCCTCAACAAGACTGTCAGCCTTTGTAATGCAGCCTCAGTGTTTATGAAGTACAATCCGACATTTCTAAAAGTAGTCAGCAAAAAGTAGGTTGCGGTGGGCTACGAATGTAGATCGGATTGCAAAAATAGTATAAACCTACAGAGACGGAGCGAAATCTTTTCGGTTATGAAACATGGGGGGGGGGGGGGGGAGGGGGGGGAGGGGGAGGGGGCAAAATAATATTACAATTAAAAACTGTCATATAAAACATATCCGCAGCCAAAGGAGAGCTATTTGGTGCACTGCACCTACTAAGAATTTGCACAACATAGAAGACAGATATTCTGAAGAGCTCGATGTTGAATCACCGTGGCTGGAAACAATTCATTTTCAAAAATGTATGTATATGTAAGATGTTTTGTGGAATGTTAGAGAGCGCATTGTGTAATGGAAGTGTTGATTTTGTTGTCCTGACAAAAGCGCTTTTACGTTTATGCGTACATAATATACATAATTATAGATTGATGTACAATGGAGCATTACATACGTATATAAATGTATGTACATATATGCAACCGCGCTGGAATGCGCTGCACCTACTGTGTTCATGGTCTGGCAACGGGCCTGATTTTTTAAAGTACGTGAATGGTCCATACGAGCAGATGCTAGCTTACGCATTATAAAAGCTTTGGCTTAAGAAACAAGAAAAATGCACAAATGAGCCACAAGTACAAGGATTCTTAAAAATAAAAAATAAAAAATAACACACAATTCGAACGACATAAAACCATTAAAACACGGAGTTCATTATTTTGTACTATGATCAACAAATGTAGCTGTTGGTAATACAATTTGTAATACCAACAGATGCATTTGAAATACTTGCGTAACTTGACAAGGTATTGATTACAAGCTCCCTGTGGATGACACGATTGTGTCGAAACATGTAGGAGTGTGATAATTTCTGAAATAATTGTGCATTTTTGGTCGTAGTACAAAATAATGAACGATGCACAGTAAAGGCAAAGCAATCCCAATACAGGCCTGGACAGGCCCAGAGGGTTCCAGGAGCTTGAGGCTTCCGATTTCAAGACATTCGGCACATGAAGGTGGTAAGGTTGTCAGCCCTACGCACCGGCCGCCTTTACCACCAGGAAATATCCCTGGTAATCATTTCTGTTAGAGGCTGAGTCGACTCCAGGGCCGTGGTACGGCCGAAAGGATTATGTCAATGAAAAATTCCAATTACACCATCGGGAATCGAACCCGCAACCTTCCGGCTTGTAGCGCAGTGCCTCAACCAACTGCGCCACCGCTTGCTGCCAAAGATTTACGGTACATGTATTAAAAGGCGGTTCCTTAGTTACAATTGACAAACTCCACGCAACGAATTAGTTATTAGGAAGCTGATAGTTGCGTAATTGGTCAGTGTATGTCCCGCTTTTTACGTGACAATTAAGTTCATTACTGTGCTCACAGAAGCCCAGCACTGGACAACATCCTAACCAATTCAATTCATCCCACTCCCTTAAAGCCCATATTTAGCCTTGTGTCCTTCCTAGAAAAGGATAAACATGTTATGGGATCCCCAAGCTGTCGGTGTGCCATCCCAATTTCAACTTTTGAGCCATTTGACAGATTTTTACAGAGATTAGTACGAATATGCCAATAGAGACAACCTCAACGTCGCTCTCTCCAAGTCTTTGCACTCACCAAAAAAGGCGTGGGCATGTGACGTTAATGAAAAAGAAGTTAATGACAATAATTTATGAAACACTGAAACTTGTTACGAAGGTCAATAATAAGCATAACTAAGACGCTGTGTGTAAAATAATGTTTTGTTATTCGACAGTTATAAATGTGACAATGATATGACGCTCTGAGGTCACATCCCAAACAATTTAAGGTGTACAGGATGTACTTAATAATAAGTCCTCTACACAAACAAAATAAAGCACAAAATGAAGTACCCACAATAACAGTGTAATAGATCGGTCGGAGCAAAAACCTGTGCAGCAGGTACGTAGGCTTGTGGTTGTGCTCGGAGCTCCTTTTATACCAACGTCCCACATACGATTCGTATTGTCAGGTTATCTCACTATAGATTTGCAAGCACTTATCTTTCCTTTGTTAATGCCCGAGACGTAAATAAATCTACAGCATTCTTATATATATATATATATATATATATATATATGTAACATTTAGGCTTCCTGCTTCCAAGAGCGGACCTAACACAGAACACAGAGAAATGACACTATATTCAGTAAGTAGAGTTGCCAGTGTGAAGTAAGCAGACATTTCAGGGACAAAAAGAAGGTATATTTGAGAGATAAAATTGAGGAACTTGAAACTAACAGTAAGATCCAAAACATTAGGGACTTGTATAGGGGCATCAATTACTTTAAGAAGGGGTACCAGCCTAGATGTAA
>Ga0123355_10014624_pt1 | contig 12287 bp, 10 predicted proteins | sample TergutEmb28metaG_3_FD_89872 | JGI IMG/M metagenome (GOLD analysis project Ga0123355, IMG submission 89872) | Embiratermes neotenicus P1 segment gut microbial communities from Petit-Saut dam, French Guiana - Emb289 P1 | ecosystem: Host-associated > Arthropoda: Insects > Digestive system > Gut ...
ACGGCGGTTGACCAAGATGGCAACGATGCAATGGTGCATCTTCGCAGGATAAACACAGTGGGCGTATCACCGCAAAACGGTTTTGATGTAAACTTTAACGCGCCATGGCAGCGGATTTATCTTACAGTAACGGCTTATGGGCAAACACTTGAGCTTACGCTTGTCAATCCCAGTTAAGCCACAATATTTTATAGTTTAGACCACGTATGTGAAAACCTCTGTCATTTTCGGCAGAGGTTTTTCATATACTTTTTTGATAAATATAAACAGCCAGACATATAGTAAACGTACTTGAAAACAGTCCGAAAGCGAGGCCGCAATCCGCGGCAGTAAGCGGATTGTCGGACGAAGCTTGAGGCGATTTTCAAGTTGGTTTACTATAACCCAAGACAAAAAAGTTAAACATAGCGCACAATATTGTGCAAATACATAGAAACCGTCACATGATATTTTTATCATAAACCAACTTCTGTGTTTAGTGCAGAATGGACAAAACAAGGAGGTAATTTGAAATGAAAGTATCTTTACGTAAATCCGGTATGCTTATTATGGTTATGCTCGTTGTAGCATTGTTGCTGGCTGCTTGCAGCGGCAATAATAACGGCAATGGTGAAACAGTACCCGTGGCAACGCCTGGCAATGATGCAGTAGAAACACCGCCACCTCCGCCACCGGCCGACGACGATGCCACCGTTGCACACGTAGAATATGAAACATCAACGCGCTCCGGCATTCACGAACCAAGGGACATGGGTGGCCGTACACTAATGATTGCTTCTGACTGGGGAAATGCTATGCCGTTTTCAAGGCTGGGTTATGAAGAGCCAGACCCTGCCACAGCAGGCAATTATTTTATCGACAGACTTATTTGGGACAATGCCCAGCGCGTTTATAGGGAATTTAATTTTGTTCTTGATTATGTCACCATTGCAGAAGACCTTACCAGCGTTTTTACAGCATCTGTAATGGCAGGTGACCCTATCGGAGACTTAGTGTTCCTTAGCGGGGGCCAGCAGCTTTCTGCTATAGTGGGCGATTTGATTATGCCGCTTACGGTTGCCAACCTGCCAAACTCTGATGTTTTGGGTGCACAAATTTACGGAAGAGTAAGTAATCATGCTTTTGGCCAACCATGGTCACTCTATTACAGTTCTCTTAGCCCGCATATATTTATGATGGGCGTTAACTTGGATATTATTAACGCCATAGGCGCGCCAAACCCTGTAGACCTTTTCAATCAAGGACGTTGGACGTGGGAAGCGGCACTTGACATTATGCGCATGGCTACACGCGACACAACAGGCGACGGCACTTTTGACCAATGGGGTATAGCCGGCCAACCCGGTGACCTCATGAACCATTTTATTGCCGCAAACGATGGCATATTTGTAGATGATAACCTACAATACGCATTTGACCATCCCAACACCATTGAAGCCTTGGAATTTATGGAAACTATTTTCCACGAAGGTCTTTGGCAGTACGACCCTGTTATGGGTGCCGACCCAACCGACTGGGGCCGCAACTTCTTTGCATTCCATGAAGGAAATGCAGCATTATTTAAGTCTATATTTTGGGGTATGAATGGTGGCGACTTGCCTTTTGAGTTTGCGGTAGTCCCTTTCCCAACCGGCCCGTCTAACACCACAGGCAGTACATGGGGTTCTGGCTGGGATGGCGGCTTAACATTTCCTCATGGTTCTTCGTGGGATCCTGCAGATTTGCTCATGATTGCAGAAGAATTTCTTGCATGGCCGGGCCCTTATGTTGAATTAATCGTTGAAGGCGGGTTGACAACTGCGCGTGAAACTTTCCGGACAGAAGAAGATGTACAGCGTTGGGCAGCCAACTCACACAATGTACGCAGAGACATTGGGCATGTTGTACCGGAATTCAACTGGGTATCCGGTGACTTTGCAGGCTACTTTATAAGCCGGGAAATGAACGTTATGCAAGCGATAGAAGCATATCGTGCCCCACAACAAGAATTGTTAGACCTGTTCTTTAGATAAATATTACGATAAAGTCCTTCAAAAAAAGACAAGGCACGTCCTTGTCTTTTTTTGATAGGAGCGGCAGCGCTTAGAACGATTCTATTTAGGAGGAAAGTAATTGAGAAGGAAATGGCTCACAATTATTTTTATATTATGCCTTGTGGGGCTTGCTATCACTGCCTGAAACAGTAGAAGAGAAACGCCCTACTATCCATCATCTCCTATCATAAATACAATCCCAGCTGATGAACCGTGGGATCCTTTTGGGCGTTTCGAAGACACAATACACGTAACCCAAACGCGCATTCTAGCTGCATGGATGGGCTTTGACGAGGGAGAATGCGAAAACTATAATTGGTGGACCCGCACTTACTACGAACAACTGAACATACGGCTCACTAATTTATTTACCGCACCAATGTGGGGACCATATTTTGATATGGCAATGAATTTGGCTTTTGCCACTGGTGACTTACCGGATGTTATGCCGCTTTATACATCCCTTGCTGTAAGGGCAATGGAGGGCAACTTGATTATGGACATAACAGAACTATTTGAAAAATATGCCTCCAGCCAAGTCAAGGAAATTTTTGCAACTAACCCAACTGCCTTGGAGGCATGGTCTGTAAATGGCAGGTTAATGGGGCTGTCCAACCCAGTAAACAGCGAACCAGACTGGCCCTTCTTCTGGATATCTGAACGTAAGCTAAACGATTTTAATGGCGGAGTTATCCCTGCCACCTTGTCCGAAATGAACGCGCTTGCCCATTGGATAAGAGAGCAAACCGGTTCTTATGCTATAGGTATAGACAACAGGCTGCGTGAATTGGATATTCTGCTTCCAATGTTTGGTGCAACCAGCGAATGGATAGCTCGTGATGACAAAATGGTATGGGGCAGAACCCAGCCGGAAATGCGTGACGCTTGGGCACAACTGGCAGAATGGTACCAAGCGGGGATTCTGGCAGTAGATTTCACCGCCAGAACCGACGAAAATGTAGTAGCAGACTTCGCTAACCGCCGCTTTGGGCTGCTTATTGGCTATTCTCATATCCCAAATGGGGCTGCGGGGCGTGCTTTTATAAGCTTAAACCAAGATGATGATCTGGTGGCTATACCCATGATGCGGGCAGATGGCAATCCACTTACAACCGTAGCCGACGCAGGATACAACAACGTGTTAATGATAAGTGCCCGAGCACAAAATCCACAAGCGATAATGCGGATGTTTAACCTTGGTACTGCCATTTCCAACGATGCGAACCGTCCATATTTTATAGCAGACCATCAATTTAACACCAGCTTAGGCGGTAACATGAATTTCTGGAACCGTATGGGTACAGGCACAGGCTATGTTACAGATACCCGCCTTAAGTACAACCGCCTATGGGTGGCGCTTCATGCTTTTACAGCAGGCTCCGACGGTTCGGATTTACGAAACAACCGTGCCTTTGGTGCTTATGAAAACTTCCGGCGCATAACAGACTGGGTAAACTATGGTACTTCTGCGGATGCTTGGGAAGGCAATTGGGCCATGTGGAGTATGCTGGTAGGAGCCGGAAGCCAAACTCATGCCTTTGATATGCACGCCGAAGGCCGAACTACGCCAACTCTGCGCTGGGGTGCGCACACAGCTACAGAGGCAGAAGAAGGTATAAATTTAATCGACAGGTTTATCGAATTTGCAACACTTGCCATAATGAACAATGACGTAGACCGTCAATTCGACAACTGGATACAGTTCTTTTACAATAATGGCGGCCACCAAATTAATGCAGAAGTAAACGCATGGTGGGCTGCGAATAAATAGACCACACTAAGTCTAAATCTATAATAAAGGAGGCACGATATGCTGCCAACGGCTCATTTTTTTGGAAACGAAGTAACTCGTTTAATCGTGGGCGACAACCCCAATCATGGCAACTCCTATATTCACGACATTTATACAAATGATGAAATGAACGATTATTACACGCACGAAAACACTGTCCAAATGCTTGTACAGGCCAGGGAAACCGGATACAACACGATACTTGTACTAGCAAGCCCAAAGATGCTGGAAGCCCTAAAGGCGTTTAATTCCCGGTATGGCGGGAGCTTAAAAATAATTTTCCAAACATACCCGCCATCAATAGACAGGTTTGCGGAAAATATTGACGAGATGATGGAATTCGACCCTATTGCAATCTATCATCAAGGTACGACAGGCGAACACCTAATAGAAATAGAAGCCATTGATACCTATCTGGCGAACATGGAAATTATACGCGAAAAAGGCCTGCCATCGGGCATGGCTTTTCACGACCCAGACAACGTGCTGCGCGCCGAACGGGAAAACTGGGGCGCAGACTTTTATGTGCTTTGTCCATACAATCTCCGCCGGAACCGCAAAGGCGAACAATCCAGCTTTATTACCGGCAAGTCGAAAACCGAATTGGTTTTTCATCCGGACGACAGGCTTACCATGTTCCCAATAATCCGCGATATACAAAAACCGGTTATTGTGATAAAAGCTTTGGCCGGGGGGCAAATCCTGGTTGGGAAAACCGAAGAAGAATACCCGGCTGTTATCGAAAAATACATGGCTGAAGTATATGCAAACATAAAGCCGGAAGACATCGTATGCGTGGGCGTTTTTCAGCGGGATAAAGATCAGCTTAAAGAAAACGCGGACATGGTTTCGCGAATATTAGGAGGTACACAATGAGTAAAAAATTTGCATTTATCGGTGCAGGCAGCTTTGGATTCACCCGGACTTTGGTAAGAGATATCTTATCATTCCCAGCATTTAAGGATGCAGAGCTTGCGTTAATGGATATCAACACAGAGCGGCTTGAACTGATTAAAAAGGCTGTAGACAAAATTGTTGCGGCAGGCAATTACCCCGCAAAAGTAACAGCCACAACAGACCGCGCAAAGGCATTGGAAGGCGCAGATGGGGTTATCTGTACAATTTTATCCGGCGGCATTGATATCTGGCGGCATGATATAGAAATACCCAAAAAATACGGTGTAGACACCAATGTCGGTGACACACGCGGGCCATCCGGAATTTTCCGCTTCTTGCGCACCGCACCTGCCATCATGGACATCTGCCGCGATATTGAAAAATACTGCCCCAATGCTGTTTTCCTAAACTACACCAACCCAATGGCCATGCTTTGCCGCTTGATGCAAGGCGAAAGCAAAATAACCGTTACCGGCCTGTGCCACAGTGTACAAGGCACTGCGGAAATGCTGGCAAGGTGGATAGGCGCAGATATGAAAGATGTCGAGTATACATGCGCAGGCATTAACCACACGGCGTTTTATTTGGATTACAAAGTAAATGGCAAAGACGCGTATCCACAAATACGTGCCGCAGTAAATAAGCCGGAAATCTATAACGAGGAAATTGTACGCAACGAAATGTTTATACACTTGGATTACTATGTAACCGAATCCAGTGGGCATAATTCGGAATACAACCAATGGTTCCGCAAGCGCCCGGATTTAATCGAAAAATATTGCACCCACGGCACAGGCTGGAACCCCGGTATATATGCATACATTTTGGACGAGTACTTGAAACGGGAAAAAACCTGGAAAGACGATATTTTAAGGGAACTAAACGAAGATGTGAACTTGGAGCGTGGGAATGAATACGCTTCGTACATTTTCAATGCCGTTTTTGGCGATGGCCACATTGTTAAATTTAACGGCAACGTGCGCAATACCGGTTTAATTGATAATTTGCCGCATGGCTGTTGCGTAGAAGTGCCTGTATATGCTTCCAAAGCCGGCTTAGAGCCCGTACACATAGGGCCGCTGCCGGACCATTTAGCAACAATGGTAAACGTTAGTGCGCGCATCGAGGAAATGGTAGTAGAAGCCTATCAAACAGGCGACAAGCGCAAAGTATTCCATACGATATGTATGGACCCGCTAACTTCTGCAGTACTTAGTCTGGCAGAAATCAAGGATATGGTAGACGAAATGTTTGCGTTCAACAAGGATTATTTGCCGAATTTCAAGTAGATTTTCAAAACTGGAGGAATGAAACCATGATTTATTTTGTATCGCCCAACGGATGCGACAACGCACCCGGAACCATGGATTTGCCATGGAAGACCATTGAAACTGCAGTAAACAAGGTTTCTGCCGGGGATATCTTATACATTAGGGGTGGCGAATATCTTTTGAAAGAGGCCGTGCAATGCAAAAAAAGCGGCACCCCAAGCAAGCCAATTGTCTATTCTGCTTTTGAGGGCGAAACCCCTATATTAGATGCGAAAGACATAAATTTTTATAGGGAAAAGGATAAGTACAGCTTTGGCCATGAAACAGGTGCAATATTTTTGTACCAAGTAGAGCATATCGAAGTTGTAGGCATCCATGTAAAAAACTCCACAGGGCACGGCATTGCGGTACGGGACTCTAATAACATCACCATCGACAGATGCAAAACGGAAAACACGTTTTGCTGCGGCATTTCCTTATGGGATACCAAGTGTACGGGAACTGTGTGCCACAACAACAAAGTGATAGGCAACACAGTGGTTAAAGCAACCACCTGGGATATGCTGCCCGAAGGAATGCCAAGAGGCCACGAGCCGCCCCACGAGGCCATTAGTATAGCCGGGGCGTGCTATTTTGAAGTTGCCTATAACACGGTATACAACTGCGATAAGGAAGGGATCGATGTTAAAGAAGTTTCCCACCATGGTACGGTTCACCATAACCACGTGTATAATTGCGACAGGCAGGGTTTGTATGCAGACGCTTGGTTTGGCCCTTTAACCAATGTCGATTTTTACCATAACACAGTACATGACTGTAGAGGTGCGGGTATTGTAGTGGCCGTAGAGCAGGGATATTGCGTAAGCGACATGAAAATTTACAACAACACTGTATATGATAACTGGGGAACCGGTATATTATCCGGTATTTTTGGGGCGGACAAAATGCGTTACCGCATAGATATTTTTAACAACATCATAAAAAAAAACGGCCATGGCAGCCCAGAATTCCGCGGCAAAGATGACTACTTTTGGATTACTGGAGGGCTATGTCTATTATCCGCGCAGTTATCCGATTGCAGGATTTATAACAATATTTTTGAGGATAACAAGGGCTTTGATATTGGATACAGCAGCCGCTTTACCGAAAATTGCCCAGACGGACATGATATAGCCACCGTGCTGAAGCAAAAAAGAATTGAGATTTTTGACAATCTTATGCTTACAAGCACGCCACCGCCTAAGTATCCTATTACAACCAATTACGAAAATAGTACTCTGTACGGGCTATAAAAGCCCAATACCCCCATTAAGTTCGAGTATTTCGGGGGTTTTCAGTGTGTATGCGTGCCAAATGGGCAGCCCATTATTGTTTGGGTTGCCTTTTTTTGCAAAATTTGTCCAATAGTCCGTCATAGTTAGCGACAGTTGATAATCTGCCCCCAGCATTGGACGGTGACACCTAGCCAGGGTGCCAAAAATATACCATAGTTCACTTGAATGAAATGCTCCGGGCTTATCTTCTCCCGGGATATCATGGTTGAAAAAGTAGGCATATATAGGCGGCCGTTTTAACTGAATGTGATTTTCTGCCCATGCTTTAGGGTCGAGTGCCGCAATTGGTTCATAGTCGCCTGCCGCTGTGCCAACCATATATTGGATATCCATATGATTGCCCTTTTCAATAGCCGTAACAGGGCTTTCCGGCAAAACATAGCCATCTGCGCACGGCGAAAACCATAGCTTGAAACTGCCCTCTTTTTGGATGCGGCAGCCTATGGTTTTGCCTGTAAGTTCAAATAATTCATCCGCAGGCAGTTCTCTTAGCGCATCTACATCTTTTCCGGAAAGTGTACAAATATCAGCGCCAAGCTGCTCTGCGTCAGCCAATGAATCGTTAGCCAGGCTTACCATGGCAGCACTTTGTACAATGGCTTTGCTAAAAAGGCCCTTTGCAAGCGGGGAGGATATAAGTGCCTGTACCGAACCGCCACCGGCCGACTGCCCAAACACAGTAACATTGTCCGGGTCGCCGCCAAAAGCATGGATATTTTCTTTAATCCATTTAAGCGCGTATATTTGATCCAGCAATCCATAATTACCGGAAACACTGTGCGGGCTTTCTGCCGAAAGTGATTTGTGGGCAAAATACCCAAATATACCCAGCCTATAGTTTATCGTGACCAAAATTACGCCGCGTTTGCAAAAAGCTTCCCCGTCAAACTCCATTTCATGGCCATACCCGGCCAAATATGCCCCGCCGTGTATCCACATCATAACGGGGCATTTCTCATTACTCGTATTTTGGCTAGTAGCAGGTGCCCATACATTTAAGTACAAGCAATCTTCGCTCATAGGCAGTTGCACGGGGAAAAATTCCTTTTGATAAAAATCCCCCGGGGTATGCTTACTTTGCATTGCCATAGGCGGGAAAGTGTCGCATTTTTTTACGCCGTCCCACGGTTGAGGCGGTGAAGGCGGCTGCCAGCGGCGAGGGCCCACAGGAGGTGCGGCATATGGAATGCCTTTGTATACGACGTAAGATGGGTTCCCGCAAGGCACGCCTTCTATTAGCCCAGATTTAATGTGTGTTATGCCGTACATATCATCAACTCCTGAGTAAATTTAGTCCAGATTCGCGCAATATTCCCTAAGAAGGGCTACATACAATTGATAATCCGTAAAGGACACTTGGGGCGGTGTTTGGTGGTCACATGAAGGGATAAAACCACCTTGCTTCATTACTGGCAGTAACCGCTCAAATTCCTTGCGCATGGCTTCTTCCCCTAGGTGCATAACTATTTTATCAAAGCCGCCTATCATGCACAGGTTGGGGTGATTTTTGCGCAATGCAGCAATATCTACCCCAGATTGCCGCTCTAAGGGCAAAAAGCTTGTTATGCCCAATTTTTCGAACCAGGGTATCAACTTAGTGATATCCCCGTCAGAATCTATGACGATATCAATGCCATACGCGTTGGTTTTCTTAATAAATTCCCGGTAGTAGGGCGCAATAAACTCATCAAATAAATCCTCTGATATCATCGGGCCATTGTTGTAAGACATATCCTCTGCAAAGGCCATGAAATCGGGCACACATATTTGGCAAAAGGCATCAAGCATATCCAGATTATAGCGCAATAAATCCCTGTTGATGCTGTGCATGAGTTCGGGTTCGTCGTAAAAAGCAAACAAATGATTTTCTATGCCCATTATTTTGCGCGGGAACCAGAAAAACCCATCTAACATAAGCCATATCAACACACCCTGCTCCCGTTGCTTACCGGCCCAGCATTTTATTGCGTCTCTAAACCAATCCACGCCCTCTTGCGGGAATATGTGCGGCTTTAGTTTTTCATAACTTTTAGCGGTTATGCTTTCAAGTATGCTGCCGCCGTGGGCTTCTGGCCATGGACATGTCCCTTTAAGCGTCGGTATCCAAAACTGTTTGTGAATATCCAGCCCAAAGTATTCCATAATATCCTGGTCGGTTTCCAAATGTAGGGGCAGCCCTTCTTCCCGCCAGCGGTTTAGCGTCTTATCCCACCACGACGCCCATTCGATAAGAGGCAGCCTGTCTGTTTTTTCGAATGACATCGTTGCCTTAAATCTTTCCCTGGTCGTTTTATGCCGCATAAAATCATCCCTTTGCAAGTCATATGCTGTAATAAATTGGTCTGGAAATTTCACGTTTACGCCTCCAGCCACTTCTCCATTTCCGCATACAATACCGGCAGAATTTGCGGAAAGCGCATTTTATCGGGGATTGTCTTAAATTCGCGTACCTCTGCCATTTCAAACTCCGGCGAAAGTGCTCCTAGTTCTTGTATTTCTGCATAAAAAACCTGCCCGTTGGCAAAGCCTGTATCTGTGTAAACTACATAGTCAAACGCGGAGAAAATATTAAACTTTGCTGCACCGGTTTCTTCATACAATTCACGCTTTGCACCGTCTAGCGGCGTTTCGCCTGGCTCTATTCCGCCGCCCGGGGTTTCAAAAGTATCGCGCTCCCTATGGCGGCAATATAACCAATTTTCATTGTGCCGCGCAAAAATAACTGTGTAGCGGTAGGCTTTTAACACACCAAGCTTTGCGGTAACCACCCTGCAATGTTCATGGTTCGGCTTTTTGCCCGGGTCAAACACGTCATATTTGAGCACATCAAAACACACGTCACCGTCAAAAACCATTTTTACGACATAGGGCATTGGCATTTCCACATGTTCATCATAGCCAAAGCCGCTGTCATAGTGCATCAGCAGCGTAGACAACGCCATACCATGCGCACCGATTACTATATTTTTGCCGCGATACCGCTGCAATACATCTTTTAAGGCAGCAAGCTTCCGCGCCTGCACTTCTAATATATTCTCGCCACCGGGTAATTTATAAGTATGATCGTCCCATTGCTTTTTGGCAAAAATCTTAAACTCGTCTAGGCCAAGCCATTTATCTGTAATCGCCCGCTCGCGGAAATCTTCTATTAACTCTACTCCGCAGCCAATTTGCGCTGCAAATTCGGCCACCGTATCCACCGCACGCCTAAATGGGCTGGACAAAACTACGTCTATGCGCTTATCTTGCAAGAACGCATTAACCCGCTTTCGGTCATTCATCCCTTTTACTGTCAACGGATATGTTCTGTCGGTGTAGATGCTGTCTGCGCTCCGTTCCGGCTCTGCATGACGAACGAAATAAACCGTCGTCATAGCTCTACCTTCATGCCATCATATGCAAACTGAACGCCTTGGTATTGTTTTTCTAACGCGCAATAATCGTCATACGTTTTGCCGTAAATTTCTTCCAAATGGGTTATAATTACATGCTTTATGTTTAGCCGTTGTTTTAGCGCAAGTATTTCTTCAAAGCTGTGGAACTCGTCACGCAATGGATGGTCTGGGCCAATTTCCATGCCATTTTTACCCACATCATCAACAACCGTATCCCCGATAATAAGCATATCCGCATTATGCAGCAGTTCATGCTCTGGGAATGGCGTGCAATCGCAAGGGGCATATATCAATTTTTTGCCCTTCGACTCGAATACAAACACCGATACACCTTTATTTTCAGGCGTAGGTACGAGGGTTATTTTGATATCGCCAATTTCAATAGGTGCATCTACCACCTGCCGTTTGATTAAATTTATGCTTTCGTAGTAGCCCAAAAACGAGCCAAATTTGCTTTGTATGGCGTTTATATCATTCATCGTTTCCGCAGAGGCATACACGTTTATGGGGTTTTCCGGCTTTATGCCATCATAAAAATCCGACCATTCCAGACGTAATTGTTCCATAATGCGCATACCCAGCGTGTGGTCTGGATCCCAATGGCTGTACATGATGGAATCTACAGCTTTTACATCTGCATTATTAAGCGCAACGGCAATATCTTCCGGTGTATCTATAAGCATGGCGATATCTTCTAAGTACAAACTCACACCACACCGGGCATATGGGAAGCCCTTCTCGCGCGCTTGTACACACACATTACACTGGCACAGCGGCTTGGGCGTGCAAACACAGCCGCCGGAGCCAAGGATGATAAATTTCATATACTCACCTCATCAACATTTTCCTAGGAGCATAACAAAAAAACCCGTATTGCGTCAACCAAGACACAGCACGGGTTGTGATTTTAATTCAAACTATACGAGACACAATATTACAGACAAAATGGCCAGCAAAACTGCGCCAATTTTTGTCCACTTTTCAAGCGCGCCTTCGGCAGAGCGGCTTTTATTTTTGTCCCAATACGTATCGGCTACATTGCCCATACCAGCAATACTGCCCATTCCACCGGCACTACGCTTCTTTTGAAGCAGGATTGCGGAAACCATAGCCGCACAACCTAAAACATATACGATAGCCAAAATTATAAATAATGCTGACATAATTATAACCTCCATGATACTAAAGTACGAAATAGCGGAAGAGGGATTTGAACCCCCGACACCACGGGTATGAACCGTGTGCTCTCGCCAACTGAGCTATTCCGCCACAATTTTTTCCTAAAACGCTAGATATGCGCCAAGCTTAAAAAACCTGGCGCATAATAATGGGAATAACAGGACTTGAACCTATGACATCCTGCTTGTAAGGCAGGCGCTCTCCCAACTGAGCTATACTCCCATAAATGAGTCTGGGTGACAAGATTTGAACTTGCGACCTCTAGACCCCCAGTCTAGCGCGCTACCAAGCTACGCCACACCCAGACATTAGGACACCGCTTGTTAGCGACGAGAACAAGTATATGGTATGTTCTCATGTTTGTCAATACTTTATACAAATTTTTC
>Ga0123355_10014625_pt1 | contig 12287 bp, 7 predicted proteins | sample TergutEmb28metaG_3_FD_89872 | JGI IMG/M metagenome (GOLD analysis project Ga0123355, IMG submission 89872) | Embiratermes neotenicus P1 segment gut microbial communities from Petit-Saut dam, French Guiana - Emb289 P1 | ecosystem: Host-associated > Arthropoda: Insects > Digestive system > Gut ...
GACCACCAGCAACCGAGGCATTACACACCATATGCGGCAATAACACAAGTATAGTCTCGAGCTCCTGATGATGGGCATATAAGTGCCCGAAACATGTTGAGCAGATTATAAGTGCGATAAAACATTTAGTAACATCTAGTTGGTTTTCTTCTCTACGCTTATATAGGACACTTTACATGAGGACCTCAATACGTTTTATTGTTGTAGGCGACATTAAATTGAAGGAAAGTGTATCAGGCTGTTTAGATAGACCAGGAGGTATGAACATTGCACGAACGTTACTCTACGTTATACGTGCACTACATATATGAGAGCTGCTTATTTCTGGTACCTTGGCTGACGGTAAACATCGTAAGGCTATCTGACGGCCCAAACAAAACACACAAATATCGGTGTATGCGGGTCTTCATTTTATCTGAAGAAAACAAGACGGGGACATTATCCACGGTTTTGTTCTGGCATATTAAAGACAATATATTTCCATACTTCAAGAAATGAACGAACAACACGATTTAATTATCATTAACAATGCTGTTAACTACTTTTTATGAACTAGCACGGACACAACACGATACACTTATATTACTTACTTATTTACTTACTTACTTACTTACTCCATGGTGAGGAGTCCTTCTTGAGAAGCTAACCGGTTTGCAGCTAGTCAAGAAATTCCCCGCATTTCACGAAACCCGAAGGTTCATTACCGCACTCACAAGCGTCCGCCACCTGTCTCTATTCTGGGCCAGCCCAATCCAGTCCATATACACACATCCCACCTCCTGGAGATCCATCCTAATATTATCCACCAATCTACGACTAGGTCTCCCCAGTGGTCTCCTTCCCTCCGGTTTCCCCACCAAGACCCTATACACCCCCCTCTCCTCGCCCATACGCGCCACATACCCAGCCCATCTCATTCTTCTCGATTTTATCACCCGCACAATATTGGGTGAGGAGTACAAATCATTTACCTCCTAGTTTTGCAATCTCCTCAATTCCCCCGTTACCTCGTCCCTCCTAGGTCCAAATATTCTCCTCATCACCATGTTCTCAAACCGATACACTCATATTATTTGTTGTAAATGTCTGTATGTTTCATGAAATAACATAAAACTTAACGTACAGCAAATCCTCCTGTGTATTTGTTTGATATGTTCCTTTTTATCCATGCATTAATGAGATATAAACAATTTTTAAAGGATAATAAATTATCTTTGGTTTTATGGTGTAATTTTATTATATAGTGACCACTAACATGTTTCGGCCCCTCATGTGGCCATCTTCAGGGTAGTAAGAGAAAGAGCACACGAATGAACACCTTAGAAAATTACTACATTCAACTCTTTCACCAACACAACATGTTTATTAAGAAACAAAACCAGATCCCGACCCACTGTAAATATAAATATATTTGTATTCTTGCATTTACCACCCTAAGATGGTCACATGAGTGGCCGAAACATGTTTGTAGCCACTATATAATCAAATTACATCATAAAACCAAAGTGAATTTGTTGCTGTTTACTTACACTCGTAGCGGTGTTTGAAGCGGAGTGAGAGGAAACACGTTTCAGAGCTGCGTCTGAAAGCACTTTACTGTGCCCCATAACTCAAGGTACGGACCAGAATGTTGATGGGGCGATCATTTCATCGCCTTCCTGCAAGCTGGTGTATACCGTCAATAAAAACTGGGGTGGCAGCCCCGTGAATCTGTTTACGACCGCCTTTGGATTCGCCCTAAACTAGTATGCTTAGGGATTGAAACCCACCCTCCGCACTCGAAGTGTCCATCACGCACACTGAGCCACAGTTTATAGGTGGTTAGGTTAGGGTGATGGAATGAAATCACTTAGAACCGAATCACTGCAAATAAATAAAAGAGGTTTATCCCACATAAGATCTCATATCCGCGTTGATTACCGCCTTGGCATTACGATGGGCCCCATAGATACGGGCACGTGCCTGGGTAGGTATTGATTAGGGTCTATTGTGGAAAAGAGATTTCTTGGAAGTTATTGCAGTGAAGAAATTGTAGTGACTTGCAACGTAACAAGCAGTGCTGCACCTTATTGCACCACATGTACACTTGACGCTGCCCAAACTTAAAGCGCCATATACAGGGCGTTATTTGTAACGCGGTAATACCATTTACTTCTTACGGATAACGAGTGTTAAAGTATTACCTACGGGAACGTGTGTCTATATAACCTGAGCACTTTCTCTACTTAAGACATCACGCTCAACCGAAACATCTGCCACATTGTACAAAATATACAAACACAGGTTCGACGTTCATAATAAACCACCGTCAAAGCTTAAATTCAAGTAATATACCTCTGTTATTTCGGCATTTCTAGCTACGGTGTTGTATTTTTTTTGTGGCGTAACAGTCCAACACTGACCTTGGCCACCTCACTGTTGAGATTTCTATATCACACACACACACATACACACGATTTACTCCTCCGAACGAGTGATCAGCTTGTCGCCGAGGCCGCTACCTTCACAACACATAACACACAAGACGAACATCAATGCTCTCAGCAGGATTCGAACCCGCGGTCCCCGCCATCAAGCGCCTTCACACCCACGCCTTGACCGCACGGCCACCGCGATCGCCAGTTTGTTGTGTGTCTTTTTTTTTCCTCCTTGAAAGACAGGTAGCCGCCCGACGCTCGGCTAGCCTTACGTCATACGCCAGGTTTTGGGTGGTTTAACAGTCGGTGAAAGAAGCGGGGGGGGGGGATTCGTTGTGATAATAGCCGTTAGAAAGTCCAATGAAAACTCACCAGTGCTACAGCAGACGATGAAAATGTTGCGTTCCTGATGGAATACAGCCAATATACTGGCGGAGCACGTTATTCAGTTCTTGACCGGGAACCAAAACACTAGTTTTTCCGTCATGAAGCGAGAGTTCGTGTACAAGTCCTGGATTTTCTGCACTCAAACACCATCGTATACAGACTGACGAAACCAACTACAAAAATATATTTTTGCAACCGGATCATACTCCTTCAAACCATCCTCTACCAATGTCTTACACGGTTGCAGTAGTAACTATTTTGTGGCTATTTGTCCAGACGTTTATTCAAAACACTCGTCTCCTGAGCTGAGAATTTTTTTGCGGCACTTTCCGGCAGACTCGTATTTGAAATAAAACCGCATTAAAACAGACACTATTCGACACTGCACCTCAGTCGAGGAATGCTCACACATCAATGACGGACAGAAATACATTTATCATCAACGAATCCCATGATTCCTACCGCAAGTCTGTTACCTCCGACGGCTAAAGTTACACTCCCATTTAAAAAGAGTTAGTTTATATGGCCGCGTAATTAGGCCGGTTTTTGGCCCCTACATTCCCCTAGCTTAACACGTTGTTACTTTTGCTGGTTGGGAAGTTTAAAAAATAAAGTGTATAAAACAACCCTGACAATCTCGAAGAACTTGGAAACCGATGTGAGATTGCAACAATTCCCGGCAAGAACTGCAGAGTGTAGATAATGTGCTCGGTCGTTACATAGATTGCATTTGGTCAGGAAGGCAATATTTTTGGCATCTGCTGTAGCACTAGTGAGTTTCTTTGTTAGACCTAACGGTTATCATCACAACTAATCTTCTTCTAGCTTCCTCACCGACTGTTAAACATCCCGACACTCGGCGTATGACGTACCGCTAGCCAAGCGTCGGGCGGCCGCTTACAGTTGAAGCAGCAAAAAAGAGACCCATATATTTACAATGTCATATTATGCATAATTCCGTCCAACAACCCATCCACCCACACACCCACCTACACACCCACCCACCAACCAACCCACCCACGCACTTACTTGACCACCTACAGAGCCACACACGTATCCACCTACCCGCCCATCTACGAGAACTACCCAGTCACCAACCACCGAACCACACACTTCTCCACCTACCTAGCCACACTTACCCAGCCGCACAGCAAACTACTTACCTAACCATCTGGACCTACAGGCCACTGCCGCCGGCGGACTGCCTCTGTTCGGATCTCTTATTCTTATTTACACCCTTAGACATTTGGCAGAACGACGGATCATTATGTCACAGGACTATACACACACGCGCGCGCGCGCGCGCGCGACAGTGTAAGACACGCACACACAGAGCCATGAGCCGAGCGGAATTCGAACCCAAGACTGAAGACAGAACACGCCTTGTAGCTTCAAACAATTTCATGAGAACAAACAGAAACATGAACAAGGCTACTGCGTTCACCAGCAGCATATGTTGGTCGAAAGGAAGAGCCAATTGGGGAAGCTTAACCTGGAGAATAATGTTACAATGTTACAATGCATGCTACAGAAATGGGTGGGAGGATATGGACTGAATTCATATGGCTTAGAACGGAGACCTGTGCCCTACTGATGTGAATACGGTATTAAACCTCGGAGTTTCGTTGCAGGTGGGAATTTTTTTCAGTAGCAGAGCAATTGTTAATTACTTCACGAAAACTCTATTCCTATGAGCTACTGAAGTCATCAAGCAAAATTCAGTCTTTTGCAAGACAAACTGCAACCGCCAACGACACCACAGCAGGCATAACAACAAACGCAACCGCCGCAACCACCACCACCACCATCACCATCACCACCACCACCACAACCATTTATATTCTGAATGTCAGGCAATATATTCTGTATTTTAAATATAACACTTAGTATCCGTAGCCACTGTAATTTCGTTTTACACTTCTGACTGAAAGCGTGGGTGCGGGTGGGGGGTGGCATATAAAGCGTCAAGCCCACCACTATGTAGAATGTAACACCTGACGAGTGTCTCCGCGCCGGGAAGGCAAAGGTCAGCCCGGCGATATAAATAAGTGTCATTTACATTGTAAGCAAGCCTACACCACTGCAACAAAGCTGCCTCAGTTAATGGCTTCCAATTCCCAGTACACAAGAACGGCTTCCAAATGACCGGCACGACTCTGTTCGACTGCATACGAAGCAAACACAGCTAATTATACGGCGCTGAGTTATCCTCGTTGAACTGACAGATGCCCAACTGGCCAAGACATTAATCGACTTTTTCGAACTTACAAGTCTGCAACAACACGTTAATAAGACCCTATCCTTAACCAGCTGGATCCAGTCTACATACATAACATTTATACAAATTTCAGTTTAATATTCTCTTCCATCAAGCCTTCCCAAGTAGTGTCGTTCATTTAGACTTCAAAATTACGATGTTATAAGGAGGTTTCATATCCAGTGCGTGCAATATGCACCGACCATTTCACCCTCCTTGATTTCATCATCCTAACAGTAAATGTAAAGAAAAAACGTTTCCTTGAACTCCTTGAATTCTTATAGAACAAGTTTCATATGCAATAAACAAGTTAAATAGAGTTTTGTACTCTCCAAACTTCACCTGCCTTAACTTAATAATTTTAAACAATTCGGACTGTATATTATTGACAATCATTTGCACTGTCGTCGTATAACATATTTACACAGTATGCCTACTAGACGAAAAGGCCGACTGGAAGGTCAGCAGGAAACCTATCGTAGGTGAAAGTATGTATATACCGACACCGTCTCACGACTAACGCCTTTAGACAGTTGGAAGAGAAATTACGTCCTCTGTGACTGATTAACACACACACTGTGTCTATACGTAGTGTAAAACACAGTCGTAATATATAATATACATAAATTATGATTTTGTATTCTATTTTCGATACGCCAACAAATATAAAATGTTCTCTTCGAGTATTTTCAGACCACCCTTCATATTAGCATGCTGCGGAGATCGTGCGCTTTACTGTGTAGTAAATTAACAGGTTCAGTATATTAGATACAGTAATGTGAACGCAGTTTACCGTGGGATAAAAAAGAAGTTATAAAGTAAGCCAAATTAAAGCACCATATTTACGTTAAGCAGTTGTAATATCCGAAAAACAAAACTGCAGTAACATAGGGGTATAACAAATCAGGATCCCAGCTGCACTCCTGTCGCAGAGCAATTCTGGAAATGGCAAAGATTTCCCTGAAGTGAGAGCTACCATCCCCTAGGGAACCATGCCCGAGGGCTTTCACTGCCTCCTGTATTGGTGATTCCAACCAAAAACAACACAGACGAATGAAAGATTACTTTTCGAATAGAGACGATAAAATGAAAGGTTGCTTGACAGTGACAGATTGAAGTAACATATGGGGAGAGCGTGCGGTGGGCGTTGGGTGACAGCAAAATCGCGGGCCGCATATTCTATTGCTCAGAGGATGAAATCTTCAAAATTCTGTGCCCTTCTAGCGGTCCGAATGTTCACGTTCTACTTTCAACAAAATTAAACTTGAGTTAGGCAGTCACACAGGTTCCAACCCCTAAACTGATCTGTTCAGACTACAAAACTTACACACATGTTACTTCATGGAGCAGGCATAATCTCGAAAAGCTGTCCATCAGCTCTTACTGCCTTTTATAGAGCTTGTTTGAAATTTCAATATCTTTTCCACAAACCCCATCACTTGCTTCCGTCTTAACGTCCCACGCAAATTATCATAACTGCTTTTAGTATAATCCTTGAACCTATGCCAACATCTCCAGACTTACCCCTGACCTTCAAAATTAATGCACTGATTGCCTTTCTCTTTTCTCGCATCCCATTAACATTTGACAAAATGTACAAATTGTGTCCCACATTTTCTCCACTGGGTCCAAACACCCTCCTCAGCCACCTGTTGTCAAACAATGTCAATCCAGTTATTTAAATCTGAGCATAGGTTTGTGCTCTTGATTACTAGAATAACGTACTCGTTTCCCTCCAAAAACTCCCGATATGGGGTGTGAAAATTCACACATTCAGCACAGCTGTCTACCATTATCAGACCATTTTACAAAATACAGTTGGGGGTACGTCTATTGCAAATATTTGCACATGGCTTATGATAAATTCTGCATATACCTCAAGGAGAAGAGCGTATCGAAGTGCGATATATGACATACAGTACGTGTAGAGCACCCCGAACTTTATTGCAAATACAGGAAATTAAAGTAATAGCTTTCAACAAAATCATGCGTTTGTTGTTTAATAATATAATTTAACATCAACTGAGTGTGTATGGTGCTTGTCACAAATTGCAGAGTGCAGACAAGGTGCGTGCACTACGTTTGTTGAGTTCACACAATCATTAAACAAGAAAAACATGTTTTACGTAAGACTGAATTTTAACTTGGACTGTAGCTTTTAAAATCCAAAATTTTTAAATTTTACATTAACATATAGGGTATTATAGACCAAATGTACGCCACAAGTCATAATGAGGTAGATCCAGTCGCTTCAGACACACACGTATACGTACTCCCACATACAGTACGCAAGGCATACGTCCATGTGTATTTCACGTAATGGTCTGATAATAGCACATATCGCGTGGAAACGTAATACCTTATACCAAGCAGAAAAAGCTCTTGTTGGTGGAACACAACACTCGATTTGTGTCCTTCCTTCAATGGGGACGACCAAATTCCACATCATAACAAATCACAAAATTCACGTGTTTTGAAAGCAGACCGGAAGAAACACGATTGCGAACGGTGCAGCAATGACTGGGTCTGCAGCACCTGAACTATGCACACTGTACTGTGCCGTGTGTGCGCTACATAAATATCTTCCAGTGGGCCGTTTAAGGGTTGACACCATCTGTGGGACGACGACGACGAGGACAATTGCAATAATAATAGATATAATAACATAAAACGCAACTGTAGTTATTCTACACACTAAACAGGCATGTATTGGGTGTTTGCCTGTACTATCATGAATAGCTTCACGTTCCGACTGCTTGATAGCCATTAGATAGAACGGTGAATGAACATACAGCACAACGGACGTGGCTGTGAAAAAGATTCTCAACACTACTCCTGAGTGAAAGTCGGGAGTTCGTCACATAAATACTCACATTCATACCAAGTTATTAAACAGACAATAATAATAATAATAATAATAATAATAATAATAAAAGCCATTAAACATAATGCAAGAGATAATGGAATGAAAGAAAAGGACATCATCAAATTTTTATTCTCACGTTACCCCCTACTGAACTTCGTCAAAATTACAAAGAGACGAAATAATAGAATTTTCGTGACATTGATATAAAAGTGTACATGAAGTCATTCTGTACCTAGGTATTTCTCCGACAAGCTAATGCGACAATTACTGAAGCCAGTAACTACATTCAGCCAGCAGGCCAGCGCTCTCTAAAAGAAGCACAACGTTCCTATGGCAACCAACACGACTTCTTTGTTAAGATTTAGGCAGGTTATTATTTATACTACAAGACAACTGACAGGCAATCTGGTTTCTGTTATTGTATAGGTGCACGGGAGGAAGATCGGTAGAGACGCGGTGTTGAATACAGCAGTTCTTTGGAATTCTTTACGTAATATAAAGCCTACAGGCTTCCTACCATCTTCAGGTGCAGAAATACAAACCAAAAACCATATAAAAAGTAAACAATTTTCCAGTCAGTCCAGAAATTCCCTGCGTTTTATGGAACCCAAACGTTCATTACCATGTTCACTTTTCTGAGTCAGATACATCCAGTAATCCAGTCCACACCTCCGATGACGTTTTATTTATGGTCCATACTATGCCCTCCAGGTTTCCCCACCAGAACCACGCATGCATGCCCCTTTTCTCGTGCGTGCCTCATACCCGGCCCATCTCAACCACCATGAAAAATAAAACATGTGAGGAAAACAGAATACGAAGCTGCTCTTTGTGCAATTTCTTTTGACTCTTGTTACTTTCTCCACCGTACGCCCCAATTTCTTCCTCAATACCCTGTTTGCGAAAAATTTAAACCTATTTCGTACCTTAGTATAAGCAATCAAGTTTCACACCCATATGAAACAACAGGAAATACGTACTTCTGCATATTTTAGTCTTTACGTTTCTATACAACACATGGGAAGACAACATATTCTGGACCGGACGATAGCTAAGAATTCCCGAATTTAAACTGTTATTAATTTCTTCATGAATGGTTATTTGTTAGCGTGATTACAAAATATTAGGAATCTGCATATTTTCAAAGAATTTATTACCTATCTTACGTTGTAATTTTCTCCTTCATTCACGTGTATGAACATGCACGTAACTCTCTCCGCATTACTTGCAGAACGACATCCTTACTAACGACTATTTTAGCTTCCATTTTCTCTATAGAACTGTATGAATATTTTTGACAAATAAATTAGCATTATCAACGGAGGTGGTTTAATCCATTCAATTTAAGCCCTTACAGGTTTCCTTGGACTTCAATTATGGTATACTACTGAAACATCACGCTGTCAAAAATTCTTAGGAAAAACTAATCGAAAGTTTGACTTCCAACTACGTCCGTAAAAATGGGAGACGTGCATTTCCTTCAGTGTAGGGTACTTGTATTTTATTATTAGAAAGCGGTGGCATACTTTGTTGATACAGCAGAAATGTGTAAATAAAAATTAGATTAAAAAAAGCTGTTAACTAATTAGTATAATGCTACGATATTTACTTATCTGCCTCAGCAACAATAACACCGTATTTATTTGCCACAGTACCGTAAGCATGAACTTCATTATTGAAGTTTTTGTAAATTTCTGATGGCACATAGCAAGGACAGCGAAGGCAGGTAGGCCTTCAGTACACTCAAAGAATTCACGTTTGTCCATATTCTCTGAGTACGACGGGTGCTGATAAGTCCTTAGCCCGACCTACTTCCCGATGTCGTAGGACGGAATCGACAACGTCGTTGGAAAGAGGGGTCTGTTCATGTGCCAAATTTCAAGTATTTTCTTTTTACAGAGGCTGAATGGAAGCATATCAGGCGACGCGCGCGATTTCAACAACATGGAGACGCGAGCCCCCCCGCAAGGCAAGGCAGCGAAGGAAATTCACGCCATTCTGATAGAAACATTAGGGGAACATGCACCATCGCATGCCACCGTCAAAAACTGGGTGGCCAATTTTAAAACGTGGTGATTTTTCCACATGTGATGCGCCTCGTCATGGACAACTCAAAACAGTGACCACCCCGAAGATAATTGATCAAATTCACGAGGTAATCTTGGAAGACCGCCAGATTTCGGCTAAATCAATAACTGAGCAACTGGGCATCTCACGTGAGCGGGTTGGGTCCATCATTCATGAAGATTTGGACAAGCGGAAGCTCCGCGCGGAGTGGTACCGAAATGCCTGAACGCGGATCAAAAACATCAACGGCGCCAGTCGTCTGAGAAAATTTTCGGATTTTTTCGGCGTGATCCAAATGATTTTCTGTCGCGATTTGTGACCACGGACGAAACCTGGTTATACAATTATGACCCGGAGACAAAGCAACAATCAATGGAGTGGCTGCATAGCGGCTCACCCCGCCCAAAAAAATCGGAGTGCAAAAATCCTACGGAAAAGTTCTCGCCTCGATTTTTGAGATCAAGACGGCATCCTCCTCATTGATTATCTTCCAAACGGCCAAACTATCAACGCCGAGTATTACTCATCTCTGCTGGTGCAACTGAAATACATTTTTAAGGAAAAAGGCCGCGGGAATGTCACCAAGAGGGTCTTGTTCTTGCACGACAATGCCCCGGCTCACCGGGCACTTGCAACCCAGAAGAAACTGACCTACCTGGGCTTCCTATGTCTTGATAACGCACCCTGTTATCCGGTTCTGGCCCCGTAGGACTACCACCTGTTCCCTGGACCGAAAAAACAATTGAAAGGTCGCCATTTTTCGTCCGACGCGGAGGTTATTGCTGCCGCGGAGAGACCTGATTTTTTTTTAATGGCTTGCAAAAGTTAGAGCAACTGGCTAAGGAGTGTGTTGAGCTTCGTGGGGAGTATACTGAATAAATCCCGAGTTTGATCGCTGTAGCTCGTTTCCTTCCTGGTCGGGCTAAGGACTTATCAGCACCCCCTCGTATTTGTCTCGGCGGTAGTGCAGCGTCGTGAAGACGTGTTGAAAAACAAGCCTATACTTGCGCTGTATCTTGATTTCCACTTCCAAGGAAAAAAATGAAAACCGAATACTTGTTTGTGGACTGTTTGCGAGCAGACAGCACACAGCAATGTTTGCAGGTGTGTACTAGCCCTTCAGTAACTAGGTCACCTATCAGAGGTCCTAGCGTTTGTAATTTCTTTCTACGATGCTAAATCTCTTTTCAGTGTGTGTTATTTAACGACCCCGTCAATTACTAAGATTTTACGAGCAGTGTGTCGATAACTGAGTACATGAGTATGGAGTACTGGTGGAATAATAATAATAATAATAATAATAATAATAATAGAGAAAAACCAACGTACTCAGAGAAAAATTTGTCTCCTGGCCATTTTGTCCACTCGATGCTGTCGAAAATCCTTACCCTCTAAGAAATACATGCTACGCACAATAATCCTTCCTCAGCGTCGACGCGAAGAGGAACATAATTTCCAAACAGGCCTACCAGCCGTACAGAATTCTATCCATCGGCTACTTACAACTAGTAAAATTTGAGTTTCTTAGGGCATGGACTGAAGAAAATTGCCTTCAGACTTGTGATTCTCTGTGGATTTTTAAGTGCCAACGTTTTGGAGGGAAATTCTGCCTTTAACTTCAGTTATTTTAAGCTCGGCAGTTCCTCCGGAAAGTTGGTTCACATCTACCAAATACGTGGTGTCACACTCCAGGAGCCACGGTATTTTTCATCACATATTATTCTCGCATAAACCGAGTGGAACATGCAGCTAACAACCCACCTTCATTTAGGAGCGAAATTAAAAATAAAAAAGCGGAGTTGTACCTTACTACCCACATTATGCATACAGGCGACATTTTTTTTTTCTTCTAGAACATGGGCGTCCAACCTTTTTATGCCGAAGGGCAAATCGCTTATAACGGGCTGGTTCGCGGGCCGCACGTGAAAAAATAATAAGTGGTATACCTAACTGCCTAAATTATTGTGTAATTTTTATTGTATACACATAATTTACAAACGTTGCCGTGGGCTGCAGGCCGTAGGTTTAAGACCCATGATTTAAGAGGAGTAAACATTAAAAGCAGCAAATATGCAAGAAAGATAGTACTTCCGGTTGTATTATACTCTTGTTGCGTGAAACAATTTTGACAACGCGGTGACGTCGTCTAAACTGGAATATTTGCATGGCAGCGAATACATACACACTAATACACAGTTACACAATACAGACACACTAATACACAGTTACACAATACATACACACTAATACACAGTTACACAATACATACACACTAATACACAGTTACACAATA
>Ga0123355_10014626_pt1 | contig 12285 bp, 5 predicted proteins | sample TergutEmb28metaG_3_FD_89872 | JGI IMG/M metagenome (GOLD analysis project Ga0123355, IMG submission 89872) | Embiratermes neotenicus P1 segment gut microbial communities from Petit-Saut dam, French Guiana - Emb289 P1 | ecosystem: Host-associated > Arthropoda: Insects > Digestive system > Gut ...
AAAAAAAAAAAAAAAACCAGGGGTTTTTTGGTTTAAACCACCCCCCCGAAAAAATAAAAAATAAGGACCCCCCCCCCCCCCAAGATAAGGGGTCCTTTGTTGAGACTAGTTAAGGAAGGTACAAGAATATATAGGATTAAAATTAGTAACTACAAGCAGAACGAATAATATGCCGAAAATAAAATAAATTGAAGGTAATTTATACCGAGCCTGGTGGTTACATCTGTAAATGACGGACGACACGAAAATATCAAAACAGACATAGTACATGCCTACATCAAAAGCAAGAAAAAACATTGAATATCAAAGGAATAAAAAGGAAGCTGAAGTCAAAACAAGAAAATTTTCCATGTTCCCCATGATTACAATGACAGATCACACTCCTTTTAAAACGACGCTCATTCCTGTCAGTAGTTAAAATGTCAACAAAAATAAACGGCAATATCATTTAACAAATCATGTTCAAATGTCTTAATATTTAAATATCCGAAGCAGTACCAAAAGTGAGGTCCCCAACGTGGAGAAAGGAGAACACAGTAGGGAAAGGGCTTATTATTCGACTTGAAACGCTACCAGTTACTGCATTCCCAAAATATTGACTCCTAAGCTACCCTATATCACAGAAGTTGAATTGTAACAGCCCCGTCCATTAAAGGAACGGGAAGAATATGCCACAGTAACGTTCTTCAGGATTTGGTGAGTCAGTCATGTGGCAGTGGCTCAAGGTCCGCCAACTTCCCCACGTCAAACGACATAAAGCTACTCCGTAATAAAAAAAAAAACCCCCTCTGTTAGATGAAAAATTTTTGACAGACTAGCAGCGTCCTGGACGCCGCGCATGGCACACTTCGCCACGTTCATGCGCAAGAAAACATCACAAATGTCACAAAATTCCGCGCACAGCACACAACGTTTCATAAAATATATAGGTAAAATATAGTCAAACAACTCAATTTATGATTTCATTAAGATGTACTCTTACATTGCTTCTTTCAATGACATGTTTCGGCTATAGTTATGAGCCTCTTCAGGTCGGTCACTTTTTCTTAGCAAGGTAAACCATACAATTAGCTATGCTATTGTTATTATCTTAATAATAAAAACATTAAATAGATTGTGTTCGACTATATATTACCTATATATTTTATGATTCTATACAACACAACGGGGATGTCTCAGCTGAAAGACACACCGTTTCATTTGCAAAAAGCAAACTAACTCGGAATTGCAAACATAAAGCATCTTCAGGAACTTGAAACTGGATATTAAATTCTACCCATACAAAACTCATTGTTCAGCAGTAAACACGCAGCTGCTCGTACGTATTTCTGCAGGCGTATGTTAAAGGCACGAGTTGGTTCCAAGCAAAGCAACCTTTCAGAGACCACCTCAATCTCCATCATCACGGATGCGATATTACTAATATGCAACCTTAACACACTGTATACCCGCACAAGGCCAGAGCGGGTATATAATTTGGGAACGTTGGGTGCTGATTCTGATTCATAGTAGAAACACGATGACGGAGAGGGAGTCGGTGTCTGAAACACATGTGACACCTTGACACGGCTGTTAAGCCCCAGACTTTACTGAATAATTAACCGTGAAAGCTCCAACACACACAACGTTATGCAACGTTGAGACTGATTGACATTTGGCAAACACAACAATGCTAGACAGAGAGCATTTTCACATTCCGGGTTACAGTTGCAAATAAATCACGTATTACTAGTGCGATACAAACACTGAAAAATTACAAGAACAATCATTACATTCTGCAAGAGTGACAGTGTGGTGGGCCGTACCCTGGATGACTATTATTCATTGGTCTGTGTTGTGTTTCAGGATCCTTTCGCTGCTGGTAAAAGAAATAATTACATCTCAAGGTTCACCGAAATGCCGCATTCAAAAGTGGAACCTGCGTTAGGGAGGTCAAATGTGTACAGAGCCGTTTCTTGGTTCTAACAGGATGTGAATACTGCTCATACTGCACGACAAAAAACAAGTGCTCTTCTTTGATGTTTTGCTGACCGTGCATCTCAGTATAATCTTAGTAATTAACCAACTTAATGCACAAATTCTTGTTTTACAAGTGCTCTGTGCAGCATGAACCAAACGAAAGTTATCTTCCGCTTTGGCGATACTCCTTTCCAAAAGATACGGGCTGTGGAAGGACGGCGTATGTGAGGAAGCCAATCAATCAGCCATCGGAATTAGTGCGTCCAGTAGTGCATGACTGACGTGCGATTGATACTGTGTGTGCGCGGATACGGTGGTTACTTGAAATGCATTACTAAGACATAGTGCTTGACAACGATATGCCAATTCCACTGGACTGTCGCCGTATTCTGTATGTCAGTTTCCGTTCGAAACACAGTTATTTCATTCACAAATCAAACACTTTATGCTGAAACATTCGGTACTTGTATCTGGGAGATAATGAATTTGGGGAATAGAGTATATTATACAGTTGAAGAATAAAAGACCAACTTGATGTCATTAGCTATTTTATTTCACTTCTTATGTGTTCAACCTGTTTCGGACATTAATATATCCATCATCAGGAGCTTGCGACTTTGCTGTTGAATTACCACATCGGTTGTTTTGTTCTGTAAAGATGGAGGATTTGGCGTTAATGTACATTTATGGTGTTTAGTGGTATGTGTTTGGTGTGATGCGCTTTGTACAGTCTCATATCCACATAACAAAGTACATTAGCAATGCACCAAATTACCAATCAACCAATGAAACCTACTACACAGAAGAGAACACAATGATCAAAACGCATACAAGAAAGCGGTCAATATCAATTAAAATACACGTACCAACTACAACAAAGCGACAAAGCGCATCACACCAAACACATACCACTAAACACCATAAATGTACATTAACGCTAAATCCTCCATCTTTATAGAACAAAACAACCGATGTGGTAATTCAACAGCAAAGTCGAAAGCTCCTTATGATGGATATATTAATGTCCGAAACATGTTGAGCACATAAGAAGTGAAATAAAACAGCTAGTGACATCAAGTTGGTCTTTTATTCTTCAACTATTACAATGATGCACGGTCCAATAAATGTTAGATTATACAGACCTAACAAGAACTTCATGACGTATAACTGACTGCATGTAGCACAAACCTTCTTGAGAAAACAGCCGCGAAGCTATTCAAAAACTCACTACCCTCTTTGCAACCTGAAAGTTCATTGACGTATTCACAACAGCGAGGCACTGGGTCATATCCATAAACAGATGAATTCACTTCACACCTTCGCATATCGTTACCTTAGTATCCACTTTATTATTATTCTCTCCCGTATGTTTAAGTTTCCTTTCAGGATTTGTGGCAAAGAGTGCACGCCTTTCTCTTACCTCCCATGCATGCTACATGCTACGCTCACGTTAAAGTTGACTTATTCATCTTAACAGTATTAGGTTAGGACTGACATGTAGCTGCCCAGTATGTAATTTCCTCCCATCTCAACTTCCGTACTACTCCTACGGCATATTCGGACCCCCTCGATGTGAGACATGAAGTCTCTCTCACACAAAAGTCAGACAATATTAAGATTTTTTTTTTGTTTTGCTGACCGTGCATCTCAGTATAATCTTAGTAACTGACCAACTTAATGCACAAATTCATGTTTTATAATAAGTTTATTATATTCCTCTACGTGTTTCGAGTACTGTTGTACTCATCATCAGGAGGTCAACATTGTATTATACAGTATCTGGTATCATCACACTGAGTCCTCTCCCAACCTGTGCACCGGAAGGCCATCTACAGAGTGTCGTGATAACAGATGCTGTATAATACAATTCTGACCTCCTGATGATGAGCACAACAGTACTCGAAACACGTAGAGGAATATGATAAACTTATTATAAAACATGAATTTGTTCATTAAGTTGGTCAATTACCAAGATTATTTAGAGTTCTGTCTATTTCAGGGCACAAAGGGCCCGTCAACTAAGGCCTAGGTGCATTGGGACCGTAAGGTCTCGAACCCAATCGCAAATCAATCTATTTCAACTTAGTGGTGCACATTCCTTCTCTATTATCAGCAGGTCATCATACTGTAGTTTATGTCAGAATCTGGGAACAAAGTCGCAGAGGAAAGTCCGGACATTTGTAATTATACCACACTTAAAGGGGAGCAAGACGAGCACAGTCGATACAGTAACTAGGCTATGGCTGGTCAAACGAAGAGTCGTAGTTCGATTCCCAGTAAGGACAAACGTCCAGGCCGGCTCTGAGACGCACCCAGCCTACTGCTCAATGGGTACCGGAGGCTCTTCCTGGGGGGTAAAGCGAGATAAAGCGACCGGGGCGAGAAGTTAACCATCCACTTCCTTCTAGTGTTGAAGTTGAGAATGAATGGAATTACACATCCACCCCTTTATCATAAGCCTTTCCGGCGTGCACTGGGTCAACTGCGTATTTTCGGCTTACTAAACTGGAACTTAAAACGCACGAACACAAATGATTTGTTATGACCGAAATTTTCGTGTGGGGACTGAACATACAGCATACACAACAAGAGGACGCACACCCACCTCGAAATGTTAAAGATATGTGCTACGAGTAACACACACAAGCACAAACATCAGCACCGTAATAACGCATTCAGATCACAAGAACAACGAATATTACAAAAGGAAATGCCACCACTACAAATCATGTGCGCGTGGAATATATAAAAACTGCACACAAGACGTGTACAAATGACGGCTTGTATTTATGCACGAGTAAGCTGTTCTTGCTCTCCATCTGCCACTCACAGCACCCACAGTAAACAACCAATAACTTGCTCTAAAAAAACTGTTTCGCACCTCTTTATTCTAATTAGATTAAGCAACGTGAAAACTTAGAAGCTCCTCAATAAAAAAATATAAAAAAATTTGTGTATTGCACATACAGTCAAAATTAGAAGCTCCTCATTATGCCAGTTTCCCTCAAACACTCTAAATAAAACTACGTTCTCCCTGAAGGTAAGAGACCATTTCGCACTTATACAGAACAGTATGCAATGATAATAAATGAAATTATAAGAAAATAAATGGGACTGCATTTCTAGAATATACAAACATACGAATATTTAGAAACAAATAGTATTTCATTGCAGAACACCAAACCCCGCACTCGCTTATTGAACATAGGAAGTTCTTTGTTATGCAACAGGAGATAAATACTACTAACCTGCGCCGCCATTATGTTCCGCAAGTATCACTAAGCCACAAGTTCACTTGCCTCATCAGCACGTGACATACATGGACTGAAATGTGGTGCGTGATACCACGTGCTAAATGGAACGGCGTGACTCATTCACTACAACAATGATGACTTCTACTCCTTTTGTGGAGCGTTAGAAAACGAAATTTTATCCTTGGTATGTCCATCTGTCTGTCCGATGATAGAGACGGAGACTGTACCCATGGCTGCGAAAAGTAACTTTGGTGAGTTCCGCCAACATCTTCAAACAAATTAGATTGTGAACCACACCACTCACAAATACTACCAACGCAGATAATTAAATATTAAAATATGACATCCTCAAACTCCTAAAACTCAACCTCATGAAATTCGGTAGGCGAACTACATTAAACTTACCAAGTAAGATGTTGATCACAATAAGCGAAATATCAAATGACTTGCGATTGTTATTTGCCTGATACAGAAATTTCATGTTCGAAAACTAAAAGCTTAATCATCAGCATCGTCGTCACAAAAGACTGCTATCAGAGGCTACACTATTTGTTGAATCTTGCTCACATATTCATCAAGATCGATATTTCGATACACTCCCATCAGCTGCTACGTCTACTATTTGTGGTCTCTTCGCACGAGGCTTCGAAACTAAAATTCTGTGCAGATTTCTTGCTTTCTCCATTTTATACCTGACTGAATCATTTTAACGTATTTGTGCAATTACTACTCTAATTTCGTTATTATTCTCCCATCCCTTCAAGTCAAATATCCCACTACGTCGACCAAAACAACGACTGTCATGTTATGTGCGAAAAGCAATTTCTCACGAAAAGAGAGATTTCTGATGCACAGTATTATGTACTGCAAGAGAGTAGACACTCACGAGTGTCATGGGAGTCACGACGCAGTTTAGAAGCCTGAAGTAAGCCCAGTATAGAACAAGTCGGAGAATAATACTGTTGACACTCCATGAAATTTAAATGATACGAACAACTGATAGGCTTAGTTCATGGCAGGACTAGCTTCAATTTGACAGGAAAGCTTCATTCAGTTTTCAAAAAAACATTACATACAATATTCTTCATCAAACATATATTTCACCTTAGGTATCGAAGGAATCGTCTTAAATAGTCAAAGTTTAGAAATCTGTGTCTTAGAAAATGTGGCTTTTCATGTTAAAGCGATAAGCCTTACAACTCTTAAACTCCCATACCTCTGGGATATATAAAAGATCACTGATTACAAATGAGGAAACCAGATAATACAATATTTATGTTCTGTGACACCCCAACTTTTAAAATTAATTTTAAAAATCTGAGTTTCCAAATAATTTGCTATAAATTTCGTTCTTTACAATACATTGTGGCAAAGGTACATCAGATGCAAACATTACCTGGCTGAACATCAAAAGATGGACGTCCAAAATTTTACATGATACATCAAAGGGATTAAAATAGCAATACTGACAATAAAGCAACTCGCCTTTGACACATCACGAAATCACGTAATGCCACAGTCTAAACCGGCAGAGATACGGAACTGTACAACGTGTATTAAAAATGACTGTACCAATGGTATATTTAAAGACCCCTAAACAAAAAGAGACAGCCAATTCACCATGACACTGTACGATGAGAAAAACCTGCACGTTGCCGTCACAGAAAACGAAAAACAACTCACAGCCAGGTCCATGTTTAAACGGTGTGCAAGTGTAATGAAATGTAGGTAGGACATTTAGCACACAACGTACTTCGGGGGGGTACAATGGATATCAAATGCCTCAGCAAAGAAGCGTTCATTTGCTACCCAATGTATTCTTGTTGGATGAAACTAAACCACGCCCTGAACCAGAAAACAAAGAGGCCGCTCGATAATTTTGTGTTCTCATGTCTACGCAACCTGCTACACAGAACCTATGAAAGAAATGCGTTCTATCAGGCATTCAGAACAAACTGCCAAACCCACATCACAGAACAATATTCTTGGCCATCAGACACTCAATATACAACCACAGCACACACTACATAAAAGTACCAACGCATATATCCCACATGTGGCAATTCGGTCGCGCAAATTGTTATGTTGTGTGTCGTCTGCTAGTACTACATTAGGCAACCCGCCAGGCTGTCTAGGCCAGTATTAATCCCGTATGAGGATATTTTTAGCTCATAATACAGAATTTTAATGTTCACAGATCCTTCACACTAACCGCAGCAAACAAAAGAAATAAATGTGTCGTCACACAAAGCACTAGTATCAGATTTATATTTTCTTCTTACCTTTTTCACAGTAATGGGTCGATATCGCTGCCATTTTAAAGAACGACTGCAAAGACCACGGCATGTTGGAATCTACTGCATTGTGAGTCGTTCGCAGAAATCTGGACAGATAGCAGCACTAACCAGATCAAGGTCAAAACTATTTCTTGTAATTACAATATCAATAGCCATGTTTCCGAAAACTCAACCCTACGTTGTAATCTTGTTTATCTTTCAAAACTGCAGTGACAGAAGCTTTAATACAAAATTATTACTATATTCATACCTGAACTCATGCCGCGACGCCTCTGCCATCTGTTGACGACTGCTTTGACCGTTTGAAATCATCTCAACGACCCTCAGTTAAATGGGTTCTCTATGCAGCAGGGGTTCAAGGTGTGCAAGCATGTGTAAAAGCTTACACATAGACTACACTGGTTTCATTAAAAAAAAAAAAATAACACTGTGAAATTTAAACGAATTTAATAAAAGTGTCTGGTGTGCATATATCAAAATATAAATGTACAAAAAACTACAGGATGAAATGCAGGCCAAGACATGAATAAAGTCGACGAGGGGTTAATTTTAACCACTCGCGACAAGATAAAGTGTTTTTGGAGGAATAAACTACAGTGCCAAAGGAAATAACGTTTTTGTCAACATCCAGATGAATTTAAATATATGAAGATGCAACCTTCTACACAAACTGTGGCACATAACAGCGCTAAATCCGACAGACGCATCGCGTCCGTCACCTGACAGTGACCTTCCATTCTACAATGATGTACAAGTATCACTGCGCGATTCTAGCCACATTAACCCTTTACAGACGAAGCGCAGACTACTTTATTTAAAGACCTAGTCCGTACCGCGCAGTAAACACTTTTCATCTCGGTTATAAAAACCAATCAGTTTATGCTGTAAGCGGCACAAGTCGCTGTTTGTTCTGAGATAAATACAAAATGCATAAATACAGTGTGGGCAGAGCGCACAAATGTTGATTGTTTAAACGTGTTGGTCCATCATGTAACCAGTAGGCTTTAAAAGGTTAAGAAAGAGGTCGGCTACTTAAATGCCGTTGGTTTATAAGGATTCTCATGACGTAACCACAAAAATTAAGGGCGTTCGCGAGCACTTCAGAAAGGAATGTCGGTAATGATGTCGCACAAAAAACTTAAAGGCCACCTTCGTCAATCGAATCTGTCCCACTACTATCTTTATTGTTGCACCGTGCATTTTGTAGATTCGTTTAATTAGCACACCAACTAATACACACACATATTATTTAATATTCTAAAACTTTTACATTAAAACGCTCCTACATGTTTCGGTCATAAGATCATCCTCAGGGAGCGTGCACTGTTCCTTGCTAAAGTTACAGTTAAAAAAAAAAGTTTCTAAACTATAACTTTAGCAAGAAACAGTGTATGTTCCCTGAGGATGATCTTATGAACGAAACGTGTAGGAGCGTTTTAATGTAAAGGTTTTAGACTTTTAAATAATATATGTGTACATTATTTGGTGTGTTAATTAAATGAAACTGTCCCACTACTATTTGAGTACTGACTGTGCACACAATTATAAATGTTCTTAACTTTTAGAGGTTCTGAAACTTGGTCTCTCATCAGTCTGAGGGAAGAAAACAGAGAATATTGCACGACAAAGCGTAATTTCAGTTTCAGGTATTGATGAAGTTCAAGTGCTCCGCTAAAAAAAGAAACGATCTTCATTAAGGTATGAGGTCTCAGGATACGAGTATTTTGCCCTTGTAGATAAAAAAAATGCTAGGTCACGTCTAACACTACCGCCGAAATAAAATCTAGTCATTTGAAAACATGAATTCCCAATTTCTTAAAAATCAGTTAGACTTGCAAATCGGATGCAAACGCGATGAATATTGACATCGTTTTGTTTGAAGCGTGGCTCGCCTTACAGCCATGGCGGCTAGGCCGGATGGTTTTTAGAGAAATTCAGCATTCTAGTTTTTCTCCACCTTCATCTCTCCTCATTACATATACACGCATTAGCACATGCATCAGTGAGCTAGAAGTTGAGAGAAGACTCCAGCCAAACCCTTTACATGGAAAGATTGAACTCAAATACGAAGAATTTTTTTTTTCGTTCCCTATAAATTTTGCGTCAATTAATACGGATTACAACTATTGCTATTCCATAATCGACGTACCAAATACACAAATGTATAAATACTCATATAAATATAAACAGAAAGTATAAAGAATGAGGAAATTTCTTCGTATTTCAAAACCATTTCTTGCTGTGTAATCGAAGACTTCTGTCAGCCGCAAGATCAATAATGCATGCGCTAACTGGAGGGTACAATTATGAAGCAGTGAAGAAAGACGAAACATGAGAATCTGTCGGAAGTCGAGGTAACTGAATATAGTGAAATGCTGGGCAGCGGGAAAGTGGTATTCGATTCCAGGCAGGGGCACGAAATTTTTCGCTTCTTCTTAGTCTAAGCAGACCAGCACTGAGGCCCACCCCACCTGCCTAACCAATGGGTACCGTGGGTCCTTTTCACAGCGGCAGAGTGGCTAGGGTGCAAATATGAGCACGCACATCCAGTAAATAATGCGTCAACTATACCTTCTCCACCCACACACACACACACACACACACACACACACACACGCCTTCACGGCGCGGTGCAAAATTGAGCAATGCGGTATTTCGTCAATCATACATCGACCATTTACAAGAGATGCTTATCGAATATGGGAATTCCGTAAACAGTGTATTGACCATAAAGACATTTCTTACAACGCTCTCTGTACACACGTTGAAGACGATGTGGGAAATAACGCATACATTTTCCGTTTCGACGGGGTCATGATATTCGCCGTCTAGTGTCACTTCGAGAGTGTTTTAACAACAACATAGAGGCCGGATTTCAACACGTTTATTCCTGGTCTCTTTTACGACAACTTCAGATAGTACCAGGCTAGGCAGAATGTAGCGTCGAATGTTAGGCCGGTCAACGAACAAAGAACTGGGAAGGATGCAGAAAAAATTCGCAATATCCTAAGTTAAGGCCCCTCCCCCCAAAGCTAATTCAAGAGCTCTGGATGTTACGCTGTGTCGGCTGGTAACAGTTACTGAGGCCTGGAAAAATCGTAATGTCTTCATTGTCATTATTGAGCGGTTTTCCTGGACTGATTGATCCTTCAGATTAAGTTATCCCGATCCTTCGAAGCCTCGATAACTATTTCCTAGTCGATACAGAGTGACATCCCAGAATGTTTGAATCTACAGCCACAGAGCCGTAAGAACTTTAAACCTCGCAAAAAATATATCGTTTTTCTGGAACGCAATACGGTGTAGGTAGCTGCTGGCTCCTCCTGAACACCAGTAAATGTCTACCACAATACACGACGCCACATTCAAAACCTTACATAAGTAAACGTACTCGCTCCGCGTTTGTTCCGAGGCAGTAAACCGAAGCGGAGCCTAAATACAATAGCTGGGCTCTGCGCGAAGATTTGAACGTGAAACCTCCCGAGTAAATATGCCGGATTGCTTAAACACTCCACGTTTGGTAATTTAATGCCATCTCTGCGTTAATTTGCTTTGGGACGTTTGGCTAGCGAAAATCATTTCGTTAGCCATGCGAGGTCGGATAACAGAGAGGCCATCAAATCAAAATGTATCCTCTGATAATTCGATATTTAGAGGCATTGGTACTCTTCACTTGCATCGCCACTTCTAAGCACGAACCTTGTTAAAAATTTAGAATAAAGGGGGGTTGATTCCTCTGCAGAAATTCCATTTTATGTATACTGGACCGTGCATCATTGTGATAGTTGAAGAATAAGAGATCAACTTGATGTCACTAGTTATTAAGTTTTATTTCACTTCTTCTATGCTCAACATATTTCGGACATTAATACATCCTTCATCAGAAGCTTGCGACTTTTCTATTGTATCACCACATTGGTCGTGTGTTCTTGTTTCGATGTGTGTTGGAATTTCGATGTGGCTTGGTTGGGGTGGTGTCCGTGTAGCAGGCTGAAGCTCCTGATGATGGATGTATTAATGTCCGAAACATGTTGAGCATAGAAGAAGTGAAATAAAACTTAATAACAAGTGACATCAAGTTGGTCTCTTATTCTTCAAATTCCATTTTGTTCACTCCTTAGAATTTGTACCCAGTTGTCCCCATAACCCAGTTCCTCTTCACAGAAGAGATGTGTGTTGAGAAGCTGTATCTTCCTACTTGAAAACACTAATTGTTATATGAAGAGGTGCTGACTACCAGCTTTCTTCAAAATGTGCAGAATCAATCCTTCTGCAACTTACTGACTGGCTAAGGGCCGGGCCGATTTAGAATCCCGGGAAGGCGTAAATGTTTTGGTGCTCTACGCCACGCGGTGACGGCATAGGACTGCATTTTCAAATTCGACAGCATTACCGTAAGAGAAGTTGCATTTTTAAAAGAAACACAAATTTTCAATATCACATGCTTAAAATTCATAAAATACTTCTTGCCACCTACATAAGATAAAATTAAGAAAAAAAATTCTTCTCTAATTTTGTTTAGCACCGTTTATTCCTTTCGGCAACCTGAAATTAACGCAAATAATCAAGAGAAATTACAGTTCTATAACCAACTTAAGCCCGAAATTAATATAATTAACCATTTGACGCCTAACGACGACTATAGTTGTCGCACCGCACCACTAACCTCTAAACGTTGCATTTTATATATTTATTCAACAAATATAGGTACTGAATATTTTAAACATGGTATATACTCTCCGTTTTTTCCTCTTCAAAATGCAGTTTGTTTCATA
>Ga0123355_10014627_pt1 | contig 12285 bp, 13 predicted proteins | sample TergutEmb28metaG_3_FD_89872 | JGI IMG/M metagenome (GOLD analysis project Ga0123355, IMG submission 89872) | Embiratermes neotenicus P1 segment gut microbial communities from Petit-Saut dam, French Guiana - Emb289 P1 | ecosystem: Host-associated > Arthropoda: Insects > Digestive system > Gut ...
GTCCTTCTTGAGAAGCTAAATGGTTCTGCAACTAGTCAAGAAATTCCCCGCACATTTTGGAACCAGAAAGTTCATCACCGAATTCACAAGTGCCCGCCACCTGTCCCCATCCTGAGCCAACTCCACCCAGTCTCCACCCCCTGCCACTTCCCAAAGTTCCTTCTTAATAGTATCTTCCCATCTACGTCTGGGTCTCCCAAATGGTCTCTTTCCCTCCGGTTTCCCCACTAGAACCCTGTGTACACCTCTCCCCTCCCCCATACGTGCCACATTACCAGTCCATCTCATTCTTCTGGATTTTACCAACCGCACAATATTGGGTAAGGAGTAAAATTCCCTAAGTTCCTTATTATGTAATGTTCTCCATTCCCCTGTTATCTCGTCCCTCTTAGGCCCAAATACTCTCCTCAACACCCCGTTTCTCAAACACCCTCAGCCTACGTTCCTCCCTCAATGTCAGCGACCAAGTTTCACTCCCATACAGGAAAACGGGCAGAATTATAGTTCTATATATCTTGATTTTCAAATTTTGGACAGCAACCTGTATGACAGAAGATTCTGCACCGAATAATAAAACGCATTCCCTAACTTCAGCCTGCGCTTAATTTCTTCCTGAATAGAATTTTGATTTGTTAACGTTGTTCCCAAATATTTGAAATCTTGTAAACTCTCAATGGAACTATTATCAATCTTCATATTGTGAATTCGTCCTGCGTTCTGATCTCGAGACATGGTCATGTATTTAGTTTTATGAGCATTTATTTCTATTCCAATCTCCTTACTAGCAGCTACTAAAATTTCTGCATTTATCTTTACCGTGTCTACACTTCCAACCAATATATTAATATCATCGGCATAAACCACAAACCGGTGTGTACCATTTAATTTCAAGCCATCCTGGCTTACCTGAACCCTCCTAATGGCATACTCCAAGGTAATGTTGAAAAGCAATGGCGATAGAGCATCTCCCTTTTTCAAACCTTTCCTAACAGGAAACATGTCAAACAAATTCTTGCCTACCCAGACTATACTATACGTTTCAATCAGACACATTTTTATTATATTTTCCAGTTTCTTGGGGACCCCAAACTCAATAAGATTATTATACACGACCGCCCTCCTAACTGAATCTTAAGCTTTCTTTAGGTCTATAAAGTGCTGATGCACTGCTTTATTGTATTCCCATTTTTTCTTCTCAAGTATTTGACGAATGCAGAATATACGATCAGTGGTTGACCTGTTACGTCGCAATCCACATTGACGATCCCCAATAACTTCCTCTGAATATGGAATTAACATTGAGAAAAGGATGTTGGACAAAATTTTGTACGCAGTTAGCAATAGTGATATGCCTCTATATTTATTACAATCTGTTTTATCCCCCATCTTATGAATAGGTACTATAGTCGACTCCTTCCATTCTTCAGGCAATTCCTCCTTATTCCAAATATAAATAATAAATTTATGAATCGCACAGCAAATTGTCCTACCCCCTGCTTCAATCAATTCTGCTGGGATCTGATCAATACCTGGTGATTTGTGATTTTTTAGCTTTCCAATAGCCAACTCAAACTCAAAGACACTTGGCTCAGGCACTAGTGGTTCTACTGTGTGTATTTCTGCCTACCTAACGTCATTATCCTCGTGTACATTCAATAGCTGGGTGAAATAGTTCCTCCACCTCGCTATAATACTGTGGGAGTCTGCAACCAACTCTCCTTTCTCGTCCTTTACAATAACAGTTCTAGGCTGGTATCCCTACTTTAAGTCATTAGTGACCCTATACATGTCCCTGACATTGTTGACCTTACTGTTATTTTCAAGTTCCTCAATTTTAGCTTTCAGATAAGCCTTCTTTTTGTTCCTAAAATATCTGCTAGCATTACGTCTTACCACGTACATTGTTCAAATTATCTATATTGCTTTCGCTTGGATCCTGTATCCACTGCATTTTAGCCTGCTTCGACTGATTTAAGAAATCTACACATTCTTTATCAAACCATGGTTGATGCTGCTTCAATTCGTGCAGACCTAGGCTCCCTCTAGTTGAGGTTTTTATATTCTCTTTAATGTTTTCCCGACTTGTATTAACGTTCTCGTCTCCATTTAAGTTCTGCACAGCTGCAAACCTGTTTCTAATCTCAATCTGATACTTTTCCTTAAACCCCAGCTCATTTAGATTTCTCAGATTAACCTTTTGGCGCCGGAATTATTTTTTTTAATTTTAGCACAAACTGTATATAAAATGTGAATAAAACAAGAACCAAATACGTTAGAATTATGAAACAAACTGCATTTTGAAGAGGAAAAAACGGAGAGTATATACCATGTTTAAAATCTTCTGTACCTGTTGAATAAATATATTAAATGCAACATTTAGAGGTTAGCAGTGCGGTACGACCACTATAGTCGTCATTAGGCGTCAAAAGGTTAAATCTTTCCCCATCAAAATTCTGTGCGGCTTGTTTACGTACAGCTAATCTTTCCCTTAGTTTTGTAACCACCAGACAGCGATCAGTATCCCAATCAGCTCCCCTGAAACTTCGTACATCCAGTATGCTCGAATGCCGTCTCCTGTCTATCAAATTGTGATCAATCTGGTTATGAGTCTTCCCATCCGGTGAGGTCCAGGTGTACTTATGAATGTTTCGGTGGGGGAACATCGTACTCTTCACGACTAGATTTTTCGATGTGGCAAAGGTGACTATACTCGCACCATTATCATTACTATGCTGATGTACGCTCTCATTCCCAATAGTCGGTTTGAAAATATTCTCTTTCCCCACTTTTGCATCAAAATCTCCTAATAGAATTTTCATATGATACTTAGGGAAATGATCAAAAACCAGCTCTAATTCCTCATAAAAACTATCTTTTGCCTCATCACTTTATCTTCACATGGTGCACGCACATTTAGAACTATGATATTACACCAGCGACCTCTCACAACTATATATGACAACCTATCGTTAACAAACTCCACTCTCTTAACTGCTGATGCTATTTTTGAACACATAAGCCTGTTCCCAACTGATGATTTTCATTTTATTTTCCATAAACAATTAATAGTCTCCTGCTCTTAATGGGCCCCCTTTGTCCCACCTAACCGCCTGCACCACCACAAAATCTAATTTGTACCTGGCTAATTCCCTGGCCGGTGCCGTAAGTGAACCTGCCCTATTCAGGCTCCTAACATTCCACGTACACAATAAATGTCCCTTTTCCTGCTGCGTGATACCTCCTCTAGAGACACTCCTCCCCAGAGATCCGAGTGGGGGAGTAGTTTACCTCCGGATTGTTTTGTCTCCAGAGGAAGCATCTCGCCTTGTGAATATTTCTTAACTGCTGTTTTTCACGGGGAGGCGTTGTTAGTACTTCGCCCAACAACCAAGCTGGAGGATCACCCCTCGTCGGCTGTCCGCGACTGCTTATTCTATTTATTCGCATCTAACCTCCATATCGGAGGCCGTTCCTCCATCCGCAACCTGAGGACGCGCCATGCCGTGGTGACACAGACCCACTTATCACGGACCGGACGATACAAATACAGCATAAAACAACAATCGTCTTTGTTTATACAAATGTAAATCTTAACATACACTCATAAAAATTTTGTTGCAAAGGGTCTCTTTCTTTCATATGTGTGGGAAGATTTAACTCGTCCTTTTGTTCTTCAGATGCCTGACATGCTGATTATTTCCAGTATAGAGAAGAGAAAAAGTGTACAAAATCTAACACGTCTCTTGTAAAACCTTTCACAGTTCCCAGTCACTTCTACCCTCATCGCAGCTCTGAACACAAATACTGTACAAAGCACAATAAACAAAATATCAAATTGACATTTCCCTACAGATATCGGAAGCAGCGCACCTGAAACACGAAAGGACGCCGTTCCAGATACTGGAGATGAAGGTCATGTCGACGGCGTAGGTAAAGGTGAGTTTGCTGGGCAGTGTGGAATGGTTGAGTTGGGTGCAAAAGGCCTTTAACTTTCCGCTCCTACCGAAACTACTGACACGTTTTCCCTCTCTGTCGCACCACATCTCTATACTTACTTAATTACTTACTTACATACTTACTTACTTAATTTCTTACTTACTCCATGGTGTAGAGTCCTTCTTGAGAAGCTAACTGGTTTGAAGCTAGTCAAGAATTTCCCTGCATTTCACGGAACCCGAAAGTTCATTACCGCACTCACAAGCGTCCGCCAACTTTCCCTATCCTGGGCCAGCCCAAAACAGTCCATATACCCACATCCCACCTCCTGGAGATCAATCCTAATATTACCCACTCATCTAAGACTAGGTCTCCCCAGTGGTCTCTTTCCCTCCGGTTTCCCCACCAAGAACCTATACACCCCCCTCTCCTAACCCATACTAGCCACATGCATAGCCCATAACACATCTCTATACACCTGCACAAATCCAGCACAGAGCCGGTCTTGTTAGCCTTCAACATCAGAGCACAGCAGCGGTCAGCAGTCAGCAGTGAACTGCTGTACACAACACGTCAATATATATATTAAACTGTCTTCAAGGGCCAGTGGAAGGTGTCACACAGACCGAGCACTGTGCAGGGGTTAAATTATTTGTTTGTGGGTTGGTATAATGCACTGTGTGAATTGCACTGTAACTGTCTGATATACAATTTGTACAAAAGTAATAATTGTCACGTTTTCAAGCACAAAACAAGTAAAAAAGTTCGTTATAACGCCACTCCAATGTACTGCTGAAGCCTGTTTGGTCCGAGTAATGTTCGATCATAATTTTTTTAACTTGTCCTTGTGTTCATGAGACACCTGACATGCTGAATATTCCCAGTATAGAGAAGAAACATTAATGTACAATATCTAACACGTTTCTTATAAAACCTTTCACAATTCCCAGTCACTTATCCCCCCATCGCAGCACTTAACACAGATATTGCACAAAGTGAATGAAGCAAAATAACCGATTGACATTTTCTTCCAGGTGTCGGAAGCACCGCAACTGAACCACAAAGAGGCGGCGCCCCAGATACTGGAGATGGCGGTGATGTCGACGGTGTATGTATAGGTATGTTTCATGTAGATGGTGTAATGTGTGAGTTGGTTGGAACAGTGATTTAACCATCCGTTCCTACCAACACCACCGAAACGTTCCCCTCTCTGTCGCACCACATCACTATACACCTCCACAAATCCAGCACAGTGTCGGTAAGCATCAAATCACAGCAGCGGTCAGCAGTCAGCTGTGAACTGCTGGACACAGCACGTCAATAAATAGATATAACTATTTTCAGGAGTCAGTGGAAGGTGTCACAGTGATTGAGCAGTGTGCGGGGGTAAATTGTTGGTTTGTGGGTTGGTATAATGCACTGTGTGAATTGCACTGTATTTGTCCGGTATACAATTTGCACAAAAGTGATAATTCTCACGTTTTGATGCACAAAACAAGTGAAAGTTTCGCTCTAACGCCACTCCAATGTAATGCTCTAGCCTGTTTTGTCCGAGTAACGTTCAATCGTACACTTTTTATACTCTCGGTATACAGGATCAAATTTACGAATGGACAGATAGTGAAGTACAAAATAGTAGCATATTTTCTTATTCCCTTATTTTAATTTCAAATGAACTTGCTTGTATTTGATTCATGTGGCCATATAGCAAACGACAGCTCTTATTCAGTTCTGATAATTTTGACCAAAATTAAACAAAGCTATATAAAAATACGATTAATTAATTTTTCTACCGTTACCATTTATTTTGAAACAAAATAGGAAAAGAAATGTGTGTATCAACTGGAGGTGAGAATCTTTCCTTTGAAGGTACCAGCAATTCAGATAGTTAACAATTCTCCACATGTAACACCCACCAGTCTTTCACTCTCAGGTTCACAACGTCTGTGCACATTCTGTTTACCGTACGATACAAATACAGCACACAATAAAAACCGTCTTTGTTTACGCAAAATGTAAATTTTAATATACATCCACAACAATTTTTTACAAACGGTCTCTTTCCTTCAAATTTGTTTGAAGATTTTAACTTGTCCTTTTGTTCTTCAGACGCCTGACATGCTGATCGTTCCCAGTATAGTGCCGAACAAAAATGTAGAAAATCTAACACGTTTGTAATAAGATCTTCCACAGTTCCCAGTCACTTATAACCTCATCGCAGCTCTTAACACAAATACTGTACAAAGTGCATGAAGCAAAATAACAAACTGACATTTTCTTCCAGATAACGAAGGCAGCGCACCAAAACCCACAAAAGGCGACACCCGACATCCTGGAGATGGCGATGATGTCGACGGTGAAGGTAAAGGTATGTGTCCTGGGCAGGGTTGGTTGGGTGATTTGGTTCGAACAGGGCTTTAACCTTCGGTTCCTACTAAACCTACTGACAAGTTTCCCATTTTTAGCGCACCACTTCTCTGTACACCTGAACCAATCCAGCACAGTACCGTTTAGCATCATAGCACAGCAGCGGTCAGCAGTGAACTGTGAACTGCTGGACACAACACGTCAATAAATATTTCAAACTGTCTTCAAATGAAAATGGAAGGTGTTACATTGATTGAGCACTGTGCAGGGGTAAATTGTTGTTTTATGGGTTGGTATAATGCACTTTGTGAATTGTACTGTAACTGTGCGATATATAATTTGCACAAAAGGGGTAATTCTCACGTTTTCAAGCACACAAGTAAAAAATTCGCACTAATACCACTCCAATGTACTGCTGTAGCCTGTTATGTCCAAGTAACGTTCCATCAAACCCTTTTTTATACACTCTGTATACAGGATCAAATTTACGAATGGACAGATAATACAGTACAAAATAGTACATATTTCCTTATTCCCTTATTGTAATTTCAAATGCACTTGCTTGTATTTGACTCATGTGGCCATACAGCAAACGACAGCTCTTATTCAGTTTTGATAAGTCTGACCTAAATTACACAAATCGTATATAAAAATATGGTTAATATATCTTTGCTTACAGTTACTATTTATTTTGAAACAAAATAGGAAAAGAAAATGTGTGTATCAACTGGAGGTGAGAAGCTTTCCTTTGAAGGTACCAGCAATTCAGATAGCTAACAATTCTCCACATGTAACACCCACAAGTGTTTTACAATCAGGTTCAAAACGCCTGTGCACATTTTGCTCTACCGGACGATACAAATACAGCACACAATAAAAACCGCCTTGATTTATGCACAATATAAAACTTAACATACATCCACAACAATTTTGTTACAAACCTTCTCTTTCCTACATATTTTTTTGAAGATTTTAACTTGTCCTTTTGTTCTTCAGATGCCTGACATGCTGATCGTTCCCAGTATAGTGCAGAAACAAAACCGTACAAAATCCAACACGTTCCTTACAAAACCTTTCACAATTCCCAGTCACTTATACAGTCATCGCAGCACTTAACACAAATACTATACAAAGTGCATGAAGCAAAATAACAAACTGATATTTTCTTCCAGATAGCGAAGGCAGCGCACCCAAACCCAAAAACGGCGACAGCCGACATACTGGAGATGGCGATGACGCCGACGGTGTAGGTAAAGGTGTGTGTCCTGGCCAGGGTTGATTTGGTGATTTGGTTCGAACAGGGCTTTAAACTTCGTCTCCTACTTCACATACTGACAAACCTACCCTCTGTAACGCACCACTTCTGTGTACACCTGCACCAATCCAGCACAGTGCCGATCTTGTTAGCCTTCAGTATCACAGCACACCAGCGGTCAGCAGTCAACTGTGAACTCCTGGACACAACACGTCAATAAATATATTCAAAAGCCTTTAAGTGCCAGTGGAATGTGTCACACTGACCGAGCACTGTGCGGGGGTCAACTTTTGGTTTGTGGGTTGTTCTAAATATTCTGTGTGAATTGCATTGCAACTGTACCGTACACAGTATGAAGAAAATGTACGAATTCGCACGTTTTGACCACAAAATAGTACCAAAATTTCGTTATAAGTCCACTGCAATGTACTGCTGTAGTCTGAATTTGTCCCAGTGACCTTCCAGCAGACCCTTCTTTATACACTGTCTACAGGATCAACTGTACGAAATGACATAAAATAATGTATAAAATGGTAGCCCATTTTCTTAGTCCCTTATTGTAATTTCAAAAAGCAGCCCCAGGTATTAGATTTATGTGAACATATAGCGAACGATATCAGTCAATCGAGTCTGACAAATTTGACCAAAATTACAAAAATCATTTTTATAAATATGATATTTTTATCTTTGCCTTGCAGTTTACAGTTACTTTGGGAACAAAAAACAAAAAAGAAAGATAAGTATATCAAATGCAGGAGGGAATCTTTCCTTTGAAGGTACCAGCAATTCAGATAGCTAACAATTCTCCACATGTAACACCCACCAGTGTTTCACTGTCAGGTTCACAACGTCTGTGCACATTCTGCTGTACCGGACGATACAAATACAGCACACAATAAAAATCATCTTTGGTTTTACACAATATAAACATTAACATACTCCCACAACAATTTTGTTAAAAACGGACTCTTTCCTTCAAATTTGTTTCAAGATTTTAAATTCTCCTTTGGTCCTTCAGACGCCTGATATGTTGATCGTTCCCAGTATAGGGAAGAAACGTAAATGTAAAAAACATAACACGCTTCTTATAAAATCTCTCAAAATTCCCAGTCACTTATAGCCTCATCGAAGCTCTTAACACAAATACTATCCAAAGTGTATGAATCAAAATAACAAACTGACATTTTCTTCCAGATAAGGAAGGCAGCGCACCAAAACCCACAAAAGGCGACACCCGACATCCTGGAGATGGCGATGATGTCGACGGTGAAGGTAAAGGTGAGTGTCCTGGGCAGGGTTGGTTGGGTGATTTGGTTCGAACAGGGCTTTAACCTTCGGCTCCTACTTCACATACTGACAAGTCTACCCTCTCTAACGCAACACTTCTGTGTACACCTGCACCAATCCAGCACAATGCCAGTCTTGTTAGCCTTCAGCATCACAGCACAGCAGCGGTCAGCAGTCAGATGTGAACTGCTGGACACATCACCTCAAATAATATACCCAACTGTCTTCAAGTGCCAATGGAAGGTGTCACACTGATTGAGAAATATGCAGGGGTAGATTGTTTGTTTGTGGGTTGGTATAATGTGGGATATGCACTGTAACTGTCCGATATACAATATGCAAAATATCTAAGAATTCTGAGGTTTTCAAGTTCAAAACAATTAAAAACTTTCACTATAACGCCACTCCAATGTACTGCTGTAGCCTGTTTTGTCCGAGTAACGTTCCATCAGACACTTTTGTATACACTGTCTACAGGATCAAATTTACGAACGGACAGATAGTGAAGTACAAAATAATAGCATGTTTTCTTATTCCCTTATTGTAATTTCAGATGCACTTGCTTGTATTTGATTCATGTGGCCATATAGCAAACGGCAGTTCTTATTCAGTTCTGATAATTTTGACAAAAATTAAACAAAGCGTATAAAATATATGATTAATTTATTTTTCCTTACAGTTTTTATTTATTTTGAAAACAAAATAGGAAAAGAAAATGCGTGTATCAAATGGAGGTGAGAATCTTTCCTTTGAAGTTACCTGCAATTCAGATAGCTAACAATTCTCCACATGTAACACCCACCACTGTTTCACTGTCAGGTTCACAACGTCTGTGCACATTCTGCTGTACCGGACGGTACAAATACAGCACACAATAACAACCGTCTTGGTTTATGCAAAATGTATACCTTAATACATTTCTACTACAATTTTGTTAAAAGCTGTCTTTTTCCTTCGACTTTGCTTGAAAAGTTTAACTTGTCCTTTTGTTCTTCAGATGCCTGACATTCTGATCGTTCCCAATATAGTGCGGAAACAAAAATGTACAAAATATAACACTTTTCTTATAAAACCTTTCACAGTTCCCAGTCACTTATACCCCCATCACATCTCTTAACACAAATACTGTACAAAGTGCATGAAGCAAAATAACAAACTGAAATTTTTTCCAGATAGCGAAGGCAGCGCACCCAAACCCAAAAAAGGCGACACCAGACAAACTGGAGATGGCGATGATGTCGACGGTGAAGGTAAAGGTGTGTGTCCTGGGCAGGGTTGGTTGGGTGATTTGGTTCGTACAGGGCTTTAATGTTGGGCTGCTGCTATACATACATTTGTTAAAAACGGCATCTTTCCTTCAAATTTGTTTGAAGTTTTTACATGTTTTTTGGACCTCAGATGCCTGACATGCTGATCGTTCCCAGTATAGAGAAGAGACAAAAATGAACACAATCTAACAAGTCACTTATAAGATATTTCACAATTCCCAGTCACTTACACCCTCATCGCAGCACTTAACACAAATACTGTACAAAGTGCAATAAACAAAATAACAATTTGACATTCTGTTCCAGATGAAGGAAGCAGCAAAAAGAAATCACCATCAGGCGACGACGGAAGTACTGTCAAAAAAAGTTCTCGCTGATGTCCGGGGGGTTTAGGTGGAGGTTCGCTTAATGGATCAGGTGGATTGGGTGATTTGTGTGTTATAGTGCTTTAACCGTCCGCTACTGTGTAAACTGCGGACACGTTTCCCCTCTCTGTCGCACCACATCTGAATACACGTACACAAATCCAGCACAGAGCCGGTCTTGTTAGCCATCAGCATCACAGCACACCAGCGGTCAGCAGTCAGCAGTGAACTGCTGGACACAACACTTCAATAAATATGTTCAACTGTCTTCAAGTTCCAGTGGAAGTTGTGACACTGACAGAGCAGTTTGCGGGGTAAATTGTTTGTTTGTGTGTTGGTATAATGCACTGTGTGAATTGCACTGTAACTGTCCGATATACAATTTGCACAAAATGTAAGAATTCTCACTCTCACTCTACAGAATAAATTACGATGCACTACAATATTATAAGCTTGTTGTTTATTAAACGTCGCCATCCCAGCCACATGTTTCACATCCCATCATAGATGACAGTTGTGTTTCCTTCCCCTCTACCCACACTCCCTCTCTCTATATCGTAGAGTCAATTCCGATTAACAACACACCACTCTCAACGCTCTCAATGCTGATGAACTTCACACTGACAGACACTCAGGCTGTGTCCGCATTGCAGCTACTCCATCAGCCAGTCTTTCATCAGCATCAAAGTTTGGGATTTTTTGACTCAACATTAGGCATTGAATAAGTGGGTAAACACAACCACAGTTCAGTTACTGTACAGACTGTAAACACAACCGCAGTTCAGTTACTGTACAGACTGTAAACACAACCGCAGTTCAGTTACTGTACAGACTGTAAACACAACCGCAGTTCAGTTACTGTACAGACTGTAAAGGCAGGGGGGGAAAAGGGGCACAGATCCACTGATTATTAACCTCGGCACTACGTGAATGTGAGCGGTCAGCTTTCACGCTGCAGCCAATTTACCGCCACTACACATTGGCTAGATGATATGTGGGCAGCAGCGAAGGTCTGCATTGTTTGGAGAAGTAATTCTGTTGCCACTGCTGGTATTCGAACCACCAACCCCCATCATGTATCTCAGTCACACTACTGACATTAACCCTTTCACGCCTAACGACCTCTATAGAAGTCGTACCGCACTGCTAACCTCTAAAGTTATTATTTTATATATTTATTTAACAAATATAGGTACTGAACATTTTAAACATGGTATATACTCTCCGTTTCTTTCTCTTCGAAATGCAGTTTGTTTCATAATTCTAACGCATTTTGTTCCTGTTTTATTCACATTTTATATACAGAGTGAGCAAAAAGTAAGAAAAAAAAAAAGTAATTCCGGCGCCAAACGGTTAAGAACCCAGTACCAAAACTGTTCACTCATTCCGTTTATGTTATCAACCGCAACACAAAAGGCCCTACACAAGATAAATTTCTGTGCCTACATTAGTCAGGCGGACTTTGCTCGCATTGCTACGTTCTGCTTTGATTTCAAACTCTGCAGTTGGTGGTGTCAGTTGTGCTTAGTGACGAGAGTTGTTTTTAACTTAGTTGTTTAATTAGTGTCATTTTGAAAATGCACAGAATCCGACAGTGGGTTCGGACCCCACAGCAAGGGTGGACTGGCTGGAAATATTTACACTAAATCCGAAAGACTGGCTCTCATTTGCAGTTGGACTTGGGCTTGTTCTGAAAGGGTTAATTGCTGCAATTGACAGAGAACTGTACTATTGAGATAGACGAAAACATGTGCAACATACTTGGTCCTGGGCCCACTTCGGACCGCAGGTCCACGGAGTGACCGAC
>Ga0123355_10014629_pt1 | contig 12285 bp, 13 predicted proteins | sample TergutEmb28metaG_3_FD_89872 | JGI IMG/M metagenome (GOLD analysis project Ga0123355, IMG submission 89872) | Embiratermes neotenicus P1 segment gut microbial communities from Petit-Saut dam, French Guiana - Emb289 P1 | ecosystem: Host-associated > Arthropoda: Insects > Digestive system > Gut ...
AAAGTTACAGAGGTGGTCGTATATGCAAACTACATAGGACTTTGCCGGTTCTACCGATATGTGGTCAACATCAGCAGGTGGTCACCTTATGAAGGTGGTCAACTTGACAGGTTTTACTGTAATTTGTGATTATAATACATAAATGAGACAAATCAATTTTATGCAAGGAAATGTGATCAGTTCAGAATATACAATCAGTGAATACATACATAATGTACCTAGACAGAAACTTAAAAAACCATCCACAAGTAATTGCATAATGCACATAAACTGTATTTTTTAAATCAATGTGCCACTACAATAAAAATCTTGTAATACAGTGCATAATTCATGATTGGCTAAGGTAATCTTCCATTGTGTAAAATGAATAAGTGTATAGAAATTTTTTCAAAGCAATTTTGAACTTTTTTTAATTACCAGCAACATTCTTAATCTCCAAAGGTAAATTATTAAAAATATTGAACTATGCGATGAGTTTCCCCAAAATATAATTCCATAACTCATAGCAGAGTGAAAAAAAGCATAATAAATCACTGTTAATGACAAGGCAGGCATGTATGTTTTGGCATTTCTATTTATACAACAAGCCCTATTTCATTTTCTCATAAATAAATCAATACGATTATTCGAAAACAAAGTATTATTCGTGGTCACACCCAGAAACTTTGTGTAGGTGTTATTGGTGATAAAATTATTGTTGAAGCCTATTTTTAAATTCAATGACATTTTTCTCTTAGCTGTAAAGTGTACATAATTTGTTTTATTAAAGTTTAAAGATAACTGGTTTTCTCTCAGCTATTTATTTAAAGTTATAAAAACTATGCGAATGTTTTTGTTAAGATCTGTTAGATTAGAGCGAGCAAATAAGGTACTAGTATCATCAGCAAAAATTATAGGTGCTGAAGTTTTATTTATAATCTTGGGTAAGCCATTAACATATAAAAGAAAAAGTAAAGGCCCCAGAACAGAACCTTGTGGGACTCCATGTCTTACTTTAGCCCAACTTGAAACTTTATTACTGTTCTCACTGTCATTATATATTGGTGTTCTACAATATTTGTTATCCAGATAGGATTGATACAGAGTAAGATCTTTGTCACCGATTCCATAAAATTTCAATTTAGATAATAAAACATCATGATTAGCACAATCAAATGCTTTTTCTAGATCACAAAAATCCCTCCTACTTGTAGTTTATTTTTCCTAACATTTAAAACCTCTGTTGTTAGTTTGTAAGTTACATTATCCATCTTCAACAATACTCTGAAACCATACTGTTCCATGCGTAAATGATGTTAATAGTGATACAGGTCTATAATTAGACACTCCACACCTATCATCACTTTTATGTAGTGGTTTTATTATTGCATATTTTAATCTATCAGGGAATACACCCCAGAACAGCATTTTATTACATATGTAGTTTATTGGAGAGCTTATGAAAGGGTCGCTTATCTTTAGGATCTTTGTGGATATCTCATAGTACCCATATAATTTTTTTGTTTTGAGGGATTTTATAATTCATTCAATTTCTTTTGTTGTTGTTCATTTACATTCCATACTTGGGTAAGGTTTATTAAACGTTTGTTCCATAAAATGGATATGACTATTCATATTATCATTATCATCATTAATAAGGTTATTTTTACTTTGTCTTATAACATTTTCCTCAATAGCAACAAAATACTTATTAAAAGTTTCAGAAATAGGTTGTTAATCAGTGATTTTTTTACCTTCAACTTTTACAGCTTGTACGTCACTCCTTTCTTTATTTCTTCCGGAATCTTTATTTATAATACCCCATATAGTTTTAACTTTATTATGGGAGTTTAGGGTTAATTTGTTATGTTCAATTATTTTTGCCCTTCTTGTAACCATAGACAGTATTTTAGTGTAATCTCTATAATAAGATGCAAGAGTAGCATTATTATTATTATTTTGTACTTCCTTATACAGTTCTCTTTTATGCTTGCAAGAAGTTATTAATCCTGGTGTTATCCATGAATTTTGGTTCATTTTACTCTTTGTCTGAATAAGGGGAAAACTAGACTAGTAAATTCTTAGAAATGTATTTAAAAAAGAGTTAAAAATCTTATTAACATCATCCCCAACAAAAACCTGTTTCCATGATTCATAACTTAATTTCAATTCGAAATCTGTTATTGTATACTTATTGATTTTTCTTTTGATGTAAGTATGACATTCCTTTTCCATTTTTGTACCTTATTTAATATTAATAATTGGACATCACAATCTGAGAGTCCATTTATAAGAGGGTATAATTCTTGTTTTCTAATGGTGAATGTGGCAATGAAAACATTATCAATGAAAACATTTTCAATGGCAGTCTGGGAAATCAGGCCATATCTAGTAGGAAATTCAACTATACCTGTAAGATTATAAGAGTGTAATACAGCATCAAGTTGGCTCCTTCGATTATTATCTGTTAGATAATTTACATTTACATCACCATATATGATGATTTTATATTTTTTATTGTAAAGTTTCTGCAAGATCAGGTCTAATCATTTAAGGAAATTTGTAAAGTCCCCCCTTAGGGATCTATAAATAACCAAAATGCATAGTTTATTAACCCTTATCCTGCTAAGGTGGAGAATATGGTGAGATCCTAATAATGTTAGCAAATGGCAGATGAGATTTAACTCAGCGTTTAAAGGGTTAAATATTGAGTCCAATTGGATTGCACAATCTTCAATGTCCTTATCTATATTGTACTCATGAATATTTATGGTTTTATATTTTAAGTTTCTGTAAACAAATATACTGACACTTCCTTTGAAAAAAGTTTTCCTACAGTAGTTGGCCCCTAGTGAGTAATTAGTTAAGTGAATTTGGATTCACTCAGGTGGTGTTCCAATAACCATAGGATGTGTGGGGGATCAGGATCATGATGTAAGTGACAGTATAGTTCATTAATTTTATTACCTAAACCTCTAATATTCTGATGATAAATTTCTAGAGATTTATTTTGTGGAACCTGACTTAAATCTTTAACTAATGTATGTTCCACATTTATTGTGTCATTACTCGTTAGGGCTTCAGGTTGCTTCCTTGCTGAATTTCTTTGTCCCATAATACAAAGCTGTAGTGTGTGTATATATATATATATACACACACACACACATACATACAGTCATGAATACAACAATATTACAGTTAGTAGCAGTATATAATATACAACTACATGTTTTGGCCCTGTATGTAGGCCATCATCAGGTTGTCCAAAGAACTTATTAAGGGACTATAAAGTATTTGTGGTAATTTTGGATGGGGGATGAGGGATGAGATCTTGTCTTATATCATAAATCGTGGGATTAGTAAAAGTTGCCAACATTTATATTGTTGCGTACTTCATCATGTGAATGCATATGTATCAATCTGATGATCCTATCATGCAATTTAATTGCATGATAGGATACCTATGCATTCACATGATGAAGTATGCACCAATATAAATGTTGGCAACTTTTACTAATCCCACGATTTGTGATGTAAGAAGAGATCTTGTCCCCCATCCAAAATTACCACACATACTGTGTAGTCACTTAATAAGTTCTTTGGACAACCTGATGATGACCTACATACAGGGCTGAAACATGTAGTTGTATATTATATATTGCTACTAATTGTAATATTGTTGTGTTCATGACTGTATATATACATATATATACACACTACAGCTTCGTATTATTGACCTAACACAAAGGGGATTACACACCTTAAGATTCTTTGTCCCATACTTTCAAACTTAATTTCTTCATCTATTATTATTTTAAATTTTTGCACTTCACTAGAATTTTTGTGAACAGGGTTATTAATGTAAGTGAGAAATAAAGTAATTGAAGTTGTAGAGATATGAGTGAGTGAGTGAGTGAGTGAGTGAGTGAGTGAGTGAGTGAGTGAGTGAATGAGTGAGTGAGTGAGTGAATGAGTGAGAGAGAATTGGTTAAAAGAAAGGAAGTAAATGGTCAGTCCTCAGAACATTTAACATTGCCACTTCAACTGGAAAGATTATATATTGCTGTAGGGTATGGGAGAGTGATCATAAATGGTGACTGATTAAGCATGTGGGAGGAATATCAGAACTGTGTTGATGGATTCATAATCAGTCTCTGAAATATAGGGTGCTTGATTTGGACCACCTGAGGCCTCTGTCAGCCCAAGAAGATTTTACTGATTTTGGAAGGAATTTGTTTTGCCTATCGGTAGGTACCTGGAATATGCCTGAAGAAAGAGAGGACCATGCATAATAAGCAAGTTCATTCAGCATAGTGTGTAGGCCTGAATCATAACCAGAACATTATTGCCACATGAAACTGACATGTGGGAATGAGTTAGCGGGTAGTAACAAAGGAAGAAGGGATGCAGTGTTGAAGAAATTATGTATGTAGGAAGGCAGGGAAGAGGGAATACAGAGAGGAAGTTGTGTGGTCTGTTTTAAAGCATTATTCATACACTTGCAAGGGTCAGATAAAAAGATAATAAATTAATGGCTACTGAAGTGGATTCTCTTTTGAAGATTCACTGGAATATCTATGATGGCCAGAAGCAAGAATGAAACTATACCAAAGATCATGGGTGTTGAAGAAAAGCCAGATAACATGGATATAGAAAAGAAAGTAATGCTACGAAGGATGTGTACAGCAGATGCAGACTGAAGATTGTCGAATATAATAAGGAAGTGGGTACCTCCAGAAAAATGATACAAGGACATCCAAAGAAAAGTGGCACTGAGGAGTGGAAGTGAAAATAAATAGTGAACAGCTAATGGTAGGACATTGGGTGGATATGTATGAGTGGTGTCTGGGCACCAGAAAATGACAGCAGTCACTGCAGCACCAAGTATAAGATAGATATGGAGAGCAAACAATAAGACATTGAATAGATATGAATGAGAGGTGTCTGGGCACTAAAATATGATGACAGTCATTGCAACATGTTCTTAGAGGCGTAAAGGAAAACTACAAAATAACTGTCATAATAGCCAGTCTCCAGACAAATATTTGAACTCAAGACTTTCTGAATATGAAATAGGATTGCTAACAACTTCGGTCTCAGTGATTAGTGATTTTACCTTGCATATGAGGGTGCTGCAGATTCATTTCCTTTATAGGATATATCTCCTCTCCTTGGGGAATTTCTTCAGCTGTTGGAGCACGGAAAAGTGTGGAACCTTCGTAGCTTCTTACTATCCAGTAAACAGCCCGTTGGTCAACATCCAGTGTCAGCCCCATCACTGTCAATAACCACAAATGATGAGTTCTCTTTCAAAGTGAAGACTTTAAATGTTTCAATTTACAGTAACTAAAGTGACCTCAGTATTAGAATCTGAAGGCTTAGTAACATTAATACAGAGGAATCCAACTGACCTCAAAATTGGAGCCATTTTAATTTACTACACATTAGCAAATTTCGTTGCACTGGCAATTTGTGAATATCCATCCTCGCATCTCTGCCACAGCTTAAATAATAGGTGCTTTCTAAGACACTTCTTCACCCAAATTCCATATGTGTTTATGATTTCTTCTATCTCAGTTAATTTCTCCATTCTCCACTTCACCTGTCATTTGTTATGTTTCTTCTTCAAATGCTTGAACATCCAGTGCATTCACTTAAATTGAAGGATTTAGGCTGCATACAGAAGTGACAATTTCCTTACATTTCATCAAACATTACAATAGCCATCTTCAGGGGCTATTTGATAGCCCTTACACAGATCTTGCAGTATATGAGGTGTGGGAGGTGATTGCTTAATTAGACACGAGAGGATCACAGTGCTGTCTCAACGGATACTTACACAAAACAATTCTTTCCATAAACCCCAACCCAACATTCCCACATATAAAACTCATGACAGTTTGTGTAAATCCTGAAACAGCTGTCCCTCAGTAATTTGAAATACTTTATAGCTTCAACATGTAGTCACTCTTCACCTAAGTCCCAGTAATTGACACGCTGGATATCATTTAGGAACACCTAACCAAGGTAAACCTGCAACAGGACCACTCTGTTACAGCAGAGTTGTGTTAGCACCACCTTCACTTATGGGATGTTCCTACTAACAGATAAAAAAGGCTGGCACAATGCCCACAAAACTTCCAGTACCCCAAAATATTCATGACAGCCTTCAAGGAGGAATCAAGCAGTACCAGCCAGCTGCAACCAAAGTGCTGGCAGAGGCACATGTGTGTGATATATTTGCTTTCCCTTCACAGGGAGTAATGACCATTATGATTAGCTTTCCAGTAACAGTAATCAATATCACTTCAAGTTTCATTAATCTGCTTGTTTATCTGTATGAATGAATTTTTGCCATTTTGTAATTTCTTCTGTATCCCCACTTTGCACCTGCCTGCATACAACAGAGGTCATGAAAAGTTGATGGTTTCTCAGGTGATCAAGAAATTCCCAGCTCTTTTACAAAACCTGAAGATTCATTGCAATGTTCACCTTCCTGAGCCAGAGGAATCCAGTCTGCACCTTCACATCCCTTTTAGAACTATTTTAATGTTATCCTTCCTTCTATGCCCTAAAGGTCCCTTTCACTCTACAACTGACATAAATTGAAACAACAGAAATGTTCTGCCAGAATACAGTATTAACAACAATATTTAAAAAATTAAAAAACAGGGAAATTCATTAATATGTGACTACCAAATTTCTACCCATTTGCCTAGAACATCAGCTCCCTTCACACGAACAGAATGTTACAATTTCCAAACCCCACTCACGGTAATTTACAGTTACTGCTTTCCAGTAGAGCTACACTGTGCTATCACTGCCTATCCTATGAGGAAGACAGAAGCTCACTGTTGTCCTTCCATACACTCATGAAAGTTCAAGTAATAATATAGTACTCACCCTGTTTTCCAGAAAACAGTTCTGCAGGATAATATGTGCGTCTGTTCTTGCCATTTAACCTTGCACACTCGACTGCATGCCCTGTTGACCAGTATATATAAGCCTGAATTGCATCAATGTTTAATTCCTTAGCCACTGTTAGGATGGGAAGTGGTTCTTGCTGAGTACCATTAAGGTTCCCTCGAGTAATCTACAAGAAAGGAGTTAGCATGATTTCAGGCTTCTGCCATGAAGTAGATGAGATCTGCTTTCATCTGGGTTATTATGCAATATATAGTAATTCTTTACTGACGTTTCAGGACAACCTATCATTCCCATCTTCAAGGACCCTTCCCTTGCCTTCCCTTGAAAATGGGACTGATAGGTTTTCCCAAAATGTCGTTCAGTAATTAGCACTATATGCCATTTAATATCCCATAAGAACACAGATCTCAAGAAAGGAGTTTATTTGAATGGCTAGCAGTCATGTATTTTTAAGTATCAGTGAATCAAACTTCAAGGGCCTCTGCTACAGTAACTCATGAGAGTATTAAATTCAGGAAGGTATTATACATTCGTCAATCACAACCCATGTGTTTAATTCTAAATTATTTATGTGTAAAACGTTTTTCGGCCAAAGGGGCCATCAGAAGATATCACCACAAAAATAAACAGAGGAAATTAGTATGTAATATATACAGAATAATCTGTGAAAAATGAGATAGCATTCCTTCACAAAAGGTTAATAATTTACAACATCATGTATTTTCTCAATATAAATATCCTCTAGCATCTGTGATTATGCTGAAGTTATGTAAAGATATGTTAAATATATGGTTAATTTAAAAGTAAGAATTAAAATCGAAGACATTACTCCATTCCAATTAAAAGTTTTAAATGTTTCCAACATGTTGTTTAATAACCTTTATTTTGAATTTGTGTAAATTCCTTCTTTTGTTGTTTTGTTATGTGGTTTATGTTGTTTTGGGGTCCAGATGTGTTACTACATATTTGACTTCTTTTAGTTTTAAATTTTTTCAGTTTTAAACATATGTAGTATGCTCTGTATTTGGAAGTCAGTAAGAATGCAGGTGTAGTGTGTTCACATCGTAATGCTGGCTAGTGAAGTATCCAATTCACCAACATCAATATCCATTTCTGGCTCCTTGTAATACATACCAACTGTTGTTTTGGATTGGACCAATACAGTTTCCTGCCTATCCAGTCTACAGCAATGCTGCCAACTGAATCCACCTCTCTCAGGTGTCCTGTATCGTGAGTTGTAAGGTTATGCCAGTACACATGGGTGGTGTTGGTGACAAGATACAGTTTGTCCTTGTACCAGGCTATATCAGTGATGTGGTAACTGCCATGCATATCCTATAAAACAAGAGAAGTACAAAATTTAATTAAGAAAGTTAACAAGAAGATATATTTTGCTGGGTTTTAGGCTTTCACAGTAGGTTTTCTTCTGTTCCTTCAGGTGACTCCAGAATACCTACCTAGAATCAGACAGTTCCCTCCTGCCAGAGTCCTCTCCTACTCATTCATTCTTTTATCTAATTATGCATTTGTTCATTATAGCCATCATAACTGCCACCCCCTGTATGTACATTCACACACACATTCATGCATGCATACCCCTCTCTTAAATGTGTACTGGGGTTCTTTCTCGGGGATAAAGCAGCTGGAGCGTGATGTTGACCTCTCACTCCTTGTCTAGTGCCAAAGTTAAAAATGAGTGGAGCTATACCTCTAAATCTCCGATATGCCTTCAAAGCTAACAGGGAGAGCTTTACTTTTACATGTGTGTGACTGTTGTTAGTCCTTCATACCTTTAAATCAGAATTGTGCACAAGCAGCTCAACATTGTCTCCTGTCACATCACTTCTCAGCAAACCATCAGCAGCTGACCACAGGATTGAAGCATATTTGCCATCTTGTGGTATTTTTAATGTCTTCCCTCTGAATTCTGATGACCATGGGCCTCTTCCTGAGCTTGTATATGCAGCAGCCTTTATCACATACTCTGTGTTGGCCTTTAAGTTTTGAATGGTGTAAGATGTTGCATTAACATTCTTTTTGTAAACTGTTATACCCATTGCTTCATCTGTAATATGCAGCTCATATGACCAGTTCTGCCAAGCTCCTTTGCCTGATGGAATAGAGATGAATAGAAGAAAATTATTTATGTCATCAATTTGCACTTCTGCTGTAAGGTGATGTATTTTTATGTGCACTCTATGCAGCACTGTCCGTCAACAATTACTGTGTTGTCTAACTAGCTAACTAAATAAATTACTTACTTACTTACTTACTTACTTGCTTACTTATTTAGTGTCTGACTGACTGATTCACTCACTCACTCACTCACTCTCTCACTTATTCACTCACTCACTGGCTGGCTGGCTGATTCAATTACTGATTGACTGATTCACTGATTAACCAACCAACTGACTGACTGACTAACTAACTATGAGTATTTAGTTAATTGTACTTTATTAGTCACTCATTCACTCTTTGTCAGTTTGTCATCTCCGTCAGTCACGTAGTCCACTGTCACTCACGTGGTCTGTTAGCAAACTGGTCACTCTCAGTCACTTAAAAATTTTAAAGACTTGTGTTTGCATATGTTACAACACATAGGAAAACACCCCTAGAAATTCAATGTTTATATTTAGGTGACCAGGAAATTTACTGCATGTTTAAGACATGTTGCATAATATCTGTTATTTTTTCCACAAAATCCCCTCTATTTCATAATTATATATATATATATATATATATTGTTTATATAATGTTTTTCATACACCATGTGGTAGGGTAAAGGTTAATAAATGAATTAGTCATTTGATTCATCTGTTAGATGACAGGTTTGGCCAATAAGACTATAAATCCAGCAGTCATAAAATTAGTTAATTAACCTTTATCATTTGGAATAGGGGATTTTAAACAACCCGGTAATACATGACTTGTAGGTGGACTAAAATGCCAAGGTTTGCTGGCTGGGCCAATAAAGTTTAGTCATACAGTCACATGGTTAGTTTGCATTAGCTTTAATCTTGATATATTGGGATATCATTAAGGAGTTATTTACAAAACAACATTCTACAGCTGATATACAGGAGCTAATGATAGACAGACAGTAAAAATATAAATGATCAACAAGATATAGCAGATGCCTTCAATAACTATTTCTCATCTATGGATAAAATAAGTAGAAATAATGTAGATAACAAGATTAATGGTGAAAATCTTTCTACTTTTCATTATTATCTAGAACAAAATTATGTTCATCTCTTCTTATCTTTAGTTTTTAAAAGTTTTTCAATCAAAAAATTGTATCTATAATTAAATCACTAAAAACAAAAAAATCTCATGAGTATGTTGAGATTTCTACTAAACTATTAAAAATTAGTGCAACTTACACATGTTCACCATTAACTTATATCTGTAATAAGTCTATGTTGTCAGGAATTTTTCCTGATTGTATGAAGTTCTCAATTATAAAACATATATACAAGAAAGGAGATAGAATGAATCCAACAAATTTAGACCTACATCATTATTGACTTCTTTCTCGAAGGTTTTTGAAAAAGCGGTGTATATTAGTCTAAATGAACATTTTTATAGTAAAAAGTTTCTAGTGGGAAATCAGTTTGGTCTTGGAAAAGGCATAGTGACTGAAGATACCATTTTTAAACTAACAAATTAAATTTTAAATGTTTTAAATAATAAAATAATGGCTGGTAGTATCTTTTGCGATTTGGAGAAAGTTGTCAACTCTGTTAATCATAATTTATCCAAACTACCTTATTATGGAATAAGTGGTAAGGCTAAATTATTACTGGAATCTTATCTTCAGAAATGATATCAAAGAGTTCAAATCATTAACAAGTATCTTAATTCTAACACAGTTTTCAAATGGACCAAAATAAAATACAAGGTGCCACAAGGTTCAATTTTGGGCCCATTGTTTTTTCTAGTATACATCAATGACTTACCTAAGGCCATATAACACAAAGGTATTCCTATCTTATTCACTGATGATAACAGTACACTAATTACAAGCCCAAAATAATATTCATTTTCAAAGTGATCTTAATGTAGTTTAGGACAACTAAATAAGTGGTTCAAAACTAATTTGCTTTCCTTGAATTTTGACAAATCTTATTTCATTCAATTTACTAATAAAAGTACATGTACTTCTGATATGCAAAATATATATGAAGATAAAAAACTCGTACAGCTATTGAAACAAAATTGTTTGGGCTATTTATTAATAACACTCTTTCTTGGAAAATACACATTGAATGTGTTAAGTCTAAACTAAGCTCAGATTGTTATGCTATGCAGTCAGTCAAACCATATGTATCACTAAATACTCTGAAAAGTGATTTACTATTCCTACTTCCACTTTATTATGACCTATGGTTTATTGTTCTGGGAGCACTCCTCAGACAGTATAAAGATTTTCATAGTGCAAAAGAAGATTATTGGAATCATGATGGGCTGGTGAAGTAGTTAATGTTGTAGAAAACTGTTTTTTTAATTTAGAAATGTTACCACTCCCTTCCTAGTACATTCTTTCTCTTCTTTTGTTTATGATAAGAAATAGAAATAAATTTCTGTCAATTCTGAGATATATTACATTGACACTAGGCAACATGCTAATTGTCACCTACCTTCTGTGAATTTGACTAAATGCCAGAAGGGAGTGTATTATTTAGGTGTTAAGGCTTTTAATATGCTTCCTTTGTATATTAAAATAGAGCCTGACAATCCTAGGAAATTTAAATCGATTTTACACAAATTTTTGTACGAAAAATCCTTTTATTCTTTGGATTAATATTTTGAACTTCAAAAAGTTAAATTTATTTATACTGTATATGGTCTAAATTAGTATTTGAAAGTTTGGCACATAAAATAGATATACATTTATATTTCTTTTTTTTTAACTAGTGATCTATCTGTAGTTTAGATCCTGTTTTGTATTCATTCATTCACTTTATTTTCCATATATCCATATACAGGTAAAGTACCAAGGATGTGGAAATTGTCAAAGTAGTTGTATAAATATCTGTTAAAATACAGATGTCAAATGCTAAATATAATTATAATATAATGGTGGTATAGTTATTAGCAATTATAACATCAGAACAATTACATTTAAGTTGTGTGAGTTGTTACTAGTATCACACACTATTGACAAGATTAAAATAATTACAATTAGGACGCATGTTGTTATCATTATCGTATACTATTAACAGGGTTAAAATAATGTATCAGTGAATCAGCCTCTTAAGGTTTATATTTTTCTGTCTTCCTTATATTCATAATATTCATTCATTGAGTAGAAAGAATGATGATATAAGAACCTCTTCAATGTGGATTTAAAATATTTGTGATCATTAGTCAAAGCTT
>Ga0123355_10014630_pt1 | contig 12285 bp, 8 predicted proteins | sample TergutEmb28metaG_3_FD_89872 | JGI IMG/M metagenome (GOLD analysis project Ga0123355, IMG submission 89872) | Embiratermes neotenicus P1 segment gut microbial communities from Petit-Saut dam, French Guiana - Emb289 P1 | ecosystem: Host-associated > Arthropoda: Insects > Digestive system > Gut ...
AAAATCGCGGCGGCATTAAATATTGCGCCGGATGAAACCATGGCCGCATTAAAATCCGGAACATGGACGAATAATATTGACGGCAATGAGGTAGAACTAACAATGGAGGATGTGTTGATGGAAACCGTGCAAAAAGAAGGGTTTTCATCTGCCGGAGACAAGGGAATCACTGTGGTGTTGGATGCCCGCCTTACCCCGGAGCTAATCGAAGAAGGTAACAAGCGCGAACTGGTGAGCAAGTGGCAAAACATGCGTCGCGAAGCGGGATTTGACGTAACAGACCGCATCCACGCGGGGTACAGTAGTAACGACGTGATGGATGGCGTGATTCAGCGCAACATGGAAGCCATTTCCACGGAATTGCTGGCGGATAGCCTTGCGCAAGCGGCTCCGCACAGCGGCGCATACACCAAGGAATGGAACGTAAATGGCGAAAAAATTGAATTGTGGGTACTAAAAGTGTGAACAAACTCTACTTGAAAAAAATAAACCCGTTGGAACTGCCGGCCTACATCAAGGCCGGCTTTGCCAATTTTCGCGACGAAATAAGCCGAATGCGCGGCACAAATGTGTGGACATTTATCATGTATGGCTTGCTATTTGACATGGTAAACAACTTGTGGCGGCCATTTTCCGTTAAATTTTTGGAGCGTTTGGGTGGTACGGAACTTGAGATTGCATTGCTGAGCGCGCTGCCGGGTTTGGTTGCGGCCATTGTGCTGTTGCCGGGTGCGATTATTTTCAGGCGGTTTACCAATAAGAAACGCGCCACTGCCGTTTTTATTTTAATCAGCCGGGCAAGTTTGTTGGCCATTGCTCTTGTGCCTGTGCTTCCGCCTCAGATGCGGCCTCTTTTGTTTGTGATGCTGGTGGCTATTATGAACTGCCCGGATTCGCTGTCGCAGACGTCGCTGCAAAGTTTGTTGGGGGATGTTTTCAGTGGCAACACCCGTGGCCAGGCCATTGCGCTGCGCACTAAATTTGGGCAGGCCATGATTCCCGTGGTTACTATTGCGGCTGGGCTTATTATTACTTTTGTGCCAGGCAGCGACCAGCAGCGTATGTATTTGTATCAGGCGTTTTTTGTGTTGGCGTTTTTGCTGGGGCTGGTTGAGGTTGTTGTTTTTAATCGGTTAAAAGTGCCGGAGGGTAGGGGACTGCAAGCCGCCGACGAACAAAAAAATTTTGTTGTTTTGAAAGATATCTTGCGGGATAAACGATTCCGTGTTTTCGTTGTGCCGGCCATTTTGTTTGCGTTTACTTGGCAGGCAGGTTGGCCGCTGGTGAACATTCACCAGGCCATAACTCTTGGGGCTACCGAGTTGTGGTTTGCTATTTTCGCGCTTATGACCGGGATTTCAGCATTTGCATCGGGCGTGTTTTGGCAGCGGCTTTTGCGCAAGAGGGGAAATAATATTACCTTTGTAGTATCGGCGGGGTTTCTTGCGTTGAATATGTTTGCGTTTCCACTTGTTACTTCTGTGCAAATGATGGCGATTGTTAGCTTGCTTGGCGGCTTTTCTGCCATTGGAATAAACACCGCCATGCTCAACGGTGTTTTGGAATCCACCCCGGAAAAAAACAGGCTGATGTACTTGTCTGTGTTTAACACCGCCATGAACATTAGCCTATTTTTGGCTCCGTTTTTTGCTCATGCGTTGCTTACTTTGGTGGGAAATAGGGATGCTATGTTTATTGTGGGGGCTTTGCGTGGGGTTGGTACTGTGGTTATTTGGGGGGCTTATCGGTTGGGGCGGAGGGGAGAGGTGTAAAGGTTTTTTACTTGATATCTGTGTGTTTAATGTGATGAATGCGGGGTTTTTGTGTGCATGGAAGTCAACTGGTTGTAAATTGCAGCCAGTTGGGTTTTTTGGATGTGCGTTAATACATATTTTTTATCGGTATATATTGCATAATATCGCGGGGTATATGTAAGCGTCAAATAGAGCCGCGTCTATACGGAGGCGGTTCTATTTGACGCTTACGAAAAAAACTGCGACTGGTAATCAACTGGCCGCAGTTTTTTTGATTGTTGTAAAATTTTTTCTTATATAATCCATAAAAATGGAGAATATAGGGGTACAAAATGGTGCAAATACGCACCCTTTAACTATACGGCATTTGCTAATGTGCCATTGTATTTATCTCAACGTGCAAACGAACTTTTTTATGCTTAAATTAGATTGCGTTGTGAGTGAAACTCGCGATTTTTTCTATAGGGATTTGAGTTACACTTGTGAGCTATTAGATATACTAGTGGAGGCTTCTAGCCCAGTAAACATCAGTGGTTTGTCCACTTGAAAAACTTGTGGGTTTGTGTTTTTGTAAAATCCCGGTGCATATCTTGTAAGAACAGATGTGCTACTAGGGGTTTTTATTTGTGGGAAAATATGACGAAATTTTGGGGCGAAAAATTGTTCTGCCTGATGGTTTGCAAAAAGAAATACTAAATTTTTTTTTGAAAACATCTATCCCAAGAATAGCAAGACAAAAACGGGAACAGCAAGAAGAACTGGCTAAGGAAAAAAATAGAGTTCTGTCCGAAGAGGAAGGACAGAATATAAAATGATGAATACTGCTATATATGTTCGTGTATCAACGGACGAGCAGGCAAAAGAGGGATACTCAGTCAGAGCACAGATTGATAAGCTCAAAAATTACATACAAATCAAAGATTGGGGTTTTTATAAGGTTTATGCTGATGAAGGTATCAGTGGTAAAAATATAACTGATAGACCTGCAATCAATGAACTGATTGCCGATATTAAATCAGGCAAGGTTAATAATGTGCTTGTTTATAAAATAGACAGGCTGACAAGAAGCACCAAAGACTTAATCGAACTAACCGAACTTTTTAACAAGTCCAAATGTGGCTTTAATTCATTAATGGAGAGTATCGATACGCAGACAGCATCAGGCAGAATGTTTTTAAAAATCATTGGTATCTTTGCCGAGTTTGAACGAGAGAACACTATTGAGCGCATCACCTTAGCTTGTGAAAAGAAGGTCAAGGAGGGCTATACCCTTGCAGGGTTTACTACATCATATGGATATGACCGTGAGCCGGGCGATAAGATACAGCGAATCAACCATACAGAGGCAAAAGTCGTTAAAGAAATATTCAATATGTACCTTGATGGAAATCTGTCATATGCAGCAATTGCAAGAAATCTGAATCATCGTGCTATTAAACCAAAGCTGGGCAAGTCATGGCATCAAGCAAGTATCAGAGGGGTACTCACCAATCCTAATTATATCGGTAAGGTTAGATATGGACTTGTTGGTACTGACCACTATTTTGAAGCAGAGGGTAAGCACGAGCCAATTATCAGCGATGATGTGTTCCACGCTACCCAAAAGAAAATGGGGAATATAAAACGGGTTGCTTTTACCAAAAGACCAAAAGAAGATGTTTATTTTTGTGGTGTTCTCTACTGTGCCGAGTGTGGGGAGAGGATGCAAACCAACGGTGAGTACAAGATAAATAAAAAAGGGGAACAAGTTGTTAATCAAGGATATCGTTGTCCGAATAAGTTAAAAGGCTTGTGTGATACGGCAAGGTTCAGCCACAACAAGATGGAATCGGCTTTTGAGGATTACATGGAAAATATTGAAGATTTAACGGCTAAGCCTGATGATGTTCTTCTTGGGGAAAAAAACAAGCAAGAGAGTATCAACTCATTGCTTATGGAAGAATATCAAAATGCGATAGCCAAGCTTACCAAGCGCGAAAAAGAGCTTATGAGCATGTATATAAATGAGCAAATTAATTTTGATAGCTTCCAGCAACTGATAGAGCATCTAACAAAGGAGAAGAACTCCTACTTAGAGCAAATTAATAATATTCAGGCAGATTTAACCGAGGACATATTACTTACAGTAGAAGATATCACAACTAATTTTCGTGAAAATTGGAAAGCCTTAACCAATGGCGAAAAACAGCAGTTTTTACATAACTACATCGAAAAGATAACTGCATCATCAAAAAAAGAAGAAGGGTACAAGGTAAAGGTGTTACAATTAAAGTTTAATAAGTAAGAAGTCAACAGTACGAAAATATTAATTATAACTTGGTCACTCTTACTGACCAAGTCAGTGACCAAGATGGGCGTATGAATTCGACTGCCATCATTTTCAACTTGCGTGGTGACTTGCGTGGTGTCACCATGCAAGTGGCTACTATACAAAGAACTGCTGGATATTTTGGGAAATATTTTGGGAAATAATTTCCCAAGCAAAAAAGGGCATGACAAACGGGTTCTAATCATATAAGACAGTTGAATATATATGAAAAACCCACCCCTTGCGCCAAATACGCTGTATTTACGCCTTCTTCTCCCTGCGTAAGAGATGGGTCTCGGCTGAAAGGCACACCCGAGACCCATCTCTTACTACGTGAGTATTACGTGTAAGAAGGCTGGCGCGAGGGGGTGGGGTTGGGAAATAATTTTTTTTTTTGGATGGGGGGGTATGGGTTTGGAGGATGAAGTATAGGAGTAGAGAGGGTTGGGAGAGATAGAGGAGAACTTTTCTTAGTCCCGCTACGCTGCGCGAAATGGGCTATCGCCAAGAAAAGTTGACAAAAGAAGCGACAACCTTTTCTTTATCGTAAGAAAAGATTGAAAAAAGAATACGTGCTTTCTTAGGCCTCCAAGAAAGTGGGCAAAGAACACGGCTAAGGGGAAGTCCGTCTCCTTAGAACCCCTCCACGTCCCGTAAAGTGGGATGTCATTTTAAATGTGGTGCTGGGCGTAAATATTTTTTTATAACAGGGTAGATAAGGGGGATGTACCAATGTTGATTGTAGAAAGGGATTTAGAAATATTAAGGCTTGTTTATAGGTTTAAATTCTGCTTGGGACGGCATATAAGTATGCTGATGGGTTTTACGGGAGCTAGGGCTTGTGATAGAAGATTGAGGGCATTAATTGATGCAAGCTATCTGAGCCGTAAAAAATATCTGTACGGTTTGCCATATTTATATACAGTTACCCACAAAGGACGCATCTTGATTGGCGCAAATAAACGGGAGAATAAAATACGGTTGGAGCAGATTAACCATGATGTACGAGTTTTGGACGTGCTGATATATTGCAAGGGGAAATATGGTTTTTTATTAGATAGCATGGAAAGTGAAAGAGAGCTACATATCAAGGATGGTTTTGGGACTAGAAAACATCATCCCGATTTTGTTTTTGACCATGAGGGCAAAAAATATGCTGTTGAGGTTGAGCTGACATTAAAGGCAAAAATGAACCTAGAGAAAAATATCCGTGATAACTATCTTAACTATGACAAGCAGATATGGGTAACCAGCGATAATAAAATTTTGAAGCTGCTGCAAAATTTTTCAAATGAGTACGCGAATATGGAAATCCTACGCTTAGAGGATATTGTATGCAAGGGGTAGAGATAGCAGGGGTAGTTCTAATCGCCATCGTGGCATGTGTTTTTTTCGGGCTATATAAGTTTATTCAGAAGTTAGGCTCGAAAAATGAGGTATTTGATTTTGAGCGTGATTATCAACGAGCAATTACTAAGCCTACATATAAAAAATATAAAAACGGTAAAGAGGTAGAAAAAATGGTTTATATCGGCATTTCGGGCAACAAAAAAAGCGTGTTTATTCCCAGCGATGCTAAACACGTTTTTGTTTGTGGTACTACAGGCAGTGGCAAAACAGTAGCCTTATCCAATTTTATTAAAGCTGGTGCAGAGCATGATTATCCGATGCTAGTTATTGATGGTAAGGGTGATACTGATGCTGGCTCACTTCTTTATATCGTGAAAAAAATGTGTCCCGAACGAAAAGTGTATATCATTAACTTTAATGAACCAGCCAAGAGCGATAAATATAACCCGTTTAAAAACACGAACACCGATGTCATTAAGGATATGCTTATCAATATGACTAACTGGAGTGAAGAACATTATAAATACAATACCGAGCGATATATTCAAAGACTGCTTAAACTTTTGGCGATGGAGAAAGTGGAAATATCATTAGATAGTTTGACCAGATATTTACCAGTAGACAATTTTAATAAACTAAGCAAAGACTTGAGTATTCGGGAGCTTATCACCAAAGAGGAACGTATTGAGGATAGCGAACTAGCCAAGACCAGTGGCAAGATAGCCGAGGCCGCAGCCGCCAGATTCGCTACGATTAAAGAAAGCAACCTTGGTCAAGTGTTCGATGCCTCCGGCATTGATATCTATACAGCCCTAGAGGAAAATGCCGTCATCCTGTTTATATTGAATCCTTTGCTATATCCCGAAATGTCACCACTGATTGGTAATTTGATTGTCATTGATAGCAAAAAAACCGTCAGTAAATTTTTTGAGCATAAGAAGCAAAGGATATTTTATATCCTTGATGAAATAAACGCTTATGCCTCAAAATCATTGCTTGACCTAGTGAATAAGTCACGTTCGGCCAACATCACTTGCATCTTAGCAACCCAAAGTTTATCTGACCTTGATGCCGTATCGGAGCAGTTTAAAGAGCAGATAATTGAGAACTGTAATAATTACATAGCCCTCCGGCAAAACAGTTCAGTCAATGCTGAACACTGGGCAAGTGTTTTCGGCACTAGGGAAACCATGCAGGCGACCTATCAGATAAAAGAAGGAGCAAGTACAGAGCTTGGCTCACTACGAAAGACCCGGGAGTTTATTTATCATCCTGATGATATCAAGCTGCTTAAAGCTGGCACAGCGATTTTTCTTTCAAGGGATAAAATGGTACATACTAAAGTGAAAATAAACAAGCCTTTTTAAGAAGGTGTTTACACAATAGTGTCAACCTAACCATACTATGGAATGAAATTAAGACCTCTGATGATATAATAGTATTAATTGGAGGGTAACAAAATGGAAGGCACATCAAATAATAAAGAACAGAATCCAAAAGGTATAGTTACTGAACATGGCATGTATATGAAAAATACAACCCTTGAAACTTGGGAGTTTTATCCAGATTTGCTTCCAGGCAAAGCCTTTTCAAATGAGGAGTCTTGGTTAGCATATCATGCTATGTTTCCAGAGGATACATTAATAGGGAGAATTGTAGCCAATGAAGAAGCAAGGAAGAAGAAATAACCCTGTTTTAATATATGAATCTATGTTCGTATTCTGGTTTTAACTCAATGGCTTTTTGTTTATCTTGTATAGCTTTTTCTTTCTCCCCGATGAGATAATAGCACGTACCACGGTTCATATAAACACGGGCATTTTTATTATCCCGGCGACTCCGTAAGAGTTTGAAATTATCGTAATCAAATTCATCACTATCATAGTATCTAATATCCTCTGAGTATTCGGGGTGACTTCGTAATGATATGACTTTGTCGTAGCATTTAATTGCTTCTAAGTATTGTCCATCTATACAATAATAATCGCCAAGAGAATTATAATTATTAAGACGCCAAAATACACAGTTGCTATTTTCTAGTGCTTTTATACCATCACTTATAGCATTTCCAATTTTTTCCATACAGGCATAAGTCTGAGCCCTATTTCTATAAGCATCCATATTATTTTTATCAATGTCTATAATTTTACCGTTGAGTTCAATTACTTTTTCTAGTGAAGTTCTTCTGTTTGCAAATTCTTCCAGTTTAATATTATAAGCTATTAACTCTTTCTTATATTCTTCTCCAAATTCAACAATTTTTCCCATTTCAACAATTTTTCCCAAAGCCTCATATTCTTTTCCCAATTCAACTGTGCTAAATGATGGAATAAATGAATCTTTTCTATATAAGCGTTCTAAAGTAGAAAGTAAATATATCTCTATTTCAACCTCGCCAGAAGCTATATGAGGATATTTAGAATAAATATCATATATTAACTCCAGCCTTTCAATACTATCAAGAAATTTTTTAAATGTAGGACTTTCAGAATCATGTGTCCTATGTATTTTATCTATAGCGCATCTAATTTCAATACAGCCTATTCTATCTATAACGCATTTTGTCAAAATTTGACCATCGTTTTCAAAGCTAATTTTGTTAATAGGTAACAGTTCATTAATGGATTTGCATAGCATCACAATCCTTTTAGTAATTAAGTATTTATCAGTAATTAAATCTTCAATATCAAAGTCAAATTTGATTTTAATAGATTGAAAATTTTCGTATTGTGATTGTAGCAACATAGAGCTAAAATTAATAAATTGTTCCCAACTGTTAGTACGAATATAAAGAGTGTCGATTCCTTCCTTGTCTAAAGAAAACTCCATGGAGGGGTATTTCATAAATCTTGCTCTATCCAAAAATGGAAATATTTTGAATAACATATCAAGGCTGATGGAGGATGCGTCCTTTATAAATAATTCCTTTGAATTAACAAATAGAAGTGTATTAGGATTATTAACGTTACCTAAAATATGGTTGTACTGTTTTATTTCCAGATTATTATAATAATCATATCTTTCCTTTGTTTCAACGCTCTCTAAAATTTCATTAATGGCATACTTTAAAAATTGTGGATTAGTTTGGCAAAGGAAATGGGCATAAAAGCATTTTATATTTTTTGAATCAAGGCTAGTATTATCACATAAAATTTTTCGGCTCACGGAATAAGGCATATTCTTGTCTTGAATACCACGGGCTATAAAGTATTCTAGCAATAGTCTGTGCATAAATTTGAGTGTACCACCTTCTCTAACTATCAAGGCTCTAGTGCTGATATATTTAGATAACTCCGTTATTTCACTCGTTTGAACGCTATCAAAGTCGTTATTTTCAGCATCAACAACATTATACTTTGCAATTTTTCTTGCAATAACTATAGCCATTTTAGTTAAAATACTTAGGAGAGTATCTTCAAAATTGCTAACGTCAATTTTACCATCAAAAAACTGTTTTTCCCTCTCTATTCCTTTTTCTACAATTTTGTCTATAGCCAGTTGATGGGTTAATTTCTCCATTTGCGTTTCGTTAAGGTCTGCTATTATATCGTTCGCACAACTCACAAAAAAAGAATTGCTAAAAATGTCTGAGTCATGTGCTTTGCCATTTTTTTTTGCTATACGCATATATTCTTTTAGTTTTCGCAGGGTTGTTTTTCTATCATTATGGCTTATTTTATCGCTATTAAGAGAAACACTGCTTTTCCATGTTTTGATTATCTGCCGTTTATTTAGTGTGTTTAGCTTTATATATTCCATGCCTTTATAGCCCTTATTTGTACGTATAAAGGCGTTTTTAATTTCATTTTCCCGGCTAAAATGTTCGATTCTTGATGTGATAATAACTTTTGTAAATTTTGTTTTAAAATTTTCCTCGATTTTTGCAAATAACTCCGTTAAAAGGCTATCTGCATTGTATATGTGTAATAGTGGGAATTCGTCAAAACCATCCAAGAATAAATATTTTAGCTTCCCTTTTGCTTCTTCATCTTTTTTCTTGATATCATTTACCAAGTCGTCAATAGACTTTACTAGAGATAATTTATTGAAATAAACTTTTCCAGTCTTGTTTATTTTTCTATAAAGAACTTCTTTGCAAGCTTCGTTGCGTATTAGTTTATACACTAAATACAGAATTAGGCGTGTCTTTCCAAGGCCTGCCTCTCCTTGGATAAGTAAAACTGTTTTATTATTGTAACCATTTTTCCAAATGAAGTTTTCTATGTCCTTTAATTTTAAAAATTTATCTTCTTTAGCCTTAAAATCATTATAAAGATGAGGCATTACAAAAGTCGGTTTAACAAAATATTTACGGTTTAATATTTTACGAGTTTTACAATCTTCGCCCTGAAGAAGATTATCCAGAATATCCTTTCTATCAACTCTCCGAAATTCAATGATGCGATAAAGTAAGGCTAATACTCCACCTAATACTCCAGCCAATACTATAATCGTCACGCCTACTAAAATCTGTTCAAACATTTTTTTGCCTCCAAAGACGATTCATAATGACAAGAAAAACTTATTTTTGATAATATAGCACAATATTTTTAGAGATGAAATTGTTTTATGTAAAAAACCTCCATAGAGGAGGCAATATCATTACTACTTCAATTCATGCACTAGCTTATAGAGCATAGATTTTTTACGCCCCAGCTTTTTCGTAGCTTCACCCAAGGTTAAAAGACCGTTTTTCCAATCTTTGACTACTTTAATTTCATCATCTGAATAAGTAATTTTGGGGCGTCCCAAGTGCTTTCCGTTTTCTTTAGCTATTGCAATGCCCATTTCTTGACGGGCTTTGATGTTATGCCATTCTTGCTCTGCTTGGTAAGCCATGGTCAGTAAAACGATATCTGCTACGAATTTATCAATTAAACCAGTTGTTTCTCTGTCCGTGTTTAAAAGGGGCATGTCTAAGACTTTGATGATGATTTTATTTTCCTTTGTCAATCGTTTCCATTCACTGATGATACCGTCATAATCACGCCCAAGACGGTCAACACTGCTGATATAAAGGGTGTCACCACTTTTTAACCGTTTTATTAGCTCATGATATTTTTGGCGTTTAAAATTTTTACCAGTAGTTTTATCAATGATGATGTTTCTTTTGGGTACTCCTAGCTCGTAAATTTCTTTGAGTTGTCTAGCTTCGTTTTGCTTGTCACTTGATACACGTACATATGCATATGTTTTTTGTTTTTCTTGCTTTCCTTTCATTTTGAAAACCTCCGTCTTTCCACAAAAGGTGTACCTTTAGTGGAAGGACGTTTTTATATTAGCAGGCAAGTGAAAATGTGTCAATATGTGCCAAAGCAGCTTGTTTTATAGTGGTTCTGACATAAACTTACCTCCAAAAACAATTCCATAGAAGGTACAGCTTTAGTGGAAAATTAGTCGAAAATTGTATAAGCCCCGAAAGGCAGGGCTTTTTGTTTGTGCGAACATCATGGAAGGAGGACATGTCGCATAAATGAGCTGAAAAACGAACGGGTAGCACATCCCTTATGTGCAACAATATTATTTTTGTGGAGGTATGTCATGAAATTGAAACAATCATTAAAGAAGTTTGTTAGCTTGGTTTTGGTAATGGCATTTGTACTTTCTTTTCCTGCTGCGATGAATGCCCAAAGTGCCGGGAGTTTTGTTGCTCATCAAGCGTACGGGGGATGGTTTACCATCAGATTTGATGCAGCACCAGTTTCAAGTGGTGATTATCATGAATGGCGCATTCATACGGTTAATGCTGGGACAACTATGTTTATCGAATTTACAAATGAGTTTTCTTCTAATGAGATACGGAGCTTTTTGGAAGACTTCCCATGGATTGGGGTATTCCCTTACGAAGTTGGTACTGGTAACAGCACTGGCACTAGTGATATCGATAATAGAATAAACTGGAATAGGATTAATGATAGATTATTTTCTGTTGTTCTTAATACTCCCGGAAATTTTTCCGTAGGAAAATACGTACATGGTCGTTTTTTTGTAAATGTAGTTGGAACTACAACACAACAGCCTCCAAGTGATGGAAGATTTCTTGCTTTTGAATCTGATGGTGGTCACACAGAACGGCCTACCAGAGTCTATTTTGACAGAGTGCCAATTTCGACAGCCCCTAATGCTGAGCGTCCTCATATATCCCAGTATACAGTTAATATTGGTACACGTATGTATATTGAACCGTTTGACAGTTCGCAACAATTATTTTGGCGTGGTATACGCAATATCAATATTGGCAATTGGGGAGACATTCATCACAACTGGAATATAATAAATTCTGAAGCAGCGTATTTTATCTTTAATACACCGGGTTCATTTTTTGTCGATGGAAATAAGGACGGTGGACTTTATGTAAATGTTGTCGGGACTACAACGCAGCAGCCACCAACAACGCCACCTCATATACCGACACCAACGCCAACACCGACCCCTACACCAAGTCCAACACCGACGCCAACGCCAACGCCGACACCAATACCGACACCACCAGCACAAACACCAAGCCCAACACCGACAGCAACGCCGATTCCAACGCCACCAGCAACAACTTTTATTCCACAGTTTACAGTGCCACCAACATCAATTGATACAGGCGTATGGATGGAGTTCATTACAGATTCGGGTAATCGCTTCGGCTATCGGGTGTTCCGTGCTACATCAGCAACTGACGAGGGCATTTCCATAACTGACTTCCCAGTTATGATAAACCCACTACACAGCCCGAACAGACTTATCACCTTTGACCCGAATGTAAGGCCAAATCGGGATTATTGGTTCTATGTTAGGGAAGTTATAGAAGAAGCCCGTTTTGATGCTGGCACTACAACACTTACCCCGGAAGTGCTTGGGCCACCAAGTGCAAGGGTACAT
>Ga0123355_10014631_pt1 | contig 12285 bp, 7 predicted proteins | sample TergutEmb28metaG_3_FD_89872 | JGI IMG/M metagenome (GOLD analysis project Ga0123355, IMG submission 89872) | Embiratermes neotenicus P1 segment gut microbial communities from Petit-Saut dam, French Guiana - Emb289 P1 | ecosystem: Host-associated > Arthropoda: Insects > Digestive system > Gut ...
GAGAAGGTGACTACGTGAAAAAATCGTGAATGAAGTAAGTAATAATTGTAGAAAGAGGCATCTTATTATGTGAAGTATTTTGGTGGCAAAAAAATAGGGAACCTTACTTTCTGAAACACCCAGTATTACGATTTTATACGCACCTCCTATAGGGCTCTTTGCTACAAAATTTTAGGATAGAAGTGATGTGTGTCAGCTTAGCTTTTGATAACTTTTTTCATTACTTTTGTGTTTAAATTAAACAAACGCCAAAACGTTGCTTGGAATAATTCAATAGTTGGATTTCATATAGCGTCCTGCGCTTAAAATATAAAAAGAATATTATTTAAAACACACGAAGACGCACAAAGCCCTAATAGTTAATGATTCTTACTTTACTGTCATTAAAGTTTCCTTACATTACAATTCTAAACGTGACATACCATCGTCAGAATCCTATAGACTTGTATAAAAATTTATGCAACAACACAGCTTACCAGTTTCTTTTGTGAGGAGCAACAGCCAAAATCGGGCCTAGGACGTCATATTCTTGCGGTTGCTAGATCACACACAGAATTAGACACACATACCCGGTAGGAATCCTCTGAACGGGAGATCAGTTCTTCGGAAAACACACAATCGAAATAAGAGACGAACATTCATGCTCTCCTGGTGTTCGAACCCGCAATCCCAGAAATCAAGTGGCTTCAGACCTACACCTTAAACTGCACTGCCAGCGGGGTCTCGCCAATCTTACTTAATTTAATAAACATCTAAAAGTAAATTCTTTTGAACCGTATGTAGGAACGAAATTGTGCAGAAAGCAGCGCCTGTTTCGAACTGTGTCTCGTGTTACATTTCCGTATGATTACTGACAAGTAACCGTTCACATTCGTCACTTTAAGGAAAATATCATTAAATGTATCTAATTTTTATTGGACCGTGCATCGTTGTGATAACCGAAGAATAAAAAAAATGCAGCCCGGACACTACTCCAATCTACCCGCACCTAACCTCCAACCTACAAAAAACCAAGAACGAAACGACCAACATGGTAATCAACATTATAGTCGCGAGCTCCTGATGATGGGCATAGTAGTGCCCGAAACATGTTGAGCCTACAAGAAGTACAATAAAATAATGAGTCGTGCTTTAGCCTGCATCCTGGACACTACCCCAGCCTAACCGCACCTAACCTCCAACCTACAGCAAACCAAGAACGAAACGACCAATGTTGTAATCAACATTATAGTCGCAAGCTCCTGATGATGGGCATAGTAGTGCTCGAAACATGTTGAGCCTATGAGAAGTACAATAAAATAAAGAGTCGTGCTTTAGCCTGCAGCCCGGACACTACTCCAGCCTAACCGCACCTAACCTCCAACCTACAGCAAACCAAGAACGAAACGACCAATGTTGTAATCAACATTATAGTCGCAAGTTCCTGATGATGGGCACAGTAGTGCTCGAAACATGTTGAGCCTATAAGAAGTACAATAAAATAATTTTTTAAAACACTCTCTACTTTGAAGAATAAAACCAACTAGATGCCACTTATTATTTTATTGTACTTCTTATAGGCTCAACATGTTTCGGGTACTACTATGCCCATCATCAGGAGCTCGCGACTATAATGTTGATTACCACATTGGTCGTATCGTTCGTGGTTTGCTGTATGTTGGAGGTTAGGTGTGGGTAGGCTGAAGTACTGTCCGGGCTGCAGACACATACGGCAAACCAAGAACGAAACGACCAATGTGGTAATCAACATTATAGTCGCGAGCTCCTGATGATGGGATTAGTAGTGCCCGAAACACGTTGAGCCTATAAGAAGTACAATAAAATAATAAGTGGCATCTAGTTGGTTTTTTATTCTTCAGTTATCATTAAATGTACTTGGGGACAGATTTCTACATTTATGAATGTAGTATGAGCATTCTTTCTTCAACAACCAACTTGAATTTAAATAGTGCCATAGTGACACAACACATGCCATTTCACATATAAAACAAGCAATGAACTTACAATTCCCATGTAAAGTGTAGATCCGTATCTTTATGACGTGACAGTCCAGTGACTCCGTTTATATCTATTTAACAATTGTAATTTTGCTGTCCATACCTCTGTGTTTTTTTATTCTAATTACATGGATTAACTCACGGAAGTATTGTGATCTTTTGACACAACAACCGAGAAACACACATTGCCGGAGGCCATCACGCTAGACTTCAAACAAAGGTGTTAGCTGTCACCATGCAGATGCAACACTTGGCTTCATTTTGTCAAGCGCCGTCACAAACATACAAAAGTTTTTTTTTTTTTTTCACGCGATTCAGCACGAAGTGATGACCGGTTTTTAATGTTGCGTTGGTAAGTAGATACTTAAAGATACGTGACAAATGGGTTTGGAAAAAAAAAAAAAAAGAAGTACATTATACATGTTCCTATTCTGCTTGGATGAGGTTTCCATGGCAAGTCACGTGTCAAAGAATGAGGTATCTAACATTAGAAGAACCAGAAATTTCAAAACCGCTGATACAAAAGCTCGGAACTGAGCTCAAATCTTGAGCCAAGAATGTCACCCCACATTCTCATGAGTAATAATGAGACTTGTCTTCATGTTGTCCTTTTATAAGCTGTCAATCTGCATGAGGTTTCCCCACACATTATTTAATAATCTCATTCATCGTAATACGTGGTACTACGCTCAACCTTTGTTTCCTTGTCATAATATTAGTTAAGTTGGCCTACATAGTAATGCAAAGGCAAATTAGTCCCATTACAGGCCCGAGGTGCCCAGAGTGTTCCGGGAAGTTAAGGTTCCCAAATTATGTGGCAATGGCCCAGGATGGTGGTAAGGTTGTCAGCCTTACGCACCGGCCGCTTTTAACCTCAGGAAATACTCCTGGTACTCATTTCTGTTAGAAGTTGAGTCGACCCCAGGGCCATAGTGCGATCGGAAGGATTATGTCAATGAAAAATTCCAATGAAACCATCTGGAATCGAACCAACGACCTTCCTATTTGTAGCACAGCACCTTAACCACTGTGCTACCGCGGTCCCCACATGTTAATGTAATATCATAAAATGACCACTTAATTCCATCACCATGCCGCACAGCCCTTCTTGCAAGCTAATATTCTCTCAACACAAGAATTCCCCGCTTCTTACGACACAAAAACGTGTATTACTTTACTCACAACAGCCCCTTTACTGCAGTGTTTCCCAAACGTTTTTGCTCATGGACCCCTTCTGGCTTCGAAAAATAAACACGTATCCTCACTTCCTTGCTCAAATAAAAATACAGGATGTCCGGATGATGGGTAGCCACAATTAAAAAACTAAATCTCAGAACTGAATTTAGCACACCAGTACCATACGTAACAATGAATTGCATAATATGAACCTAATTAAACTGTCACTCGCTTCATGGGTACAGGGGGTTTCTTAATTAGATATTCTAACAGTCACTCGAAAATAAACACATAACCAATTACAGAATTTTCGCTACTATTTTTAACAAAAAATTCTTCTTTTTATTAAAAAAAAAACAAGTAAATTTCAAAGTAGCCATTACAGATACGTATCCGCGGATCCCCTGGGAACTGGTCGCGGATCCCACCACCCAACACGCTGTAAGAACGACCGCACTATCTGTACACAGAAACCCGATATTTGACCATTTCTAAAACTAAATAATAACACTCCACACTCGCACAATCTATTTATCTAAAATGGAGGCCATAGATCTATTACATGTCATTCTTCAGACTACACCCGAACTTTCTAACCGATCCAGTGAAGTGCTCCCAACAAAGTTACTGCGAGTTTTCCCAAGCGTTCTACTTGTTTTGCACACCCCTGTATCCAAAGTACTCATATAATACTTTTAAATGAAACTATTCTGCATTACTCTGTAAGGTTCTTTCGTAAGTCTAATTCACACAGCAACAAACATCGGCCACAGAAGAATGTACTGCACCAGCAATTCGTCAGCTTTACGTAAGGTGTCGTTTACCTATAAGCTATGAAATAAAAACTTCATTAGTTGTAAGCTCTGTGCGTCTTTGTGCCCCGAAAACTTTAAAATAGTTAGGTATTCGTAGTTGGGCCGCTAATAGGCATATACATGTGTATACGTGTATGTAGGTGTGTGTGTGTAATTTTTTTACAATATACATATTAATGTTAAATGACTACGATTTCATATATCAGTTGAGTAATGTATATCTATTTGTTCTGTGTTTTTTCTACTTTGTTAGTGGTTTCTCTATGTGTGTTCATAGAGATTTTGCACATGGCCTTTAGGCTGGGATAGTTCAGTTGGTGTATGCGATTCGCTACCGCCATGACGGTCTGGGGATCGGATCCCGGGGTGGGCGAATTTTTCTGCTGCCGTCCAGACCGCTCCTGACAGCCACCAAGCCCCCCGTCAAATGGGTACCGGGTCTCTTTCCCGAGGATGAAGCGGTCGGGACGTGGCATCGACCACACACCTCCATCTAGCGCCGATGTGGAAGAAAGAGCAGAGCTATACCTCTACTCCATGGCCTGTTGTAGGGTGAACTTTTCCTTCACCATTAGGCTGTTAAGTCAGGACGTAAATAAACAAGAAATGAACTGATAAGCACTGAACTGTTACATTAGTAGTGGTGCCGTCGTAATCATCATCATCATCGTCGTCGTCATCATCATTTCTTCTTTTTCATCATAATATACTATTTTAAAGAGTTAATATAAATTCACAAATTCTGTGTCCAAGAGCGAGCGTGTTTCCTTTGTCCATTTCGTAGACCTCCATTTTGGTACTAATGATGACGGAGCTGAAAAGTATCAAGATATCTAGAGCTCCGATGAGTTGAGAAGGTTATTTCAGTACCGGTGTTTTTACAGCCTAAGAGGCCTATATTTTTGTTCCCAGTGGCTCGACACCTCCTAGTGGGCCCAGGCTTCCTTGCTGTCGAAGATTCACGATCACACTTAGACACACCACATTCGGTAGGATTCCTCCGAACGAGTGATCAGACCGTCGTAGAGACTTCTACCTGACAGCACACAACACTCATGACAGACATGCATGCAAGCCTCCGCCGGGAATCGAAACCGGAATCCCAGCAAGCGAGCGGCCACAGACTCGCGCCTTAAACCGTGCGGCCACTGGGGTCGGCAAAGGTCTAAACTTGCCATTGAAAAATCAGTTACTTCGTATTCCGAGTATTAAAACTGAGATAAAGGAATTAACCAACAATCAATAAGCAACTCTAAGCCAGTAACGATAGTTTTGGATAGATTTGTAGAATTAGGGAGAAATGGCTATTTGTTATTGAAAGGGTCCAGATATTAGACTGAATTATTCGAATTTTACTTTCAATTCTAACTCAAATACGAATGACCATTGCACTCATGTCAAAATGTCTCGGAACTATGTAGGTAGAACGTGTTTATCTTTACAAGATGACCTCTTATATTGGAGGTGATTAATTAAGAAAATATTCTTGTTTCATTATCGAATAAATACAGCTTACTGGTACTCAGAGTTTAGTAAAAAGCGTTTCACTTCTAGATAGAACCAAGGATAAGGTAGTCGTACAGGCACAGCAGGAAAATTGGCTGTTTGTCGTTCCAAGACGTAACCCCAAACGGATATTTAGATTTGGAGATTTTGAGTCGAAAGAGCTGTTCCATGTAACTGACAGCTTAGTAGAAAATTGGTTAAATCACTGTATGACAAGCAGGGGTAGCTGCGGCCGAAAATTGGCTCACTGGTATTAAGGAGGTTGAGTTTCTAACGTTGCTTAGACCAGTATTTCTGAACCAGTGGGACTTCGCGGGTCAGGTGGTTGAGACTTTTGGTCTCGAAGCTAAGAAATTCATTGACACACATACACACATAATTCTGCAGAAACTTTCCCTGCGTGACATTGAAAGGTTAGAGTAGTCATATGCAGATTCAATTCGGCTGGTTTATTTTCAAAGCTTAAAGACATAAGCTGTGGTTAGACACGGTTCGAGGCATACGGCCGAAAAATCGGTTCAGTGCTACTGACAGATCAATAATAAATGCTGATAACATATTTTACGATATTCGTTGGTTAGACTTACATACAAAAAAGGTAAAGTGCTCCCGTTACAGGCCCGGTTTGGCCCAGAGGTAGGTAGAGGTATAGCTCTACTCTTCCATGACCGCGGCACTAGAAGGGGGTGAGTGGTCAGCAGCACGCCCCGGCCGCACTTTACCCCCGGGAAAGAGCCGGTACCCATTTTACAGAAGGCTGGGTGGGCCCCAGGGCCGGTCTGGACGGGCGGAAAATCTCGTCCCCACCGGGATTCGATCCCGGACCGTCCAGCCCGTAGCTCAGTCGCTATACCGACTGAGCTACCCGGCCCATTAGACTTACATACATTCAGCCGAAAAATCGGTTTCGTGCTATTGAGATATTAGTAGCAAATGCTGGGAACTTACTTGCTACTCCAGAAGCGTTGGGGTCCTTATGTGTGTGCTTCATGTGCTCCATGAGGGCCTCCCCACCGAGGAACAACTTGTGGCAGATCGGACAGGACGTGGCGTTGGGACCACCGATCAAGGCAGCGTGTTGCTGCAACACAGGGACACGGAGCTGTAGCTCCTGTGAGAGAACACACGAATATGGCCGAACTTTTGGGGTCGACTCGACACATAGACACAACATCAAACACATGACAATGAGAGGGTGAAGCATGAGAGATGAGACACGGAACACAAACATTAATCTTAATGCGGATACACTTCATTATGATTCTGTATACAGTGACTTGGGTCGGAGGCTTTGTATGTGCTGATAAGTTCCTCTAGGCCACAGCTTGGCAATTCTACCAGCATTTCGTGTGGGGCCAAACAGATCTGTTTTTGAGTGACGACAGAATATAGTAAAGCCTCGCGGCCATAATATTTCAAACATTTTCACCAGTTTATTATTCGCACATATCTTTTGGTTATTCATGCTGACTGTACAACCTACAACTGGCAATATCAAGGGTTTACGACGCATTTTAAACCAAATCCCGACTGGATATAACTCCACTTCATCAAATCAATTATAGGTAGGCTTACAGTAAGTTAAGACACGAAAACAGTATATTATGTGTGTGTGTTTTTGTGTGTGTGCCCCGAAATGTCTATTTCCCTCAAAACACAAATTTGTATTTATTCTCTTGCCATTACCACTGTAATGTGCATGGATATAGGTAAACAATAAAGGTTTTTGTAATTAATAGCATTTGAAAATTATCACGGGCATGATTGAATTTTTGCGGGCTGTATTATGTCCTCACCTGTCCTAGATCAGTGACTTCCCAAATTCTATATCTCGGGTTCCATCGGTTTCTGTTAATGAAACCCGTAGTACCTTCCTAGTAAAAACAGATCTCACCTTTCCCATAAGCTTACATTTAAAATTAAGTACATTTGGACATAACGCCTGTTAATATTGCAATAATTATTCATGGATGGTTTCATTTTCGAGACCCTAAGTCCCAACAGTGGTACGCATTCTACTGATTTAGAAACACTAATGCAGCTCCCATTGCTCGCTTTCAGGCGAAAACCAACAGAAGCCGCTAGTTCTGCGCTTGGTTCGTGATCAGTCACATTCGAGTTATTCTAATAATTGGTAACATTCACGCTAGATGGCAGCGATACCCGAAAAAAAAAGTCTGTTATGAAGCAGTCAAGATGTACAAGTAACTATGCTTCAGGCGACTTTGCAGCTCTGTACTCTGAAGATCAAGTCTAACAAGCTGCCCCTTAAAAACATTCTAAATTCATGGTGTATACGTTCAGTAAAATTTTGATTTTGTACGATATTTCTAGGTCTACATGTCAGTTCACAGATTTCCCCGACTGCAAGAGGAACTTGTCTTCAAAATCATATGACGTCCTTATGAGAGCTGGGCATGGTTTTTAGCCTGGCTGTTTAACGTTGCTGTCTTACATTCAGTTTTAATGAAATTTATTCTAGAAGTAAAGACAATAGTTTGATTTAAATAAAGGTATATCAACAATCTTTAAAAAAATATCTTTAATACTAAGCAGTATTCTTAGGATTTGACATTCCGAGGACCATGCTTCGTGATATATTCTTATAATAAAAGCTAAGAAGATGCACTATTTCTCCACTTTATTGTGGTAAAGAACTCTATATGTTTCGGACAGATTTATGCCCATCATCAGGAGTCTTATTACTGTATTCACAGCAATTGGTATTTGTTATACTGGTTATGTTGACTGTCTGCTAGCGAGATCCATCCCGACCTCGCTAGCAGACAGTCAACATAACTCCTATGACAAATACCTATTGCTGTGAATACAGTGTTAAAACTCCCAATAATGGACATTAAATCTGTCCGAAACATGTAGAGTTCTTTACCAAAATAAAGCTGAGAAATAGTGCACCTCGTTTGTTCTTGTTATAAGAAATTCTTAGGATATTCTCTTACACAGTGGGCAAAATTTCTACAGGAACTTACTATTTGTTAAAACTATTACTGGACGATGAGGAACTAAGACGGTTAACACCATTTTAAAAAGCGATCGAAAATCGTGGAAAGACGACCATCTTTCCGGCTACTAGGATGACAAGATGGGGTTATCTGTAGGAATCAAAACTGAAGACTCCGTGTGTTTGGGCTTGAATATTATGTTAACCCTGACACGTGACTGACTCTGAGTGAAGTATTCCTTTCAGCTGTTCGACCAAAATGTAATATAAAATTTCCATATCTCCTGTGCGTGTACCTTCGCTCCAGTCTATAATTCATTGATTGAATCACTGTATGTTATTGTGTGACGAATAACAACTACGAAGCTTATTATATTTCATATTTTCTGCCCCGTTCCTCTTACGTTTCAGCTTAGGTTCAAATATTTTCCTCAGTTCTTTGTAATATAATATATATGTATGTCTTATTTTTATGTAAAAATTTCTGTGCAGACTTGGTCCAAATCTATCGAATAATTTGGTAGTGAGATTTACAGTAAAAACAGGGACAAAATCCCAGACCAAGGTACTAGTCGTCTTTGACACACGCAAAACGCATCCGACACATCAAGTCTGTATACAGAAACAAAAATTGTACTTTGATCAAATCAGAACAGCATTAAAGAAAGAACATTTTACACAACACCAACAACAATTGCTTTACTGTGGAAACAGGAGTGCCGCAGCAGTCAAACTCTGCAGCATGTAACATGGATTTGAAGACCTAATGCTCATTTGATGTGAACTCATAATGCAAGGTGTAAGGAATATCAAGTACATTAAAATATTCGTCCTCCTGTCATTGTCGCCCTTTTTTGCTCCGAAGAATTTCTCTGCGTCGGTAAAACAACGGCAGTAACAATAATGGCGGCCATTAGAACAGACTGTGTTAAACCGTCTTAAACACAACGGAGTGTTACTTCTCACAGAATAATTCTATCTTAAAAATTGCAGTTTATTGCTTAATAAAAAAATACATTTTTCTAACCCCTGTACTTCCGCGGTCACTTGTAACTTAATTCAAAATATAAATCATAAATCGTTGACTTCCATGAGAGAGAGAGAGAGAGAGAGAGAGACAGAGAGAGAGCGAGAGAGAAACATTGAGTTAAACATCATTTAAAACTCCGAATCAAATATGAAAAGTGCTATACAACATTCTCAAAATTCTGTTTCTCTCATAAAGAATTATCCTGTTCCTAATAAGGAAAGCGTCAAATAGGTAGGTTTTCACACTTTTTATAGGCCACGCAGGCCCTTAGGGTGGGTAGAGATATAGTTCTACTCTTTTCTAGGACCTTCGGCACTAGATGGGGGTGGGGGGTCAGCCCCACACCCCGGCCGCCTCTACCCCCTGGGAAAGACCCGGTACCCATTGTACAGGAGGCTGGGTGGACCCAGGGCGGGTCTGGGCGGGCGGAAAGTCTCGTACCCACCGGGATTTGATCCCGGACAGTCCAGCCCGTAGTCAGTCGCTATACCGACTGAGCTGCCGAGCCCAGAAAGCGTCAAATAACATAAAAAAACATAACGTCCCTGTTCGTAATCAAGAACCATGCAGTGTCGACTTACGGGAGTGGAGGTACGTGAACCTCTATGCGTTCTTAACTTCGGCAAGCTAGATAGAGATAAACGGTCAGCTACAAGCCTGATCGATTTATTCTCAAGGAAAGAAATACAGGTACTGTACCCATTGGGTGGGTAAATTCTGCAGTCAGTCCTGTCGTTTTGAGAAAGAAACACTACTCTTGTTCTTCTTCGTTGCACCGTGCATTTCGTAGAATCGTTTAATGAGCGCACCAACTAATGCACATATATCATTTTTTTTACGTTAAAACACTTAAAATCGCTCCAAAATGTTTCGATCCCAAGATCATATTCAGGGAGCTAAGCTGTTCCTTGCTAAAGTCACATTTTTAAAAAATACACTCACGCTGTTCCTTGTTAAAGTCACATTTTTAAAACACACACAGAGTGTATTTTTAAAAATGTGACTTTAGCAAGGAACAGCGTGAGTGTATTTTTTTTTTAATGTGACTTTAGCAAGGAACAGCGTGAGTGTATTTTTAAAAATGTGACTTTACCAAGGAACAGCATAGCTCCATGAAGATGATCTTAGGATCTAAACATGTAGGAGTGATTTTAAATGTTTAATGTAAAAAATTTATATACATGCATTAGTTGGTGTGCTAATTAAACAATTCTCGTGTTCCTTCCAGGAATCTACCTTCGCTTGCTTGGTCGTAAAATTTGTAGTCCAGTCCGCACGCCGACAGAGCTATTGCACCACGCAACACGCGTTACATAAAAACACAAATCGGTAGGCCTACCTACGTTAACAGAAAACCTGTTTGAAACGGAATTATTCTTTTTATTTTTTTATTGTATTAGGCTACAGGCAAATTTAACTGCAGTGCCTGCTTCCAGATACAATAGAATATAAAGTGGTGTATACAGTCGGAACCAATGGCCAGCCAAGCAGATATATATGCTTCAAACACTACACGACACAACATCGATACTACAGCAAACATCCTGAAAAGAGAATACAATTTTACTATTAATACATATACACCAAGTAAATAAACACTGAAATACAGTTCACTTTCATCTCCCTATAAAATATTACTGATGCAGGCTGAAGACGAAATCGAGTGTTTTGGTGCAATGAGATTGCAGGTCCATTCTGCTGGTGTCTTTATTTACCGGGAGATAGAGAAGGCGAAGCGGATAGCACTGTCAGCCAATGTTGAGATTGGCGATGTTGGCAGCTTCACCGTATTCCGGGATCGCGATAAGCAGATAATTCTCTATAAAGTTGTTGTAAATTATGATTTTAAAATTTAAGCCAAAACCTGCATTAATACACGATCTAAATGACAGGACTATACTGCTTATACAGCACAATATGTAGTGTGTTTAGGCAAAAAGGAAAGAATGTATTTACGTTGCGGTCTTTTAGCACCGAAACGCTCAATTTCTTCCTCGAGTTATTGTAAAAAATTTGATAAAATTCTTATTTTCCTCGAATAAAAGGTGCACAATTTTCATATATACATTAAAAACTGCTGTTTATCACTGCGTATTTCATGAATTTTTTTTACAAGAATTTAACAGGTGCTCATATAACAAGCAATATATTTTTCGGGATGTATTTGTACGGGGGAAGTGCACATTTTATTCAATAAAAGAAGTATACACAAAGAGGAGCGAAAGCAGATCTTCAATACGTGTTGACTCACTGTTTGAAAACAACAAAAGTAAGAGAAATTAAGTCAAATTAATTTACATTTTGTGATGTATCAAGTTTTGTTGCAAAATAAATATGACTCTTTAAGGACTGGTGTTATATTTGGTGTGCCAAACCATACACAAGTAGTGGCACGGTGTCTTGCTCTCCTTTTTTTTGAACAAAGAGACTTTGCCTTCTGGAAGAAGGGAACGACATAAGTACCACAGCAATTAGCTGTCTTTCCTTCAAAAGAATTCTTTGTTGTCAATTTTCTGTTTGTTTATTTAAAAGAAAATTTGTTATTTCTCCTAAAACTTACATTCGGTAACAATATTTAACATCACAAATCACGAAAAGAAGCACAGGATTATGTGGGGAGACGTTTTATTTTATGACATTTCATAACTTCTAACAATTTCAGATTTATTTGAAAAGTAGAGTGGAAACGGAATCTGATGGCACACGGTGACGCACGGAAGGAGAAGTGAAGGGGAAAGAGGCGAATGGAGAGGGTAGCCAGCAGTTTCAGCTTGACTCGGAACAGTCCATCCAGTGTTA
>Ga0123355_10014632_pt1 | contig 12284 bp, 13 predicted proteins | sample TergutEmb28metaG_3_FD_89872 | JGI IMG/M metagenome (GOLD analysis project Ga0123355, IMG submission 89872) | Embiratermes neotenicus P1 segment gut microbial communities from Petit-Saut dam, French Guiana - Emb289 P1 | ecosystem: Host-associated > Arthropoda: Insects > Digestive system > Gut ...
TGTTTCCAAGGTTATTAAAGTTGAAAAAGGCCTTGTCCACTATGCAGAAGGGCATATGATGTACTTGAGAAAGTTTTTTGATATAGAAGGCATGCCTCTTTCAGAGTTTGAATGTGTTGTTTGCGAAAGACAGTTATATATGTTTCACGACCGTGTAAGAGACAGGCGGTTTGATGAAGCTGAAACTCTGCATGAAGAACTGGCAAAACTCGTTAACCTTGATGCCTGCGATGATAATTTACCTATTCTATATCGCTTGTTTGAAGTAGCTTTGTTGATTTATGGACGCGATGACCTTGATGCTGCCGAAGAAAAGTTGGGCTTCTTCCATAATAGAATTGACAAAATGACTGATGAGCATAAGTATCATTATTATTTTAACATGGGAGTATTGCATACTAGGCGAATACGCTATGAAGATAGTTTAGAATGTTATTTGAAGGCTCTTGAAATAAGCAAGAAACTTAGTATACTTACGTTGGAAGATATTAAACGGGTGCATCTTGGGATAGCGGCGTGCTATTCATTCCTTGCGTTGCCATATCAAGTAATACTTTATTCGCTAAGTGTTGGCATCCGCGGATTATATGAAGACAGGAAAATAAGCATATATGACCTGCACTATGACAATATTCTTGCGCTCAACTTTATTAGAGTAAATGAATTAGAGAGAGCCAAAAAGCTTCTTGATAACTGTCTTGTATGCGCGAAAACTATCAAAGATGACTTTTTTTATGGTTTAACTCTTCATAACTTTGGGCTATTATGTCAGCAAGCAGAGGATTGGGATGGAGCCATAAATTATTACAATCAATCTATGGCGTGTTATGAAAAAGGCTCTACATGGTACTTAAGAAGTTTATATGATACAATCCGCTGCTGGGTTGGAAAGAGGAAATATACAAAGGCCAAAAGAATATTGGATGACACAAAAACTTTATACAAAAATAACGCTATATTTAATATTCATTTCAAGGCGCTGAGAGACTATATTGTAGTAAAAAGCCGTGTATCTCTTTATCATCAACCTGTGGAATATATAGAGACTATAGCTATACCTTACTTTGAAAGCATATGCGATTATTTTCTTGCTATAGATTATTACCAACTTCTGGAGTCATATTATAAAGAGAAAAATTACAAGAAGTCATTATTGATGACAGAAGCCATTAGCAAGATAAACGAGCGCTGTTTTGTAAATAAAGAGGGGAGACACCGCAAGTTATGAAAAAAAAGATGATTGCGCTAGTAATTATATTAGTTGCTACATTTTGTTCCAGTGCAGTTGTTTATGCTGGGCCATTCGATGGCGGTCCACCGCCAACCCCGCCGCCAGAAGGACGACGATTCATAACATTCAGCCTAATGGAAGTCGGTGACGAGTACGAGCTTCAAGAGTCAGTGCCTACCGACGCACTATGCCAATAGGCATTATCAAGAAGATGGCTTTCGTTCGTCTAAATAATTTTCTTAGACAAGCGGAAACATCGGTCAACATAGAGCTTCAAAACAAAAATCCGAACCAGCAGCCAAAAATACAATAGTTTCTCCTGTATTTTAGGCCACTGGTTCGGATTTTTAGCATGGGTTATTTCTCTTAAAACAACAAATCAAGTTAACAAACGCTACCACGAAAGCGGTGCAATCAGGTTGCCGCTTACAGGCAGGTCTACATAGTTTATCGGGTCAACATATTGCCCATACCTAAACAACCCATAGTGCAAGTGCGGCCCGGTAGAGCGTCCGGTGTTGCCGGAGTATGCAACCCGTTCGCCTTGGTATACGGCATCCCCAATATTAACCGTAACACCATGTAAGTGTGCCATAAAGCTGATGTATCCGTCTGGGTGCTGTAACCGAAGAAAGATGCCAAAAGTAGGAGAGTTGCCCGTTGCAAGTACTGTACCATCCCTTGGGGCTACAACAGGTGTGCCTATGGGGGCGGCTATGTCTATGCCGTCATGGAACTCTCTGCGGCCGGTTACAGGGTTAATTCTTAGGCCGCCTGGGGATGATATTATCCCGCTTATCGGGTTGACCCATATTGTTTCGGGCGGTTCGGCCTCATCTTCTGTTATTTCGTATATGCTAATATTGCCGTTTTCTAAGGCTAATCCCACAGTCCCGGAGTAACCGGCGGCTCCGGGACTGTAAGGTTTGATACCTGGTCGTTTGCCGCCGGGGAGAGATGATCTGGATTTATGTGTTCGTAATAAGTGTATGGATAGGTTGCTTGTTCTAAGTTATAAGTCGGGGGATCTTCCGGATAATCAGACGTAGGCATGTAAAATTCATCCGGTGCCGCGTTTTCTTGGTATGGCAAGTCCCAGTCTAGCCAATCTGCGCCAAACTGCCTTACATCTGCGATAAGCTCGTCCAAAGTTTCGGCCCCGCTAAGTATTTGCTGTATCCCACCTCGCAACGCTGCGGCTGGCGCTATGTCTGTCATGCCCGCAATAAGCACAAATATCATTATTATCCCGCATATTATGCACTGCATGATAAGCGTCTCGCCTGCGGAAATAGACTCGCTGCCTTCGCTTGCGTGTTCGTGCCTATATCCGTCCTCTGCGCCGTTTCTTGGCGGTGTTCTGCGCCTATATGGTGTCCTGTTCATTGCCTCACCCCCGTTTAAAACATATGTCTGTAAAAGGAAATTATGCATAATCGCGGTTTGGATGGGTAAAATATAAGAAAAATTGGAGGCGTTCTATGAAAAAGCGAAGAGCGTGGAAAAAATGGACGCTAATTTTATTTATAACAATTGCCTTATTCCCATATTTGACAGTAAAAGCCGCCGGTGTTACCTTTGACACGGAAACAGAGATAGACGAAACCATCGGCATAATAGACGACTTAGTAAGCGGTTTCTTGCATATATCCGGCGAAGCGCTTACATGCTGTGGCTTGGATGACGCGATAATTCAAATTGGTGACGCGCCTATATATGATTTGCTGACAGGTTTACCTGTACATGCAAGCAGTATAAAAATAGGCATGGAAGTACGTGTGGCGTATTTCCAACAAGCAGATGAGCATTCTCAAGCCTTGGCAATATGGCTTAACCCAGGACACAAGGACGCGGCGGTGTTTTCTACAATAGTAAGCGAGAATATCTACTACGGCCCCGATTACACAGTCTTCCTGTCTGCCGACGGCCGTTACCGCATCACTCTAACGCTGGACACATTTATATACGACCCTGACTTTGGGCAAATCGCCCCAGAAGATATAATCCCGGGTCAGGAATTTTTTGTATGGGTAGACATGATTACAGCCAGTAGCCCCGCACAGGTTTACCCGGATAAGGTTGTGAGTATATGCAAGTTTCGGTGATAATTACAGCAAGCGGCAGCGGCCTGCGTATGGGCGGCGATGTCCCCAAGCAGTTTCTGCTAATAGGTGGCAAGCCGGTTTTGGCGCATACAATGGACGCGTTTAACAGGGTTAGTATAGTGGACAAGATAGTCGTAACCGCCCCGGCCGAGTATGTAAACCATGCCTGGGAAATTGCCACGGCCCACAAGCTTAATAAAGTACGGGCGGTAATTGCCGGCGGCGCTAGCAGGGCCGCCAGCATATATGCCGCGCTTAAGGCGCTTCCCTTCGTAGGTACAGGTACAGGCCCGGAGAAGTTGCCGCATAGCGGAGACAAGCCAAATTCTCCGCCAGAAATCGTGCTAATCCATGATGGAGTCCGCCCTTTTGTATCCGAAGAGCTGATTAAATCTGTGGCAAGGGCCACACAAGCTCACGGTGCGGCAATAGTTGGTACTCCCATAACAGATACGATAAAAGAAGTGGATAAGAAATTAAGAATAACATCAACGCCAGATCGCAGCCGGTTATGGCGTGTGCAAACTCCTCAAGGTTTTACATATGACATGATTATGAAGGCTTACGCGCAAGGCGAAAAAGATGGAATATTCCCTCAAGCAACCGACGACAGTATGCTGGTAGAGCGGTTGGGCAAACCTGTAACCATGGTAGAAGGCGACCCCGGTAATATTAAAATCACCACGCCGGAAGACATGGCCATAGGCGAAGTTTTGCTCAGAAACAGAAAGTAAGCTTAATCTCCCCGAATTTATATTTGCGATATAGGATGGAATAGATTATGAAAAACGTAACAATTTATACAGACGGTGCTTGCTCCGGCAACCCAGGCCCCGGCGGATACGGTGCGGTACTGCTACATAAGTCTCACCGGAAAGAACTCTCCGGCGGCGACCCCGCAACAACCAACAACCGTATGGAAATGCTGGCCGCAATAATAGCTCTAGAAGCTCTAAAAGAATCTTGCGATGTTAATTTATACTCAGACTCGAAATACTTAGTAGACGCCATCCAAAAAGGATGGGCCGTCCGCTGGCAAAAAAACAACTGGATGCGCAATAAAAAAGACCCGGCACTTAACCCGGATCTTTGGGAGAGGTTACTTCAATTGTTAGAGAAGCACAGGGTAAGTTTGCATTGGGTAAAAGGCCATGCGGGTAACCCAGAAAACGAGCGTTGCGATGCCCTTGCCCGCGCGGCTATAGAGCAACTACCCGAAGCGCAAAGGCCGGAAAGCCATGAGTAACAATGACCCGCAAACAATCCCGGCCAAAAACATTGTATTCAAAACCCAAAGCCCCGATGCGTGGTTTGGCATAGATTACAACATGAATATCTATCGCGGCTGCCCCCACGGCTGTATCTATTGTGACAGCCGAAGCAGCTGCTTCAAAAATCCGGATTTTGACACGGTAAAAGTAAAAGAAAACGCTTTAGAAGTTATCAGAAACGACTTGCGGCGCAAAGTAAAAACAGGGGTTGTTGGAACAGGTGCTATGAGTGACCCCTATAACCCCTTAGAAAAAGAGCTAAAACTTACCCGTAATTCTCTGGAGCTCATGAACGCCTTTAATTTTGGTGTTAGCTTGGTAACCAAGTCTGATCTGATAACCCGTGACGTTGATATACTTGCGGACATACAATCCCATTCTCCAACAATTGTAAAGCTATCCATCACAACAGCGGATGATGAGCTATGTAAAAAACTCGAACCCAATACATCAACATCATCAGAAAGATTCGAAGCCATGCGTGTATTATCTGCGCATGGTATCTTCTGCGGTGTGTTTATAGTGCCACTATTGCCCTTTGTCAACGACACAGAAGAAAATATAATGAAAATCCTGTCACAAGCTAAGGATGCCGGGGCCAAGTTTGTGTACACATATATGGGCATGACCCTAAGGCCGGGAAGCCGGGAATACTACTACACCCACTTAGACAAGATAGCCCCTGGGATAAAAGAAAAATACATGAAGCGCTTCGGCATCCGCTACACATACACATCGCCAAACAGTAAAAAGTTATGGCGTTTATTTACAGCAGAATGTGAGCGGCTGGGCCTGCTATATGATATGAAGGCCATAACCCGCCATTACAAGGCAGGTTATGAAAGCAATCAATTGACCTTATTTGACTGACATATGCGCTTGTATATGAATGGAGGAGTTGTACTTGCTGCAAAATTTGCGTTTTAACCCAGACTTCTTATGGGTGATGGTACGCGTTATTTTAACATTGTTGCTTACTACGTTAGCGATAAAGTTCTTCCGTTTGACCTGGCAGCGGTTTGGCAAAGATACTATCCATCAGAAATTTGTTAAAAATGTACTAAGCATTATTATATGGTTGATAGGCATCTTAATCGCCCTTAACTGGCTTCCTAATTTCTCTGACGCTATAACGGCGGTATTGGCGGGCAGTGGCCTTGTTGTGCTTACCATTGGCCTTGCGGCCCAGGAATCCTTGGGCAATGCCTTTAGTGGGCTGTTTATCTCCATGTTTAAGCCTTTCGAAGTAGGGGATCGCGTCCATTTAACCAATGCTAATATCACAGGTTTTATCGAAGATATCACGATAAGGCATACTGTGCTGCGTACATTTATGAACAGCCGTATAATCATCCCCAACTCTGTCATGAACAAAGAGCTAATCGAAAATGCTAATTTTAGCAATCCACAGGCTTCCAACTTTATAGATGTAATAATAACCTATGAATCAAATGTAACTGCAGCTTGCGAAATCATAGCAAATGTAATAGGCAATCATCCAGATTTTGTAGATACTCGCACACAGGAGTCTGCTACAAAAGTACCGGTGTTTGTACGTGCTTTGGGGCTGCATGGTGTAGAATTACGCGCCAGCATGTGGACAGCTACAATAGCCAATAATTTTCCTGCGTGCAGCGACGTGCGCAAGAGTATATTGCACGAATTTGAGAAAGCAGATATACGCCTCGCGACCAGTAAAATAGTAAAAGGCGTGTAGCATAGCAGGTTGGATTAAAAAGGATTAATTCTTGAACCACCATGCGCGCTATGCTATATTGTCAGAGAAAGAATCCTATGAACATAGATTCTAAGTTATCAATGGGCTCCTTGTTTTCCCAAGCCGCGCCTTACATGAAAGAGTTGATTTACCATGATAGACATAGCGTTAGTTGGTACAGGGGGAATGATGCCCCTGCCGGGTCGTTTTTTATCATCCATGCTATGCCGCGTAAACGGCAAGATGATCCTGATAGATTGCGGCGAAGGTACGCAAGTAAGCCTGCGGCTATTGGGTTGGGGCTTCAAGCAGATTGATATGATATGTTTTACTCATTTCCATGGAGATCATATATCCGGGCTACCGGGGCTGCTGCTAACCATGGCCAATGCCGAGCGTACAGAGCCTTTAAAGCTTTTTGGCCCGACGGGTCTTGCCCATGTAGTTAAGAGCCTGTGTGTAATCGCTCAGGATCTGCCTTACGAACTTGAGTTTATCGAATGGCCTACCCGTACCCCGGGCAACTTTTCGCCCTATGATGCCAAAGACCCAAGTCAGCCGGACTATTTCCACACATACACAGACGGAATGCTGACAATTAAAGCCCTACCTTTATGGCATCGTGCACCTTGTTTCGGATATAGCATTGAGTTAATGCGGCGTGGCAAGTTCGACCCGGCACGGGCAAATGCCCAAAAAATACCATTGGCGATATGGAGCGCATTGCAAAAACAATCTGACGAAAGCATCGTATATAAAGGAAAGACATATTCCAGTGACATGGTCTTAGGCTCGCCGCGCAAGGGGTTAAAGGTAGTATTTTGCACAGACACAAGGCCTGTACCGGCTTTATCCAGTTTTGCAAGCGATGCAGATTTATTTATATGCGAAGGGTTATACGGCGACGAAGAGCGCCAAGAAAAAGCCGCGGCCCGCAAACATATGACCTTCCGGGAAGCGGCGGAAGCGGCCCAAGCCGCAAACGCAAAGGAGTTGTGGCTGACACATTTTAGCCCAGCTATGCCGGATCCCTATAATTATACTAAAAACGCTACAGACGTATTTCCCAATTCTGTTATAGGCAAGGATCGCATGAGTAAAACGCTTAAATTTGAAGAAGAATAAATCTATAATCGGCGATAGGCGGGGCTGATTTTGAACAAATTTGCTATAAGGGGTGACACATGGCCGAAAAAGACACGCGTACCGATATGGAGCTAATCGAATCCTGCCTGTCCGGAGACCAGGAGTGCTTTACAGAGCTTGTAAACCGCTATAAAAACTTGGTATATTCCATCATATTGCGTATGACCAAAGACAATGACGAGGCCAGTGACCTTGCCCAAGATGTATTCCTCAAAGTTTATAGGAATCTTAAGTCGTACACCCCTCAATTTAGGTTTAGCACTTGGATTATGCGCATAACCAGTAACCATATTATCGACCATCACCGTAAAAAGAGGCTGGAAACCGTGTCCCTGGAGGCTCATATGACCGACACGGGCTTTAGCGGTGGTACAGTAGCCTCGCCGGAAGCGCTATATCTTAAAAATGAACAAACCGAGCGTATTAATAAAATTGTATCCGGCTTGCCGGATATGTATAAAATCCCGGTGGTGTTATACCACCAGGAAGGCCTTAGCTACCAGGAAATTTCCGATAGGACAGGGGAACCTCTATCCAAAGTCAAAAACCGGATTTTCCGTGGACGTAAGCTGTTGAAAGGCCTGTTAGCCCAATAATTACAGCAAATTAAATGAGAAACGGTTCTCGACCGAGCTGAATTTGCGAACGCTTTAACGCAAAATCGGCGACAGGCGAGACCGATTTCGAATTAATTTGCCATACTATGAAGTGATTGCCAAAACGGAGGCGAATACAATGGATTGCATCCAAGCTGAATTAGCAATGATGGAGCATATGGAGAAAACTATCTTGCCCCCTCGTGCTAGGGATTTAGCGCAGCACGTACTCGAGTGCGAGACTTGCCGGGAATACTATATAGGTTTTGACATGGCCTTTGATGTACTAAGCGATGAAGTGCTTAAAATTCCCCCAACCAACTTTACACACAATATTATGGCCCAAGTGCGCAAACTCCCGGCACATGCGCCTGCTGAGCCAAGCGCAAGCCCCGCGATGCGGGTCATGTGGGGCCTTGGAGCTATTTTCTTGGGAGTTGCGTTGCTGTTTGCCTTTAACCCGGAGTGGTGGCAGGCTGTAACCGCGTCATCTGCTGTGTACGATAGCATATTAACCGCAATGGGGACCGCAAGGCTATTTATTGCGGACACATTAGAAAATCTGATACCGGCAAGCCAAGGAATTGGCGATATAGCAGGCATGACGGTGTTTAATGTAGCATTGGTGTTTGTTTTTGTTGTTGGTGCACTGCTATTGGTATTGCAGCGCTCTGAAAAGAGCCATAAAGCGTGATTGTACTGGGAATAGAAACAAGCTGTGACGAGACTGCCGCCGCCTTGGTTAAGGGTGGGCGGCAGGTTCTTTCTAACATAATTGCTTCGCAAACGGAGCTTCATGCCCCCTTTGGTGGAATTGTTCCAGAAATTGCCGCCCGGCGGCATATCGAGACTATCGGGTATATTGTAGACCGCGCACTTGATGACGCTGATTTGACCCTTTCGGATGTGGACTGTTTTGCTGTAGCCAATGGCCCTGGGCTTGCCGGTGCGCTGTTGGTTGGTTTGAATTACGCAAAAGCGCTGGCATATGCCAATAAAAAGCCCCTTGTTGGTGTGCATCACATCGAGGGGCATGTTTGTGCCAATTATTTGTGCGGCGACTTAGAGCCGCCTTTTTTATGTTTAGTGGTAAGCGGCGGGCATACGGTGATACTTGCGGTGGATGGCTATGATAATTATCAAGTAATGGGGAGTACCCGGGACGATGCTGCCGGCGAGGCTTTTGATAAGGTAGCCAGGATACTGGGCCTGCCATACCCCGGCGGGCCTATGGTTGACAAGCTGGCACGGGAGGGTAGGGCAGATGCCTATGCCTTCCCAAGGGCTAAAGTAGAAGGGCTGGATTTTAGTTTTAGCGGACTTAAGACTGCGGTTATGCAGGTTGCAGGTAAGAGTGAGTTGCCATTGGCAGACATAGCCGCTTCTTTTCAGCAGGCAGTAGTGGACGTGTTGGTGGATAAGACCCTTAAGGCTTGCAGGCAGATGGGGTACAATAAAGTAGCTCTTGCTGGCGGGGTTGCCTGTAACCATGGGCTAAGAAGCGGTATGTTGGCTGCTTGTGAGGCTGGTGGGCTTAGCTTATACATGCCGTCACCCGTTTATTGTACGGATAATGCCGCCATGATTGCCGCCAGGGGGTACTATAAATTGGTTAGTGGTGCTGCGGATGGCCTAGAATTGAATGCGTATCCCGGGCGTATGGTCTAATGAATATATCTCCCTTCCTTGCATAGAATATTGTATCCATACAATTCTATCTCGGAGGGAGATTTTTATGAGCTTTCAAGACCTATACCGCGACATAGCAGAGCGCACCCGCGGAGACATCTACATAGGCGTAGTAGGCCCTGTACGTACAGGCAAGTCCACATTTATCAAGCGTTTTATGGATCTGCTGGTAATCCCCAATATTTCTAACAACTACAGCCAAGAGCGCGCCAAAGACGAACTGCCTCAAAGTGCCGCCGGGCGTACAATCATGACTACAGAGCCGAAATTCGTACCCAATGAGGCTGTGGAAATCAGGTTAGATGACGCCCTAAGTTTCAAGGTGCGTATGATTGACTGCGTAGGCTACCTAGTACCGGGCGCGACCGGCCACCTTGATGGTGAGCTGCCAAGGATGATTTCCACACCCTGGGCAGAAGAAAAAATACCTTTTGCCGAAGCGGCTGAAACAGGCACACGCAAGGTCATAAACGACCACTCTACGATAGGCATAGTAGTAACCACAGACGGTAGCATAGCCGAAATCCCGCGAGAAGACTACATAGAAGCCGAAGAACGGGTAATACGCGAACTTAAGCAGATTAACAAGCCATTTGTGATCTTATTAAACACTCAGCAACCTTTCTCCCCAGAAGCCGAGCAATTGCGTGAGCAATTGGCAGAAAAATATGGTGCGCCCGTGATGGCAGTCAACTGCGCCCAGCTTAAAATCGAAGATATAAACGCAGTAATCGAAAGGGTACTATACGAGTTCCCCGTCCAGGAAGTAAGGATAAACTACCCAAGATGGATCGAGACCCTTCCGATAGAGCATTGGCTCAAGCAGAGCTATATAGGTGCCGTAAAAGAAATGGTAAGGGGCGTCGGCAAGCTAAGAGAAATGCGGAACTGTGTCGGGTTGCTGGATAACAATGAGCACGTAAAAAAAGCTTTCCTGGATAGGATAGCCTTAGGAGAAGGCACGGCTCATGTCGAAGTAACGGTTGAAGAATCGCTATTCTATAGGATACTTAGCGAGACCACGGGCATGGATATTGGCGGCGAGTATCAACTAATCGCTACAATAAAAGTATTGGCAGAAGCCAAGCGCGAGTACGACAAGCTTAAGTTTGCGCTAGAAGAAGTACGCAGAAAAGGCTATGGTATAGTGACCCCAGCCACCGATGAAATGAAACTAGAGCCGCCGGTACTTGTAAAGCATGGCGCAAAATATGGCGTTAAAATCAAAGCTAGTGCGCCAAGCATCCATCTAATACGCGCAGACATAGAAACCGAAATCTCCCCGCTGGTAGGTAACGAAAAGCAAAGCGAAGACCTAATAGCCTACATCAACCAGGAGATGACAGAAGACCCGGCCCGTATTTGGGAGCTAAATATGTTTGGTAAATCTATGCACGAAATGGTACGTGACGGGCTGCAAAACAAGCTGTTCCGCATGCCAGAATCCGCCCAGATGAAATTCCAGGAGACCCTGCAAAAAATTATCAACGAGGGTTCCGGCGGGTTGATATGTATCATTTTGTAGCCTTAGTACAGCAAAATCAATGAGAAACAGTCTCCGGCCGAGCCGAAATTGCGAACGCTTCAATGCAATTTTGGCGACAGGCGGGACTGTTTTCGAATTATTTTGCTATAGTAGTCCAACTTGCTATAACGTATGCTGCTATATTGTTAGGGGACGCCGAGGCGTCCCCTAACATTTTAATGACTAGCATTTAAAGGATTATAGCGTCTGAATCGCACCACTCGCATCCGCCGACCGTTCTTCAGCCTCTGCAAGCAAAATCGTATCCTTATGACTTTCCAATAGCGAGATATAATCGAAGTTGGCCTCGCCTCTAAGCAGCTTAACAAATAGCATAACCTCATCATAGTAGGCATTGCGCCCTTCAAACTCAGCTTGGAAGGCCTTGCCTCCTTCTGGGTGTACCATTAGTTTGCCTTTCTCAAAAACCAACGCGCCCTTTTCAAAATTGATACGATACAGCATTTCAAAGCCGTAGCCGTCGCCGTTAATGGTCCAGTCATCTTGGGCGTTAATTACTTTGTCATCGTAGATGTAGTTTGCGGACACAATATCGTACCCGCTACCAGGGACAACATTGCGGCCGGTTGCGCTTACAGCCTTGGGCAAGCCAAACATCCATACAATTGTGTCTACATCATGTACATGCTGGTCAAGTAAGCACCCGCCAGAGCGCTCCTTGGTCAAGAGCCAATTCTCCCAAGACCAGATAGGGGTACTGCCGCCGCGGTAAAAATACCCGCTTACGCACTTGCCAAACACACTGCGGTAGATATAGTCTTTGGCAAACTCATATGCATCCCAGTAGCGTAGGGTGTGGCCAATCATGAGTTTTTTGCCAGTGCGCTTAGAAACGGCAATCATCTCTTCGCATCCTTTGGAAGAACGGGCCATTGGTTTTTCGCAAAAAACATGCACGCCCATTTCCATGGCCTTTATGCTCATAGGGGCATGTAAGTGTGTTGGAAGACATAAATCTACATAGTCCAGATTTTCTTTTTTAA
>Ga0123355_10014633_pt1 | contig 12284 bp, 11 predicted proteins | sample TergutEmb28metaG_3_FD_89872 | JGI IMG/M metagenome (GOLD analysis project Ga0123355, IMG submission 89872) | Embiratermes neotenicus P1 segment gut microbial communities from Petit-Saut dam, French Guiana - Emb289 P1 | ecosystem: Host-associated > Arthropoda: Insects > Digestive system > Gut ...
AATTATGCTACAAGTATTGAACAGCCCCGTAACCCATGTTATATTTCACATGGTAGCAGGGGAGGTATCAACTCCACAAATGCATAAAACCAGCCAAACACGCGCTGTTAATTGCATTAAAAGATGGGAACCGCCGTTTTAAGCAGATGTTAAGCAAATGTTACAAATGCATAACATTAGCGAAACAGCGTTGCCCACAAATTTCCCCGGTGCTATACTACCATTATAAGCGGTTTAACCGCAGAAAAGGAAAGGAGGTACTGGTTTTTGCGGGAAACGGCAACCTGTGAATTTTGTAACAAATACGTAACATTGTAACAGGAACATTGCCAAAGTACCGTCGTTTCATGAGTTAAGATGCTCTGCTAAAGTGAATGCCTACATTAAAAGGCATACACAAAATACTAAGGATAAACACCTAGGCAGGCACTTAGCAATAAGGCAACTTAGCAAGATAGAAACGGAAAAATGCGTAACGGTTACGCAATTCAAAAACCGGAAAGGAGAAAGTATGAAAAGAAAATTAGCTTTACTGCTGGCACTTATCATGGTTCTTTCGTTAGTACCAGCAAATGTATTTGCGCGTATCCCTGGGTCTGTTGGTGGACGTGTTCACTACCCAACCACACTGGATACGCCTGCGTTCTTCAATCTTACCATGGACGCTGGGCACTTGAGAGCCGCCCCTTCTGTGGACTTTTACGACATTTTTATCGACTTAACAAGCGCTGGAAATCATGGTGTGCGTTTTATGCCATTTGCTACTCCCCTTCAAAGGATTGCATTTAATCCTGATGGAACAGTAGCCGGACCAGTGGCCCATGTAATGTATGCATATACGATTCGCACAGTACCATTTGGGAATCGTGCATCAGGCACGCAAACAGGGGCTATTGGTAACTCTGCGGTTACTTGGGAATTGCTTAACGCAAACTGGCCCGTGCCCGGTGGACTTCCTGCTTTGACTGGTGGACCTGCAGGTGGCATAGCGCGTGTAGTTACGTTGGCTAATGCTAATACTGCAGTAACTCCAGGTGCTCTTGCGGCCTTGGTTGTTGCTGACATCGGCGCTCCGCCAGCAACCAATATTCCTATAGACGATGTTAATTTCGGTTGGGGTTCAGATGTATGGACCTATTTCGTTCGTCAAACAAATCACACTGTTACCGCAGCTAGGACAAATAACTTTCCAGTTGGTGGCCAAAACCCAGCCTCTGGTAACGTGGCTCCAGTAGCCGCTGGAACGTTCATTCATCCTAATGTTGCATTGCCTACAGGTTCTCTCAGTCCTTCTACAAGTCTGCCAAATGGCTGGATTGGAGTATGGTTTCAAACTCAATGGACCTCAACGCCAGCTGGAAATAGCGGAACTGCATGGTTCCAAGTATTTGGACCGCCAACCGGCGCCACAGGAGCTTGGATACCACAGCATGCGGTGGTAAGATTCTTTGACCCGATTCCGACAGGCGTAAATACTGTAGAATTTGCAATTCCTATGCCAATTCATGTGCCTAACGCTGACAATCGTTTGACAGCACGTCTATTGAATCCCAACACAGGACAAATTGTAGCGGATGACTATCTAACCCTCTTTAATGTTGGTGGAGTAGTAATCGAACCAGGTGCACCTCGCTACTTCTTAGAGACAGTTGCCCTTGATCATATCACCATAACAGAAGGTCATCGTGGTGCTATGCCAACAACTGGTGCTAATGCTAATCGCACGATCCGTCTTGTAGCCCCAATAGGTTATTCATGGCTTCTGCCTCCTCCTGGTTTAGTGGCTGGTCAAACTAGCCCATATCTCCATGCAGGACCAAGACAAAGCTTTACTTTTAGTGGAACTGCTTTCGAAGTTTTTGAGACAATTACCGGCCAAGAAGAACTGGTTATCAGGACTACTATTGGTCGTGTCGATGCTAGCCATGGAGCGTTTAATCTTCCAGGTATTATTGAAATCCGCAATCTCGGCCTTCAAGCCAACTGGGGCACCCAACCTGACCGCGACATTTATCTAAATGTACGCGTAGGTAACAGAGACGGTGCAGGCAACCAAGGTACTCTTCCCGGTATCCAGGGCATGGCATTTGGTGCTGCCAGAGACCAAGCTATCAGAATGTGGGATGCACAGTGGGTTGCAGGACCTACCCCAGGTGCTACCAGTGACATTCTTGTGGCACGTCACAGGAGAGTTCTTCTATCTCTTAGCACTTTAGAAGCTAACTTGCCAGCATTACGCTCCGGTTATGTAATCGGCGTACAACCTCAACCATGGGGTACAAGGCCAATAGTTGAAACAGTAGCTCCTTGGACAGTAACAGCACCTCAAAACGCAATGGTTACCGGTCGTCTTACCACCGGTAGAACCGCTATCCTGCGTGTACAAGAAAACGTTGTAAACGCATTGGATCTTGCTCGTTTACGTCCAGTAACCTTCGAAGTACCTGAAGGTGTTATCATTACCGGTATCGAATGGCGTTACTATGAAGGCGCTGTTCCCACGGGTACGCAATCGGCACAATGGAATGGACAATTCCCCAACCGCGAAATTACAGGCCAACCCGTAGTACCAAGGGGTAGAGGACGTCAAGCTCCACGTCCAGCACTTGACCAACCTCAAACTGCTGACGGCGGCAACGTAATCTTCTACAACGACCAAACAGTTATCCTTCGTCCTGACCTTACACTTCACAATGTTCATGCAAACCGCCTCAACACCTTGCGTCTGGAAGTTCGCTTCTATGTAAGTGTTGCGCCTGGTTTCGAACACAATGTGTCTGACGAGCTTATAGTAACAGTAACCGGCGCAGGCGTTAACAACTTGCCTGAAGATGCAAACACAATAGCAGTAGCAACAGTGTTTGACCCGGTAACCATCGAGCATATCGGCGGTCAAGTAGAAATCGACGCAATCGGTCGTGAGCAAAACGTTTACCACACACCAGCCGGAACGGTTGTAGTACAAGAAACCGAAGGCGGTATGTTACAACGTGGCACACGTCTCTGGTTGCAAGTTATCCGTCAATACGCCCCAGGTGGATCTCCACTTGCTATTAGCCGCGGTCAAGTATTAACCGATGCTACCGGCAACTTGGGCCTCACCGTAAGAGAAGTAACGCCACCAGTTATCCTTGGCGGCCAAGCAACTCAAAAATTCCAAGTAGAAGTAACAAGAGAATCATTGCCAGGCAACCCAGGCAGAATTTATTTTGATGACCTGACCCTCTTCGGTCACGTATATCAAGGTGAGCGTTACTTCTTGTTAGTAAGCGGCCCAGCTATCGCAGAAAACCACTACAACGTAACGTCTAACGCGTTTACAGTAGTACCTGGTATTTTTGCAGAGCCTCCGTTTGCTATGGAAATCGTTGACATGACCGGCAGAGGCGTAGACGAAAGATATCGCGCACTGTCACTTGACGGCGTAACCTTTACAAGCAACGTAAACTTCCGCGGCGTAGCCAACCCAATCATCTGGCGTCAACTTCCAGGTATGGATTTTGAAGGCGGATTTGTATCAGCCCGTGCATTTGCTTATGCAGCCGGTGTTGACGCTGACAATATCATATGGGTAGACTCATCCCGCGTTGCAACCATCTCTGGTGTTAATTATGCAGGGCAAACCGTTGTTGTTTCTATAACTCCTGATTCTGCAAGAGCAACAGTTGTAGTAGACGGTATCCCCTCTGAAGTAGACATCGCTATGATGGCTGACGGCTTAACTGGACCAGAAGGTACAGTTCGCCCAATCCACGAAGATGGACGCATTTATCTGCCATTGCGCTTTATGTTCAACTTGTTTGGATATTCTGATTACTACGACCTCAATAGAGTAGGGCAAAGCGCAGTTATTTCTGCAAAGTAATCTTGGCTTAAACAGTTTTCTAACTTTGTACTAAGGATTTACAACTGTATACTAAAGAAAAAACAAAAAGGGAGCCGAGAGGCTCCCTTTTTGTTGTTGCTTTAGCGTAAATTACAGCCATCGGCTGTGATTTGGGATAACTACCTGTTTATAGCCACATAACATCTCCATAACATTTTCATGATATTATCACAGTAGCAAATATTTATGGAGTGATTCAAGTGGCACAAATTCTAATTGTAGAAGACGACAAACCAATTAACGCGCTAATAAGGAAAAACCTAGAACTGGTAGGCCATAAGTGCACGCCGGTATTTGACGGCGATACGGTTTTGGATACAGTAGAAAAGGCCAATTTTGACCTTATTCTCCTAGACGTAATGCTTCCAGGCCGTGATGGTCTTGAAATAATCCGGGATATACAGGGGAAGGCACCCATTATATTTATAACCACACGCGGGGCTGTACACGACCGAGTGCTCGGCCTCAAGTCAGGGGCAGATGACTATATTGTAAAGCCTTTTGATATGCTGGAGCTTATTGCGCGGGTCGAATCTGTGCTTAGGCGCGCTCGGAAGGCAGAGACATCCTTTAAGCTAGAGGGTGTAACCATAGACATGGCCGGGCGTCAGGCTTTTATAGACAGCGGTTTAGTAGATTTTACACCGCAAGAGTTTGCATTAATAGAGGCTTTGGTGAATAACCGCAATATAGCCCTGTCGCGTGACAAATTACTGGAAATTGCTTGGGGATATGATTACGGCGGTGATACCCGTACGGTGGATGTTCATATTCATAATATCCGTAAAAAGCTGGGGTGGGAGGCGGTAATAAAAACAGTATATAAACTTGGATACCGTCTGGAGGCCAAAACATGAGGCTAAAGACATATCTAGCGGCATACATGCTTTTCTTATGCATACTCTTTGTAAGCGTTGGCATTGTTTCGGCCCATTTGGCCAGTAGCACAGTGGATATGTTGCGGGATAAGAGCGCCAGGGAGTTTGAGTCTATTATAGACCCATTGGCCAGGAGGGACATAGCGGCTGTTTACGCCAGATTTGGTGGTGGGGCGGATTTTAAGGTCGCTGTTAATCAGGTGTTTGAGGGGTATGTCATATTTTATCGGAGGAATGGCATACGGCCTGGTTTGGATTATGTATATTATGACCAAGGCGCTCGAGATGCTGTAATTTCATTTCCACGGGTAAACGGGTCGTACTATGTCTCTGTTGTTGGGGCGCTTCCGTATCCGTTTGGGTTTTATCAGTTATCATATGCTTTGGATATTACGGCCAGTATTGCGGGGATGCAACGCACACAGCGGGTTTTATGGGTAGTGGCTGTTGCGGTATCCTTGATTGCGGCTGTTTTTTTTACATTATTTTGCTAAGGATTTTTAAACCGTTGGAAATAGTAGCATATGCGTCGTGGCAGATTGCGGATGGGCAGTATAGCCAAAGGATTGCCATTAAGGGAAAGAACGAGCTTGCTTCTATGGCCACGGATTTCAAAAGTTACCGAGCCATTCTTCCGGGTTGACAGGGCTCGTAGCCGCGATATTGGCGGAGTTGGGCTTGGACTCGCCATATGCAAGCAGATTGTGGATGTACATGGGGCCAAGATGACGATAACATCGGCACCTGGAAAGGGAACGACGGTAAAAATATTATTTACAGCACCATAACATCCGCGAAATAACTTTATAACAGTTCCGATTTATCATTGTAGCAGTGAGGCCTTCACTACAAAATATATACCGAAAGGAACTGATTAAATGAAATCAGCAAGAATTAAAGAATTATTAAAAGTCGCAACGGCATCTGTCGCGGCGGTAGGGATATTTGGGGTACTGCTTCTAACGGCCAACCACATTGCTTTTGGGGCACACAGGTCAGGAGACGACAATAATCCTCGCAACCGAGTATGTGAATATCCCTGAGAGCAACCTGCCTCAACCGGGGCAACAAGCCCGTAGCATGACGGTTATAGACACAAGCATGGGCGAAGTCAACCCGCTGGCAATTTCACCGGAAAAGGCCGCTGAAATTGGCGCGCAATATATTTATGATATATTTGGTGTATGCATTAGTGGTATGTATGTGGAAGTTGAGTATATGGCTTTTACTACCAGGACATTCTTGAGGGAGAAGTATCTGGTAATAACAGAAATACCCTTAAGAGAAGAGCCGCGCACGCAGAATTAATTGAAACATTTATGCGTGATAACCCGGAAGGCTCCGAAAGCCGGCACGCCCTCAGAAATGACAGAGGCTTTGTTGATTTAGCTCAATATTTCGAGTATATGCCCGCAGACTTTTATTTTGTTATTGATTCGGTTACCGGTGAAAGGATTGATGCACGCAATAGCACCGCCGAAACACGTGGGCGTGCAGGTGCAGAATTAGCGGCTATCAGGCAAGCCGCTTTAGATCAGAGCAAAGACCTGCAGCGCGCTCTTGTTGTAGACCTCAGTGATGCGGAAAAAAGTGAGCTAGTGCTGGTTGCAAGCTATTATGGTCAGAGGCATTTTGCCAACACCTCGGTTGCTAATGTGGAGTTTGTACGCGCGCTTTCAGATTGGGATTGGGATGACAACGGCAATATTGTAGTAATCCCCGGGCGCGCGCATTTTGAAGTAACAGACGAAACAGGGCGCATTGCAGGCATGGCTATCTGTATGATGACTTTGCAGGTAACATCTATCAGCACTATGAGAAATGATATGATACCCTTTGGCGAGGTTTATGCCGGGAGGCTTGACATTGACCAGAGGTGGGCGGAATAATAATGACTTATTGCTTGCGTTCGTAAACAGCGCTATAATTGTATAAATTAATGAGCGGGAGGAGGACGTACGATGGCATACGAGACAAAAGTAATACTCACGTTGATTGCAGAAGCTATAGGACGTACAGAAACCGTTGAAGAAGCCTATACAGTAGTAGTGCAGGCCGCGAGTGTAGAGGGCGTAATATTACCAAGCTACGAAGAATTTATAGCGCAATTAAAAAGCAAGAAGTCAAAATAGAAATAAAACAAACAAAAAAGGCGCTCCATAGTGAGCGTCTTTTTTGTTTGCTTGAAACTTATCCAATCAAATTTTAAAAACTGGCCAGCCGCTTATACGCCGCAAGCCTGCGCTTGGCATCCTTTTCGCAAATATCAAACAGTTTATCCGCCAACTCAGGAAACTGGCGTTGCAGTGAGGTGTATCTGGTTTCGCTACGGATATAGTCTTGGAAGCTTACTGTCGGGTCTTTGGAGTCCATAATAAACGGATTTTTACCTTCGTCGGCCAAGAGGGGATTGTACCGGTACAGATGCCAGTAGCCCGCCGCGACTGCGTTTTTCATTTGGGCTTGGGCATTGGCCATGCCGCCTTTGATACCGTGGTTTATGCACGTTGCGTAGGCTATTACAACCGAGGGGCCGGGGAATGCCTCGGCCTCGCGGATGGCCTTGATTGTCTGGTTATAGTCCGCGCCCATGGCTATTTGCGCTACATATACCGTTCCATAGGCCATTGCCATCTGGCCAAGGTCTTTTTTGCTCACTTTTTTGCCTGATGTGGTGAACTTTGCTACAGAAGCCGCCGGGGAGGCCTTGGAGGATTGCCCGCCGGTGTTAGAGTATACCTCTGTATCCATTACCAGAAGGTTTACGTCCTCCCCGGAGGCTATTACATGATCCAGACCGCCGTAGCCTATATCATAGGCCCAACCGTCGCCGCCAAAGGCCCATACGGATTTTTTGACTAGCATGTCGTCTTCTTGTGCGATGTGCCTGAGTAGGGATTCGGCCTCGTGGCCGCAGTTGCAAGGTTTTGGCGGCGTTTTGGCTTCGCAGTTGCAGGTTCCGCATTTTTCCAAGGCTTTGGCATTGGCGGCTCTTATTTTTTGTGACGCTAACTTTGAACCTTCACCATCGTTGTAGTTGTCTAGCCATTCCTTGATAGCTTCCTTGTAGCCCCATTCCGCGGGAAGCGGTATTTCTAACAGTTTCGACATCGTTTCTGCCAGCTTGCCGCGCCGTTGTTTAATGGCTAGTTGGAAACCCAGAGTAAACTCGGCGGTGTCTTCAAACAGGGAGTTTGCCCATGCGGGGCCTTGGCCGTTGGCGTTTTTGGTGTATGGGGTAGAGGGCGCGCTTCCGCCCCAAATAGACGAACAGCCCGTGGCATTGCCGATATACAGGCGGTCGCCGTACAGTTGGGTGATTAGCTTGGTGTACGGGGTCTCGCCGCAACCTGCGCACGCGCCGGAGAATTCCAAGAGCGGCACTTCAAACTGGCTACCGCGTACCGCGAATTTGTCATCTGGGTTGGGCTTATGGTCCAGAGCGATACAGTAGTTCCAATTACCGGCTTGCGTGGCTATGCCGGTTTCGAAGGGCTCCATTTCCAAGGCCTTTTCCTTGGTTGGGCATTCTACCGCGCATACGCCGCAACCGTAGCAGTCCAGAGGCGAGACTTGTATGCGGTACTGGTAATCGCCAGCGCCTTTGACCGCGCATGTTTTGGTTTCCATACCTTCCGGGGCGGCTCTTGCCTCGGCTTCCGTTAGCAAGAAGGGCCTTATTGTGGCATGGGGGCATACATAGGAACAGCGGTTGCACTGGATGCAGTTTTCGGGTATCCACTTGGGTACGTCTACGGCTACGCCGCGTTTTTCGTAGGCGGAGGTGCCTTGTTCGAAGGTGCCGTCTTCGCGGCCTTTGAAGGCTGAAACGGGGATGATGTCGCCTTTTAGGGCGTTTATTGGCATGGTAAAGTCACGTATATAGGCTGGGATGTGGCTACCCGTCGTTGCGAGCGTGGCGAAGCAATCCAGGGGTGGTGCGGGGTAATCGCTTGTGCTGGATTGCTTCGTCGCTTCGCTCCTCGCAATGACGGGTGATATCGCTTCGCTCCTCGCAATGACGGGGTTGGCCCCGCTTGCAATGGCGGAGGATGTGGCTTCGGCCCATGTGGCCGGGACTTTAACTTCCCGCACTTCTTTTATGCCGGCATCTACAGACGCGAAGTTCATGTCTATGACTTTCTCACCAAGGCGGCCATAGGTCGATTGGATGGCGTCTTTCATATGCTTAACGGCTTCGTCTATAGGTATGATGTTGGTTAGCTTAAAGAACGCGGCTTGCAATACGGAGTTGATACGACGGCCCAGGCCGATTTTGGAAGCAATGGTTGTGGCATCTATTACATACAACTTTACGTTTTTATTGGCAAGCTCGCGTTTCATGGAGGCAGGCAGTTTTTCGTCAAGCTCCGCGTCGCTCCACGAGCAGTTGAGCAGGAAGGTGCCGCCGGGCTTTAGGTCGCTTAGCATGTCGTATTTATCCACATAGGATGCGTTGTGACATGCCACAAAGTTTGCGGCCTTGACCAGGTATGTGGAACGGATTGGCTCCTTGCCAAAACGCAAATGGCTTTGGGTTATGCCGCCGGATTTTTTGGAGTCGTATGAGAAATACGCCTGAGCGTACATGTCTGTATTATCGCCGATTATTGTGATAGAGTTTTTGTTTGCGCCCACCGTACCGTCCGAGCCTATGCCCCAGAACTTTGCGGAGTAGGTGCTTTTTGGCACAAGGTCAAGATACTCGCCAACCGCGAGTGAGGTATTGGTTACATCATCGTTGATACCCACGGTGAAGTGGTTCTTGGGTTGGGCATGATTCAAATGTGCGTACACCGCCGCGATTTGCGAAGGGAAAACGTCCTTAGAGCCAAGGCCATAGCGCCCGCCTATAATCAAGGGCATTTCGCCGCCTTTTTCCATAAACACCGTGCATACATCTTGGTAAAGCGGTTCGCCCAGGGAGCCCGGCTCCTTTGTACGGTCCAGCACGGCAATTTTGCGGGCGGATTTTGGCAGTACCCGCAAGAAATGCATTGCGGAGAAAGGGCGATATAAGTGGACGGTCACAAGCCCTACTTTTTCGCCTTTGGCGTTAAGATAGTCTACCGTTTCCTCGATGGCTTCGCAGGCGGAGCCCATTGCTATAATCACACGTTCGGCATCGGGCGCGCCGTGGTAGTTGAATAAGCCGTAGTTGCGCCCCGTCAGCTTGTTAATGGCATTCATATAATCCTCGACCACGCCCGGTATAGCTTCATAAAAGGGGTTGCTTGCCTCCCTGGCTTGGAAGAAAATATCCGGGTTTTGCGCCGTGCCGCGTAGCACCGGATGCTCCGGGTTAAGTGCATTGGCGCGGAAGCTTGCGATGGCTTCATGGTCAACCAGTTTGTCAAACTCTTCATAATCAATGATTTCGATTTTTTGCGCCTCATGCGAAGTGCGGAACCCGTCAAAGAAATGCAAAAACGGCACCCGCCCTTTTATTGCGGCTAAGTGAGCCACCGGCGCTAAGTGCATAACCTGTTGTACGCTGGAAGACGCAAGCATAGCAAACCCGGTCTGCCTGCAGGCCATAACATCGGAGTGATCCCCAAAAATAGAAAGCGCCTGGCTGGCAACGGCTCTGGCGCTAACGTGTAGCACGCCGGGAAGCAGTTCCCCGGCCATTTTAAACATACTGGGTATCATCAAAAGAAGCCCCTGACTTGCAGTGTAAGACGTGGTTAACGCCCCCGCTTGCAAAGAGCCATGCATAGTGCCCGCCGCCCCTGCTTCCGATTGCATTTCTACAACTTGCAGGGGTTGGCCAAATATATTGGTCTTGCCCTTAGCGGCCCACTCGTCGCAAAACTCCGCCATATTGGATGATGGGGTGATAGGGTAGATTGCGGCAACTTCTGTAAAGGCGTAGGAAACATATGCGGCGGCCTCGTTGCCGTCCATTACCTTCATTGTTTTGTTGTTCATGCGTTTTCTCCTTTTTTGCTCCCTCTCCTACTGATTCTTTCCCGCCGCTGATGCTATTATTCCTTTGTGGCGTTGTATAAAAAAATCGCTACCGGTTGTAAGCCCGTGTAGCGATTAACCTACTGCCATTTGATTTCAACTGCATAACCTTCAGTATCTATATTGGCGGCACTCAAAATTGTAGTTAGCAAATCCCTTACTGTCTTTTCGGTATATGCGTAAGCGTAATCCATCAACTCGCGTATTGCCCGTGCTTCCATCTCATATTGAGCATGGTATAGCAACTCGTTAAGTTCCTCCATGCTCCTGGTAATTTGGCCCCAAGCAAAAAAGCTTGTTATTGTGTCTCCGACAACGGTGTTTTCCGCGTCGATGATTACACCGTAAAAAATAGGACGCTGTACGCTTACCCAAATCCGTTCCCTAAAAGTATCAATTATCACATTATCGTCCATAAAAACACTTAAATCTGTAGTAAACAGGCCATTGCCATGGAAGGTGACCGATTGCTCTCTGGTTCCAATCCGCAAGAAGCCCTGCTCCGCGATGTAAACCTGATGCTCCAAATCTACATTGAGTGTGATAAGGTTGGCGGCACCCCTAAACCCGGTCACAATTGTTTCTGTTATTACTACTTGCCGCTCAATCAAATTGGCCCTTGCCCGGACTCTTTCTCTTGCTCTTGTTAAATGAGCTACAATAATTGCTACAGCTACTATTGCCGCAACCATAATGATAATCGTTAGCACAGCCTTGAAAGCCAATATTGTGTCTACTATACTCCGCCCTTGGGCCCCGTCTACTGTAACGTTTACATTTATTGATTTTCCATCCTTTTGGACGTTTTGATTTTGGCTCATATTTTATTCAATGCCTCCTTTGTTGGTGGAACAAATAAAAGTGTTACTTTTCCGGTTTTACCCAAAGTATCTAAACCTATGGAAACCAACGGAACCGCCACTGGGGCTTTCATGGGCTTCATAATATTAGGCCATCAAGCCAAGGGGTCTCGTTTCCGTGTGCGGTTTTTATTGCGCCCATTAGCCAGTTCTTCTGCTCGTTCGAAAGCATGGGCATAACCGCCTTAAAATTGGCATCCATTTTAGGCTTCAAGTATGGATGTGTAGCCGCAAATTTATCGGTTTTGAAGAATAGTATAATTTCAGGGGCAAGGTAGGGTATACCATCTGCGTACAAGATTGCCTTGTCCATAGGGCGGGTGATTTTGGGATTGCCATGAATGACGTAATTGTCGCCTTCTTTATTGTCAAAACTAACCTCAATAAAGACAAAACTGCTTAGACGAGGCTCGTGCATTGTGTATGAAAAAACATTTTTGTTTGCCCGTTCTATCGGGTACATTTCTGACCAGCCGCCGGGTTTTACTGCCCAAAAGCCGCAATTTTTCAGTTCGGGGTCGCTTACGTCTTCTACTTTGTAGAATAAATATTGGGTAATTGGCTTGTTTTGCTCCCAAAAACGTGCAAAAATCGGCCAATCTCTATCCATCAGAAATTGCAAAACTTTTTGCCTGTCCTCTGCGAAGAAGCACATATCAAAGTCACCATGTTCACGTATCTGCTTGCCCG
>Ga0123355_10014634_pt1 | contig 12282 bp, 10 predicted proteins | sample TergutEmb28metaG_3_FD_89872 | JGI IMG/M metagenome (GOLD analysis project Ga0123355, IMG submission 89872) | Embiratermes neotenicus P1 segment gut microbial communities from Petit-Saut dam, French Guiana - Emb289 P1 | ecosystem: Host-associated > Arthropoda: Insects > Digestive system > Gut ...
CCAGCCCATCTCATTCTTCTCGATTTTATCACCCGCACAATATTGGGTGAGGAGTACAAATCATTTAGCTCCTCGTTATGCAATTTCCTCCATTCCCCCATTACCTCATCCCCCCTATGTCCAAATATTCTCCTCAACACCATGTTCTCAAACACCCTCAGCTTCCTTTCCTACCGCCGTGTCAACGACCAAGTTTCACACCCATACAAAACAACAGGCAAAATTATAGTTCTATATATTTTGACCCTTAAATTTTTGGATAGCAACCTGGAAGACAAAAGATTCCGCACCGAATGATAGCAAGCATTTCCTGACCTCAATCTGCTCTTAATTTCTTCCGCAATAGAATTTTGATTTGTTGAAGTTGTTCCCAAATATTTAAACTCTTGCATCCTCTCGAAGGTACTATTATCAATCCTCACACTGTGAATTCGTCCTGCATTCTGATCTCGAGACATGACCATGTACTTAGTTTTATCAGCACTTACTTCCAGTCCAATTACCCTAGTAGCAGCTACTAAAGCTTCTGCATTTTCATTTAGAGTATGTATGCTTCCTCCCAGTATATTAACATCATCGGCATAGCCAGAAGCTGATATGTACCAATTAGTTTCAAGCCATCCTGGTTACTCTGTACGTTAATAAGTAAACGAATACGAGGAAAAGCTTACGCAAATAAATATTGAGTTTAACTGATTATGCGTGAATAAAACAGTTTTATTTTCTTATGACTGACTCCATGGTGTAGGAGTCCTTTTTGGGAAACTTAAAGTTCCTCAGCTGCTCAAGAAATTCCCCCCATTTCACGGAACCAGAAGGCTCATTATCGCAGTTATACGATCCTGCCATCTGCCCCTATCCTCCGCCACATTAATCTAGCCCATACCTTCTTGCAGATCCATTTTAATAGTATCGTCCCATCTAAGCCTAAGTTTTCCAAGTGGCCTCTTTCCCTCACGTCTCAGCACCAAAACGTTGTATGCACCTTTACTGTCTCCCATACCTGCCAGAAATCCCGCCCGTATCATTATTCCTTATTTTATGACCCAAATTAACACTTGGTGGACAGTAGAGGGTTATTCGAAATGATTGTCGGGGTTTTAACAACTTGTCATACCCAATACAGTTGAGATAGGAGTATACGTTTTTTTTTTATTTAATAGAACATCATTCCAAGGTTTTGTTACATACCTTATAGGTCTCTATATGTGAACCCTTTGTAATTCTACAAACATCAACTTGATAATCGAGTTCGTTCCAAACTGTTTGTAGAATGTCAGCGGTGATGATTTCAATGGCGGTTCTGATTCGTACCTTCAGTTCCGGGATACTTGCGGGAAAAGGAGGAATATAAACCTGATCCTTGATTAACCCCATAGAAAGAAATCACATGGTGTTGCATCTGGAGAACGAGGTGGCAATTATTAAAACCCCGACAATCATTTCGAATAACCCTCTACAGATCATAAAGCTCCTAATTACATAGTTTTCTCCAATCTTTAATACCTTGTCCCTTTCTCTCCAAATTATGCTCCTCAGAACCCCATTCTGAAACACCCTCAGTCTATATTCCTACTTCAGTACGACAGATCAAGCCATTCTCTTACACGGGTAAAGAATTTTCAGATTTCATAAGAAGAGAAATTTCTTAGATAAACCTCTGTCCTTCAGACAGGATCTCTACCGGACAGTTAGGAAGATATTTTATATTCATAAGAGTGTGTTTGTTTATTTAACCCTTTAACTATGTTTAAGATGAAAGCACATTTTCATTCAATGCTGCGCGATTTTCGACAGAAACTGTTCCTTGGAAGATTCCCAGTCTTCCCTCATTTAACCTTCTGCAGACGAACATGAGTAAGGAGTATTGGTAGAGTGACACTGACAGGTTAAAACCGCTTTACTCGAAGGAAAACCTGTCTCAGTGCCACTTGGTCCACCAAAAATCTCACAAAGAGTGACGTGGCATCGAACACGGGCCTCCATGGTCCGGGGCCGGCGGCTAACCGCCTGAGTCATGACACGGCTTTAAAGACTAAAGTTAATATAAATTGGATGTAAAATTTCATTCATAATTCACAGAGAACACAGTGCATATTTATTACAAAGAGCAACTGTTTAAGAGTGCATATAGTTCAATCTATTGCAAGAATTGTAAGGAACACCTACATTCACTGTGTGCGCATAATTTAGCATTTTTTGTTTTCAAGCGTTGTCGGTACGAAGAGTAACCACTGAGCAGTAAGGTTTAATTGTAGTCAAAAGTCATGGTATAGAGCCCGAACTTCTAATGATTCTTACAGGCAATTAACACATTGCAGTGACGTAGTTTCAATTAAATTGAAGCTTTGTGACTCTATCGCTGCCAGTTACTGTTCAGGGAAAGCTTATCAATGGAACTTGGGTCAAGTGTCAACCGCAAGTGCAGAACAGGCATTTGAGACAGACAGAGAGAGAGAAGGAACCACAATCTGTACACAGTGACACAAACCTACAAACGTCACATTGTGAACACGTATTTTGTACTTGCCTGTACCTGTAAAATCAGTCTCTCAGCAGCACATATCATACAGACTCGAATGACATGGTGGCTCTCTATTTCTTGGTTTATACAGTGACTCTTTCATAACTGCTTAAGCTTTACGGTACAAATATGAATTACAGATATTTTTTGCTCACCGTGAAGTCCAAATATCATTCTCAGCAGCCCATTCTCGAACCCATTCGGAATATATTCACCCCATAAAGCGAAAGACCAAGTTTCACACTCACACGATACAAAAGGCTGCCCTCAATGTATCGTTTAAGATGTCGGCCGTGACACCTTCTCTCCTAACTGGGAGTTTTCATGGTTTTCCTGTTGTTACATTCATAAGCCAAGGCAATTCCGCGAAGCATGCGCAGTAATTTTCTCACCAAAACTTCTCAGCCCATCGCGCTATCTCGTCATACCATTCTGTGTTTAATCGTCTTTCAATTTCCTGCACGATAAGAGATTCGAGACTTGAGATTATCACAGCGGTGGCGCTGAAGCGTCAAGCCTTCTTGGATGTCACGTTGTGTTGAATGGTAGATGGTTACCGACGTTTCGGAGAACCGTAGTGCCTTCTAAACGTTGGTAAGGCTTTACCATTAGTCGCAGCGTAACATCCAAAAGACTTCTATATTCAGGAGAAGAAAATTTTAATTTATTGAAAGCCTCGTGAGCGGCTCTGCAGCTCTGGGGACCATCCATTACCCAATAAATTGGTAATGGGAGCCCTTTTCCTGGAGGTACAGGGGTCGGGTGCAAAGGCACTCATCACCCCCACTTCACGCACAGGTAGAAAATGCGAGTGACTGTCCACCCCTCCAAGACCTAACGTTTGATTATTCACATAAACAAAAATAATGTTTGTATAAAGTCATTTATTTACCTAAGACGTTACAGCTGCTGAGATGAAGTATCTTCTACAATGAAGAAATAGTGAAGTATCTTGAATGATAAACATATAATCGTATAGAATAAAGTATGTCTAACATAACATTCATGTGGACAAAATATAATAATTATTGGAGACGATAAATGATTTTCTATGTGGCGCGTATGGTTGAGGAGAGGGGGGTGTATAGGGTCTTGGTTGAGAAACCGGAGGGAAGGAGACCACTGGGGAGACCTAGGCGTAGATGGGTGGATAATATTAGGATTGATCTCCAGGAGGTGGGATGTGGGTATATGACTGGATTGGGCTGGTCCAGGATGGGGACAGGTGGCGGACGCTTGTGAGTGCGGTAATGAACCTTCGGGTTCTGTGAAATGCGGGGAATTTCTTGACTAGCTGCAAACCAGTTGGCTTCTCAAGAAGGACTCTGCACCATGGATTAAGTAAGTTATGTCGTTCTCATGCCACTGCTTCAAGGCCTCACATATATGACACCTTAGTGCTAGAGTGCATGATCTCAGAAATGTACATTTAAACATAACACAGACCAGAGGTAGGAAGGAAGAGGGAAAGGCACCATACAGAGGAAGACAAGACATAAAGATCACAAATAATTGGGAAGGAAATGATTGTCCGTTTCAGTTAAACAGAGGCATTAATTAATATCAAATCTATTATGTTGTCACACCAGTAGTGCGATCATGCCTTGAACTGGGTAACAGCTTAAGCGTCATCGACAGATACGTAAATCTTCTTGGTAATTGTCGCTGAAATGACCTCTTGAAACTATCTCTGAAGGCAGGGGCATGACAATTATTTTTGTTGTGTGTTTTTATGTAGGTACATATATACATGTATATGTACATGTATAAGATAACAATGAAGCAGTGCATCGGCTATTTATGGACTTAAAGGAAGCATATGATTCATTTAGGAGGGAGGTCTTGTACAGTACAATATTCCCATTAAGTTTGGTATACCTATGAAACTGCTAAGTCTAATAAAAATTTGTCTGAATGAAAACTATAGCAGTGTTTGGGTAAGCAAACATTTGTCTGATGTTTCCTATTAAGAATAGTTTGAAAAGAGATGCTTTATCGCCACTACTTTTCAACTTCCCTTTAGAATACGCCTTTAGGAGTGTTCAGGTAAACCAGGATGGCTTGAAATTCAATGGTGCATATCAGCTTTTGGTTTATGCTTATGATGCTAATATGTTGCGCGGAAGCGTACATACTACAAAGAAGAACACAGAAGCTTTATCAGTTGCTAGTAAGGAGACTGGGCTAACGGTGAATGGTGAAGAAACTAATTGTTTGGTCACGTCTCGAGATCAAAATGCAGAATGCAGACGAAGTCACATCATAAAGCTTCATAATAGTGCCTTTGAACTGGCGGAAGAGTTCAAATATTTGGGAAAGAGCTGTAACATATTAAAATCCTATTCGGGAAGAAATTAAGAGCAGATTGAGGTCAGAGAATACTTGTTTCATTCGGTGCATAATCTTCTAGTTTCCTATCCAAAAATACAAAGATTAAAATATGAAGAAATATAATTTTGCCTTTGTCGCTCACTTTGAGGGAGGAACGTAGGCTGAAAGTATTTGAGAATAGTGTGCTGAGAAGTATATCTGGGTATAAGAGGGACGAGTTAACAAGGGAATAGAGAAAATTAATTAATGAGGAGCTTAAGGATCTGCACTCCTCAACTAGCATTATTCGGTTGACCAAATCGAGACGAATGAAGTGGGCGGTGCATGTAGCACGTATGGGGAGAGTAGAAGTGTTCATACGGTTTTGGTTGGGAAACCTGGGGGAAAGAGACCATTGGAAGACCCAGGCGTACTTAGGAGGATAATATTAAGATGGATATTAAGAAAGTGGGAAGTGAGGGCATGGACTGGATCGAGCTGGTTCAGGATAGGAACAGGTGGCGGACACGTGTGAATGCGGTAATGATCCTTTGGGGTCCGTAACATGCGGGGAATTTCTTGACTAGCTGAGAACCGGTTAGCTTCTCAAGAATGACTCTATTCCATGGAATAATAAGTAAGTGTGTGTGTGTAAGAGAGCTCTTGCAAGTACAGCGCTCGCAAAATAGGGAGCTATCACGTAAAGTACACAGGAAATCACCACGTAAATAAGTACTAAACCGCCATGTAGACTATATAACGATTCATCGCGTAGCCTACACAGCGCAACATTAAGTAGGTATATACTGCCTCACCATGTATACTATACAGTGTACCATTGCTAGTCTACATAGCGGATCATCACATCAACTGCATACTAAATCATCGCAAAGAATATACAGTGTATCACCGCGTAATCTAAATAGTGGTTCATCGTGTAGTCTACACATTGAACCATCACGTAGACTACACACTGATTCATGGTGTGGTCTACATAAAGAACCATCACGCAGAATTACTTACTTTGTCCATTGTGAAGAGTCCTTCTCGAGAAACTAACTGGTTTGCAGCTAGTAAAGAAATTCCCCACATTTCACAGAACCCGAAGGTTCATTACCGCACTCACAAGCGTTCGCCACCTGTCCCCATCCTGGGCCAGCCCAATCCAGTCCATATACCCACATCCCACCTCCTGGAGATCAATCCTAATATTATCCACCCATCTACGCCTAGGTCTCCCCAGTGGTATCCTTCCCTCCTGTTTCACCAGCAAGACCCTACACAACCCCCTCTCCTCACCCATACGCGCCACATACTGAAAGTCTGTTGCAGAGTTCCGCTGTTGTAGTGGTTACCTTCCCACGAAAAACTTATCCTTATTCAGAGAGAGAAAACAAACATATACGACCTCAATATTCTTTCAGTAGTATCAAGCTTTATTTATGGGTTCAGATACATAACTCCTTGTTCACACAGCTGAAGTGTACAGAGTCGGCTATAAAACGCTCAGGAAATATTTCCTTTTATGTGCGAAGACGTGAGCTGCGTATTCATGGATCTGCGATGAAGTGTGTCAGGAAAGCGATTTGTTGTGTCAGAACAAAACACATTTTCGTTGGCAAAATTTAATGCTAGGAAAAGATCCTGTAAAATTCCAAAAGAAGCTTTCGGGGGTGGGGCGGGGGGGATTAAAGTGCGGGGAAAAATTTCCCGATGAAATAGCTACGTCAGTTCGGGGTGAAAGTCAAATTATCTGAGACCTACGAGACCTACTGTCTCTCTTGTCAGTAAATGTTAACGAACTTGGAAGGTTTTATCTTAAATATCGATACTGGACTTACAGTATAAATTCTATTGAAAAACATAACTTACGTGCAGGTGTAATATTTTGATAAGAAAGATAGAGATTTAAAGTATTTCGACTCAGTTAAAAGTTTCTTGGCATTCGGATACATAAACATGAAGACACAAAACTTCACGGAATATCAGCACAAGTGGTACTGATACTTAACCTGCGTGTCTATTACGATTCCTTCTGCTAATCTAAGTATAAACTACGAATTTTTATATTTGCGTCACAGTGCATCACTGATATAATAATATAAACAGTCAACTAGATGCAACAATAATAATTTTGTTAATAGTTTCAATCAGCTCAACATGTTTCGGGCGAAAATTTCGCACCGACGATGCTGCCAGCAGGCAGCATCATCGGTGATTTATACCACAAACTGTAAACACAGTCCAGTGCTCCTGAGGATGGGCGAAATTATCGCCCGAAACATGTTGAGCTGATTGAAATTATTAATAGAATTATTATTGTTGCATCTAGTTGGCTGCTTATATTATTATAAATTATGAAATTTGCTACCATGTGGACAGAATAGCGAGCGTTAGCCTATTTTTATAGAATGTGTGCCACATCATGTAAAAATGGTGAAGTATGAAACACTGCTGAATAAATAAAGTTACTTATCTATAATAGAATCCACAGGAGCATAATAAAATTTACACCTTAAGCCGTCGTGAATGAGGCTTTGCCTAACATTTCTATCCATAATTACGTTCTAAAATTAGATCCCTTAATTTCGGCAATGTTTCTTTTTTGCATACGAGCGAAACTAAACAGAGAAACGCACGATAATTCGCAATGACTATACAGCAACTTCATAACGGATATCGCAGGACTCTCACCGCAGAAACCCGATTTCATTGCCAGACTACTCCATTATGGATTTGTGGTGAATAAAGTGGCACTAGGAGAGCTTTTTCTCCACGTTCCTCAGTATTACCCTATCAGTACCATTCTATACTTGCTTCATGCTCATTCATCAACTGGATGACTGTGTTTGTGAGTTTGGTGAAAATCAGTGTACGGACAGCCGTACTGTTCTTGTGGATGTCAAAGAATTTTAATCCCTACTCTCGACACTTACTGTCTAATTTGTTCTGTAATCTGTATATAATTCTGTTTGGGCAATTGCGGGTTTAGTAAAATTAGGCTGCAGGGAAGTGCACACACTGCATGGCATTTTGGAAGTAAAGTATACTACTGTATATTAAACATTCCTTACTGTGTCCCTATTTTAAAGACCAACCAGTTAAGACTTTTTTATATAAATGATCGCTGTTCGTTGCAAAAACCATACCGAATACTTAAACAAAAACTGGGCAGAATTCCGAGAATCTTAATTGTGAATCAGACTGCATGTACCGTTACAACTTTTATATAAAAGAATAAAGGACTGCAGAATCAAATTAATTATATATAAGGTATCAATTCTTGATGCTGGTGGTCGTCAAATCTAAGGCGTAGGTCTGCAGCCGCTTCTTTGTTGGGATCGTGGGTTCGATTCCTGTAGAAGGCATGGACATTCTTCTGTTGTGTTTGTGTGTTGTGCCTGTAGCGGACTCTGCGACGTGCTGATCACTAGTTCAGAGACGTCTTAACAAGAGTATGTTGAGTCTGTCTAATTGTGCGTGGTCTAGAAACCTCAACAATCAGGCGGCCTAGGTCCGAGTTCGGCTGTTGCTGTGCAGAAAATGAAATGGCACAAAAAACCTGCGCGAACATTCAGGAGTAAGAAAAATAACGAGTGATCATAAGTTCCCTTCAAAAAAGTTCATAACAAATTCTTCTTTACTTTCTAGACAGTACTTGGCATTAAACAAAATCGGGAAAAAATTTCTCCCGGAATATTTAGGTCTATAAATGCAAAGGACGATACAGAATTTTAGTTAAAGTGAGAAAACATGTTGTTAACGCAGAAAAGTAACTTTCCATGTTCAGCAACAACTATGATATGTTTTATTGTAACATTGTGCTGACACGAAAGAGACAGGAACATGATGCTTTAGTCTGTTGCTATGCGAATAAGGATGAACACAACGCAGCTTGCTTTTCCTACAAGCTGCAGTTCACGGAAGTACACTGCACTACACTACATTGCAATTCCACGCAAACAGACGTTGTTCACTGCCTATTGAAAAAATAATATTCATTTGTGTGCAGAAGGATAATAAAGTACACAAATACCAATAAACACGCAGAAGTGGCTGCAGACAAAAGAGGGAGCTGAGGAAAATAAGGATTTCGACTTAGGAGACAACAAAGTTCTCTGGTGAATGAGGAGACTTTTGTTTCTTCAACCCCTCTCAAAATTTCTTTCTTTATTTAGAAAGTGTTTTTATTTATTTGTTTATTTGACGACGCTGTCGGTAGTTCAGAATTCACAAAGGGTAAAAGTAAAGGTCGCCCTCTAACATGCCATAAAGGCATAGAGGGGGCAGAGGTATACCTCCACCCTTTCTTTAACTTTGGCCACAGATGGGGATGGGTGGTCGTCACAATCCGGCCGCTTTACCTCCGGGAAAGAGCCATTGTACAGGAGGTCGGGCGGGCTCGGAGTCTGCCTTAACGCGTGCGGAAAATCTCGCCCCCCACCGGGGTTTGAACCCTGGACCGCCCAGCCTTTAGTGAGCCGCGCTATAGGACTGCGTTATCCCGGTCGCCTCAAAATACATAGTGACCAATAACAGGACTGCTGATTAGCAAAAAATGAGAGACGGGGTAGGAGGGAGCAGTCGTAACTGAATTTCAGGTACTATCTCGATAAGTGACAGCAAGAAACGAGAACACAAAGAAATACGTAATTTAGGACAGCCGGTCACCGGCCAAGCGTTCAACACGGGATCTCACGAATAAGATGCACAATTCCAAACACACGATGACGACGTTCGATTAACAAATATTTCAGTGCGACGACATGAAGGAGAAGGTTAGGAGTGGAACACGTGTGATACATCAGGCGATGAGAGATATGTGCAGAATATTAGTTGCAAAACCTTACGGAAAGGGATCACCAACAGCACCTACGTAGAACAGTATTAAAGTGGATCATGAGGAAATACGATGTGACAACGTGAACTAGATTTAATTGGATAAAGGAAAGATCCAATTGCAGGCACTGGGTATTGAAGGAATGGGTTTTGTGAAAGTGGGGGAAGGAGGGATTGAGAAGACTTGTGACTGTTAGCTTCTTAAAAGGACTCTACTCCAAACAGTTTACAAGTCGAAAGGTTAAAGAAGGAAAGACAGCACAGACTCTGTTCAAAGCGATGGCTGCTGCCACTCTGCTCGGTGAAAATGTTGCTCAGAACTGCAGCAGAGAGGCAAAAGTGGGATAAAATCTACTGAAATTAAATTTGATAGAAGGATGGAAAGAAGTAGTCTTTTGGCTAGGATTAGGAATGACGATAATGCAGAATATATTCATGCATTACTTAGAAGAGGGAAAATAGATTTACATAGACAGAAATGAACAGCGTACCTTGACAAGGGGTGGGCAATTATGACGGCTGGCGGGACACATTGCCAGCTGAGATAAAATATGGACCACAAACCTTTATCGATGTAAAACTGTGAATGCTTAATTCACGTTCTGTTTCTGTATACAGAATACGGAGTATGCATTTATAGTTAGACTTCTATCTGAAGAAAGTAGTCCAAGTGTGTAATTTCCCTCACCTTTACCTTAAAATTATGACCAAGTTACTTCCATCTATACAGCCAGAGTACATGCAAAGACATACTTCTGATAGGCATGCATGTTATTGCGATTTGTTGGAAGCCGGTTTGAATACGTCGTCCCTCGGCATCAGGCCTGTTGGTTAGAATTTTTTCCACCCCCTGATCTCAACAAAATGCGAGAAGATGGTTTATCATAATCCAATTTGAATAAAAATAAGAAGGAACGGTAGATCTACGAAGCTCTCAACTCAAGTCGGCAGAGGCATTTAAGAGTAGGCATAGTTTTTAAAAACAGAAATTGTAAAAAAAAAAGGCAAGGAAGAAGTTTCTGCCTCCGTCTTCAGAAAATCATGAAGAAGGAAGCAGCAAGTGCCTTCACAACGTCGGTAAATAAATTCTTATAATAAAACCAACTAGAGGCACTAATTTCTCAAATTTATTTTTGGAATAAAACTCTACATGTTTCCGACAGTTTCTCTGTCCATCATCAGGAGTTTTTCACTGCACACACAGCAATGGTATATATCATACAGGTTTGATGTGTGTACAGTGAAAAACTCCTGATGATAGACAGAGAAACTGTCCGAAACATGTAGAGTTTTATTCAAAAATAAATTTGAGAAATTAGTGCATCGAGTTGGCTTTGTTATAAGAATTTATCACGATGCACGGTCACCTGAACGTCAGAGTCGGTAAATAACTATCTACGAAACTACACGAAGTCACATCTCAGAAAATCGCAGTCTGGATATTTAAGTAACTGTGAATCTCGAATTTCAGGAATAGAAGTTCGATTTATACACGATGCGTCGCGAAGGACATGCAGTATAGTAATCCGCTGCCATTCTAACATCGTAAACAGTAATTCGCTTGTAGAGATAAAAAATTGTCACGATCTTTCTGGTTCAGACATACAACTGAACTTTCCATATTAACATTGAAAGCCCAGTCAAAGGGTAGGAAGAAGAAGGCAGTCTGAAACGTAGCAATGGCTATAAAATTATCAGAGCTGATGGAGAAAATATTCGCAAATAAACATCTCATCGACATTTCAGGTTTCCGCCCCGAAGGAGATGAGAATTGCACTCTTCTGGGCTATTACGCAGCAATTAGTCGTAATTCCTTACCGACGCTTAGGGACATCCCATCAGCCTAATCTTCAAGGGTCAAGAATCCAAGAAGTTGAACGTGGGACCGACAGGTTGTCCCGAAACGTCGGTAACAAATTACCATTACTCGCTGCGTAATAGCCCAGAAGAGTTCTCAAGTGTCATATCATCATCTTGTGGGATTTATTTTGGCTTTATGTGGTTGGATTGTTAGTAGCATTTAACGTAGGAAGTTCTAGCAGGCAGTGACTAAGTATACTGGTGGAGAAGAAGCTGCTGTGCATGTGCTCGTGATGAAGACTTTGCACAGACGTGTGACGTCAAAGGTTCTTTGATTGCTATGTAACAATCGTTTCCAAGACACATCCTCCTAACTGTCCAAAACATTAATCCTATTTGTTAATAGAGTCCACGGATACCAGAACATTTAAAGACTTAAATTCTGCTAGATCTGTATCACTATATGAGACAGGGTATTTTGAATCAATTCCCTCGTACCTTTTTATAAGGTTTGCGATAAGTAATAATAATAATAATAATAATAATAGCCCAATTCATTGGTTATTTATTAACATGCAGGCTTCAGTGCACAAGTTCCGATTAATAATAATAATAATAATTTGGGGAAACCACTGGGGAGACCTAGGCGTAGATGGGTGGATAATATTAGGATGGATCCCCAGGAGGTGGGATGTGGGTATATGGACTGGATTGGGCTGGCCCAGAATAGAGACAGGTGGCGGACGCTTGTGAGTGCGGTAATGAACCTTCGGGTTCCGTGAAATGCGGGGAGTTTCTTGACTAGCTGC
>Ga0123355_10014635_pt1 | contig 12281 bp, 7 predicted proteins | sample TergutEmb28metaG_3_FD_89872 | JGI IMG/M metagenome (GOLD analysis project Ga0123355, IMG submission 89872) | Embiratermes neotenicus P1 segment gut microbial communities from Petit-Saut dam, French Guiana - Emb289 P1 | ecosystem: Host-associated > Arthropoda: Insects > Digestive system > Gut ...
AATAAATAATCGCTCTTTGTTGTGAAAATTATACGAATCACACAAATACAATGTATGGGGAAAATGCAGATTTGATAAATGTTACACTTTTGAGAGAATAATGAACACTTCACATTACCAGTATTTAAAGTAATCCTACACTGTGAAATGTGTCAGTAGCTACATTTTGCTGCAAGTGGTCATTGCCGAAGAATATGTACACATATGTGTATATCCTTTTCTCCAATCAAGAATGATTAGGACTGGAATACGAGTTACCATTTCACTTCTCACACGTAAAAACGTGGTCTGTAACTCAGGCAGAAGGGTTATTGTGACTAAATATCCGGTTCGGGCATCTGGATTAAAGAGAGATTAAATAGCAGAAGGATAATAACAATTACGTAACTGGGATTGATAATGTGTACTGTTAACCTAGGGGACCGCGTGGCACGATGGTTAAGGTGCTGTGTTACAAATAGGAAGGTCGCTGGTTCGATCCCAGCTGGTGTCATTGGAGTTTTCATTGACATAAAATACTTCCGGTCGACTCAGCCTCTAACAGACATGAGTACCAGGAGCATTTCCTTGGGGTAAAGGCGGCCGGTGTGTAAGGCTGACAACCTGCCACCATCCTGTGCCCTTGTCACGAGATCTGGGAACCTTAACTTCCTGGAACCCTCTGGGCCACTCCGGGCCTGTAACGGGACTGCTTTACCTTTACCTTTACTGTTAACCCAATACTATTAGGGATATAAAATAAAGGATTAACTTGATGGTAAACAATGTAGCAGAAGAGTGGAAATGAGAACTGCATACCAAAGTTTGTTCAAGGGAACACCAATTGAAATAATTACTAAAGTTATTGGGATTGAGGGGTTAAAAATATTATAATTAATCTTGGAATTTTAACCCTCTTCGTGCAGTTGTGGTCTGAACTGTTACTGCTTCCTCAGAGTTTGTCGGTGGCGATGGAGATGTTGATTATACTACGGCTCCCAGTCACAGAGCTGTACAAATGACCGTCGCACCACAGAAAATTTATTCCACGGGAATATCTAATGGTGAGCGTCAAACCTATTCTAACGAACCTTTGTACCGCAGAATATTGCTCGATGAATAAGGATGCTGTTTCTGTTTAATCAGGAAGTTTACCTTTCATTACTCGATGTCATTGAATTATTCCTCCTACTGGACAAATTAGCCGATAATTTCCACCGTTTTGCAGTGTTCGATGACTAATCAATTACTGACATAAATTTCAGAGACATAGCTTGCTGACTGCTAACGAATGACTGGATGTATATATATATATGTGTGTGTGTGTGTGTGTGTGTATCGGTTTCAGTTTCGGGTATGTAACACGTAGGAGGTAATACGCAAGAATATGAGTCGCGCTCTCCTTTTACTGCCCCTTCCTCTGTATATTGACGCACAGAGCTTTGCAGATTAGCATATATTTAATTGAGTTTTGTCACCAGTTTTCGCCTTCAGATTTTGGAACACCTGGACTGGAGGAACATGATTTGAAACTGCCTTTCGCTATTGCCCAATGACCCAGTATCCTCCTCGATATTTGCCATATGTTTCTATTAAACATTTAGAGAATAAACAATTTCACAACATCATTCCTTTCCTTCCGATCAGGTGTGTTCTTGACTCCAAGACGAACAAAAGAAAATCTTGGATTTTAATTTTACTCTGCAAGCTTATGCAACATTCCAAAGAGTATATTATTAATTAACAATGGTTAGTTAGGAAACTTGACCTGTAATTAAAGGTCCTAACTGAACCTTGCTCTTAATTTGCACAAAATGTAATGATGACAAAATTCTCGACATTAAAGACTAACCTCTGAAAGCGCCACTCGACATCCGAACTACTGACTTTCGCTGGGTATATCACCTCAGGAATTTTGTGTTCTTTCCCTCGATTTAAAGTCTATTGATTAAAACCTATAGTTATTAATTTACTGTTGGGATTAGTAAAATTCTTTTTTTTTTAGAAACAAACTGCAGAGGGCGTGAAGAAAGTGCTACTAGGTATAGTAACTGCGAAGGAATGGGAGGATGGTCGAATGGGGAAGTTTAAACTTACATTTAAACATGTTCAGTGCAAATAATTAACTACAAAATATTTATAACTGTTTGCAAAAAATGTTTATTAGTAATTATTTGTTGAGAAAACTGCATTTTTCTGGGTTTTTAAGCAGTGATTAGTGATAATTCCTTACAGACGTTTTGTAAAAACTATCGCGCCATACTTCAATGACTCTTGAAGAGGGACCGATAATTTGTCCCGAAACGTCTGGAAGGAATCAGCAATACTCGCTGCACAATAGCCCAGAAGAGCGCAGCTCTCATCTACTTCACGGCGGAAGCCTGAAATATAGCAAAATATTTGTTGCTTCGTGTTACTTCCCCTGCACATGTCGGCCTCTGACGGCCATCTCTACAGAGAGGGCTTTGTTACAAAGGAATATATTTCTGTGCAAATGTTGTAAAAGATGGGCATAAATAAATTAATGTGCACAAAAAATTAATAAAAACTTTTTTTTTCGTTGTACCGTGCATCTTGATATCATCAAAGTCACACATTCACCATCAGATGCACTTCATATCAATCTTGTAAATCAATTTATAAGGCTGATATAAAGTGCATCTGTTGGTGAATGTGTGACCCTGATAATAAAAACTTTTCTAAACTGTGTAAATATTGATAAGTATTTGTTTCCAACTTAGCACAAATTTGTAAAGAAAAGAAAAACCTCTATAATAATTTTGTATTTTATATATTTAGTAATTTTCTAATTCTGCAATGAAAATTAATTAATGTATGCACATCCTTAACAACATTTATATCAAAATATATTTCTTGGAAACTATTTTCTCCCTGCAGATGGCCGTCATTTGTCGAAACATTTAAGACAAGTATCAGGATGTAACAACTAGTTACTCGTATTTATGTATATTTCGGCAATTAGTTGTTACAAATATTATGTAAGGAACACATAACTGTTGGCTTAATATTGTTAAGGTTTTAAAAAAAGGACTCCCAACTGTTTGAGCACGTAGCACGCACGTGGAAATGAGAACGCCAAGCGAAAGAATTATATAGAACATTTCGGATGAGGTGTGAGGATAATAGTAAAATTAATCTCAAAGATTATGGTGAGAATTTTTGTCCTGCATTTTTTTCTGACTAATTAATAAGTCCGTAACACATCATTTGGTTTCAAACCTTCATTCCTGAATAGATAAGTTTTGTTTTGAGGTGATTCACCCTGTTATGTTTTCATTGTCAAAATATCACCAGCAACTACGCCATCAAAGAAATTCTCACAGTCTGAAGGAAACATCACAACTATAAAATTTATATTAATTGATTTGTGTTTACGACTAATTACACAATTTATACGCGTTCGGAATTTACGTATGCTACATAATTTGAAAAGAGCACAAATAGCTCAGTAAGTCCAGTGGCTAGCCTGTGGGCTAGACGAAGAAGATATCGGAGCTAAATAGTCGGCGGTGAAAACAGGTTCTCTCTTCTCTGAAGCATTCAAACCGCCTCTGAAACCAAATATCCTCCTATCAAATGAATAAAGTTGGCGTTTCCTGTCGGATAAAGTAGTCGAGACGTGAACCTAATTATTTTTCCCCGTCTCGTTCAAAGGTGAAAAACGTATGGGAGATATATTTCCACTCCCTAATACGTCTTCATGTAATGGCGCTTAATTAACACGAACATGTTTCACTCTATTTCAAATAACTTTTTTTTTGTCTGAAGCCTTCCATATTACTTGCAAATTTGCCGCTTTTACTTCAGTTTCACTTTCTCTTGAACTCATAAACAATGAAATGTTTCTTTCCTGCACACAGGAATAAAATCAGTGCTGGGTCCACGATACGGTTTAATATTCAGGTCTCTGCAAATACTAAAGCAGACTATTTGAACAAGGCCACGAGCTATGTTGTTTCCTGGAGAGTGGGGTAGAATCGCACAGAGTTCGGTTTAGAAGCGAACGAAACGTAATTTAAGACTGCATTTCTAGCACAGTAAAACATTGTTTTTGTTGCAAAACACATTATTAGAAATAAGACATTAATATTCTACGGTATAAAATTTTTAACAATGGTTTCCCGGAGGATACGAATTAAGTAAACATAGTAATAATATCCATACACGACAAGCGGGAGGAAAAACTACCTTTGAACGTGGTAAAAAGTTCTTGAATTTCAGAATTATGAAATGTTTAAAAAAAACAAAGCATTGAGAGAGAAAATACTGCGGGAGCAGAACACAATTACAGAATCCGACAGAAATAATGACGCAAAAACTTATGGCCTAGAAATCGTGACAACCGACAGGTTCGTCTTTACAGAAGAAGAAGAAGATGATGATGATGCTGAAAATGAAGCAAGGAGGACTTCATGTTTTTGCATACAGAAGAGAAGTCCTGAAGACCCGGCCTACAGGTTCCTACAAGTGTTTGCACCTATCTGCTGGATGACACAGCGTCTCATCCACGAGTTCATAATCGCAATATTTACCGCAGGGGCAAATGCAAATTTAAATTTTATCCGAATTATTCTCCATGTGTATATATATATATATACATATATAACTCCCAACAGTTCACATGTTGTATTGTACGTTTCAGGAAAGGAAAATTTGTACGATGTAATTAGCTGCATATATAGCCACTTTCGTAAAGCTTGAACGTTGTAACATTCGCATTGTTGTTATCTGTGTAAACTTATTGGTTGACATAGCATCGTTGTGAATGTTACAAAGCTCAACCTTTACGAAAGTAGCTACATATGCAGCTAATTACGTCATATAAATTTTCATTTTCTGAGACGTACGAGGCTTATTCAGAAAGTAAGAACCGTTTCGCTGTAAAAAAAAATCATATAAGGTTTCGTATAAAATTTTATTGTTATCAGATTCTACATTCTTCAAACTATTTTTCCACATATTCGACGCCATTATTGAGGCATTTATCGTAGCGAGGCGCACGTTTTTGTATACCCTCATAGAATGCGGCCGCCGATAACCCAAACGACTACTGACAATGTCTTAGAGTAGAGTCCTTGAAATGTGAGGAAAGTGCAGGGACAGATCAGAAATTGTGAAACGTCTGTCGTCACGCACTCTTTCGTTGACTTTACGCACCAAATCATCATTCACCAAAGATGGATGCCCACTTCGCGCCTCATCGTTCTCGTTCTCTCGTCCTTCATTGAACATCCGAACCCATTTCCTAACCATACCGTCACTCATCGCATTGTCACCATACACTTGACGGATCTGGTGATGAATCTCACTAGGTAGCATAGTCCTAGCGTTCAAAAAGCGAATTACAGTTCGTATTTCGCGACAAATATGTCACTTTTCCTTTTCAATGTTCTCATGAAGAGTTCATCGTGAAAGTTACGGATGGAAAAATCTGTAGGTGCTGTATGAAGAGTGCATCCGGACTATGCGGGAAAATTCCTTCTAACTCGAGCAATGATCCAACAAATGTAAAATGTCACCCTCAACCGTGTGAGAGAAGAAACAGGGACATAAAGTTAAATATTGTTTCAGTGAACAAAGCAAATCCATTTTATATCTCAGAACGACCCGTTCCGGAGTCACGACTTCCTATTAACAACGAGAATATACGTATTTCCTCCCTGGCACCAATTTCTTGAGAGTAAACCACGTTTTTGACACTGATAAATGAAATTGGGCTAGCCAGTTTTGAGAGCATTTATTACACAGCGTGGATTTAGAACACGTTCTAGTGCTGGTAATAGGAATCTACAGAACCGCGAAGCAACAATACAAGACACGGTTACCAGTCCAGTTTGTTTCTTTTTCTCAAAGCATTTGTTGAAGCATATGACTCTAGCTATAAGTCAAGCAATACGCGTTTCATCCTTCAGATGACCAGCAGCCCAGAACGACTGTGGTAATTGACTGTATCCATCATAACTATAAGCAGCTCGCATTTCAGAAATTTACAGCTTTCGAACAAGAGTATAATATTTGTTTACACGTACCAAACCCTTTTTCGGAAACAAGTTTTTTTTTTAAACATTGCCATAATGTGCTAAATGTCGATACTTTTTAGACTTAGCCTAATTGGTGTGTCTTTAGGTGGGTCATCCCCGTTGTGTTCATTAGCATGAGCAAAGAATAAGTTTTAAAATAAGTCGAAGTACAAATAGTATCATAGGTATTTTATTATTATGTTTATTTAAGGTGACGACATGTTTCGGCCCCTGTTTTGGGCCATCATCAGGTCACATGTAAAAAGTTTGAAGAAGTTATACAATGTACGTCATAAAATAAGTTATACGACTCTAAAATTCAATGAGATCTCTTTGTCGTTTTCACATTCTAATAACTAGTTTTAAAAATGGCAAGTAATCATACTGGTTGTAACTTTTATAATCTTTCCAATTTTAGAACTAGTTATTAGAACATGAACACCACAAAGAGATCTCGTTGAATTTTAGACTTGTATGACTTATTTTATGACGTACATTATATAACTTCCTCAAACTTTTTACGTGTGACCTGATGATGGCCTAAAACAGGGGCCGAAACATGTCGTTACCGAAAATAAATATAATAATAAAATACGTATGATACTAGTTGATACTATTTGTGTTTCAACTTATTTTAAAACCTATTTCTTGCTCGTAATTGGTGTGTAATTGCACAGTTTGTTCTCAAATGAATTTGTATGACGAACAGTGATTATCGTACAAGAGTTTAATGTTGAAGGTTCTTAATTTTGCGCTTTTTAATACAGCGTTAAATTTTGCATTCTCAGAAATATCTACTCGTACTTGAACCACGCCGTCACTTGCTAGTCACTTTAAAAAAAACCGTGAAAAAGTTTATTAATTTAGACGAAATTTTAATTCGTGATTTTACAACTCCGTAGCGGCGGTGCTGAAGATTAAAATCTTCTGCGATGTGACGCCATGTTGCTAGGTTAGTACTTACCGACATGGCATTTCTTTCAGCTTCAGGGAAAAGCTGTATAAGAAAAGTATTCGACTGATTGGACTCCTTTGCCTGGTTGACCTTGAATATGAAAGCATTAGGATGTCATGAAACTCCCTAAACTACTGGCCCAGCGAAACTTCAGAAGATTTGAACTTACAAAGCTAATTTAAAAAGTTAAATTCACTCCACTTTCAGGGATTAAAGTTTTTAAGAAAACATAACCAAATAGTTGCTCAAAATTTTGCTGGCTTCATCCCCTTGAATTAAACAACATGCATAGACATATTTTTAATAACATCCTATTAAGAAATTTTCAGCCGAAAAACTTGTCTCCATCGGTATTGTCTGTAACTGTGACAAGGTGACGGTGTACATTTTTGGCCGTGAATCCGACTATCCTGCATGCGGCTTTTTGTAGTTTTTCCCTTAGCGAAGGCAAATGACGAAATTGATTTAAATTGTGCTTACCGCGTCAACTTTCGTTAAGTACGTCAGCTGTCCCAGAGATGCTGTACATCAGCATTCCATTTCACTTATCCACACAAACGTTCTACAAAGAACTCTGCGTTTACTACGTGACTCTTTTACACCATGCAAAGTATGTTAATTACGTGTAAAAATAGCCAATAAAGTTTTACGCAATATTATTTGATACTTGTTCCCTGCTGATGACACGTTGTGGACTGATACAGGTAGGAATAATCAGCGATAAAATATAATATAAATATCTGAGGAAGAATATTGTGAATTTTGTTGGTTGGGTGTTGTGGTTTTCGACAATGGACGGAACGAACAACCCGAAGTATAATTCTGAGGTGCGTCATCCCCGTTGTGCGTTGAAGACTAATGGTAAGGTAAATTCGGTCAGAAAACACAAATATGTGTGCTAGGTGATCGTATTTGTTAACAAGGTAAATAACTACATGTTTCGGCCTATAGCGGTCATCATCAGTATCATATATATTCATATATATGCACATATATGACACTGTTTTAACAAAATTGTAAAAACCTGAAGATGGCCGCTATAGGCCGAAACATGTAGTTATTTACCTTGCTAATAAATACCATCATCTAGCATACAAATATAGATGTGTTTTCTGACTCAATTTACCTTACCATTAGCCTGAAGTATATGTCTGTTTGTCTGTCCGCCCGCATGGAACAACTCAGCTCCGACTGGAGGGATTTTAATGAAATTTTACATTTGAGTATTTTTCGAAACTCTGTTGAGGAAGTTCAAGTTTCATTCAAATCTGACATAAAAAGACCGGTACACTATATGAAAACACACGTACATTTATAAAAATATCACGCTGAAATCTTTTTAGAAAGAGAAATATTACAGCCAAATTTATAGAGAAAATCAAAAGATAACATTTTATTTGAAATAACTTTTTTTCCGAAAATTATGTCTTTTGTGATGTGATGTGATGTGGAAAACATGGTAGACCCAGACTGGCCTCAGATCGAAATATAATACGGTGAAGGGTCCTTGCATGCTGCATGCTCAGGCTATAAAGACAATAAAAATGTGTAATACTGCATTTCTATGGCACACATAGGGAACCCTATGTGTGCATAGCTTCTTGTGACTCAATTGACAAAACAGGCCTGAAGATGACTGACTACTAGTCGAAAAATGTATCCTATGTAATTACCTTGTGCAATAAAGTGTTGTGCTGACGTGAGTTATTTAATATCAAATTACGTTCTACGTCCATTACCTCTTTTTTGAGTCTGTATTTATGAATTTGATTTCCTACGGACGACAGAAGGCTAGACTGGCTGAATTAACAGGCTCTTAGGTATAGAACAATTCATCTGGCCCTGTGTGTATGCATACTAATGTGAAGAACCGAGCAATGCTGCAGGCAAATTGAAGTTCCATTTATGGGTGACAGGAAACCACATTTCTTTAACCTTAGTCTAATAGGCTGAAAAACACTTTTCCAAATAAACAACTTCACTGTAAATTCTCATATGATTGGGAAAATGCTTGATCAGTTCCGCAAGAATTAGTATTGTAAACTAAAATAAATATACACGACTATCATGTGTTGGGTCGTCATCCGACTTCAGGCAATTATGCGCCATTTCACTGAGTTATTTATTGTACATTAATAATTGGTTGCGATCACAGGTGGAAATGTTCAAATTCTAGACTTCACATAATCGACCGTTACCAGTATGAGGTAAACTAACTGCCTGAATGTTGGCAGTAAAATCAACTGACGACACATCAGCCAATTATATGTAACTCACTCATGATATTTCCCAACAAATATAACTGCAGTGGAATGAAACACTCACTAGACAAAAGCTATTACTGTAGTCATGTTTTCCTCCTTTGTACTTGCGACAGTGTCAGCTGTGATAGGTCAGTCAGTGTAGTGATTATGCTGCGGATATTTGAAAGTCATTTATCGTTAGGGTCGAAGTCACTTATCTATAGCTCCCACATCGGCACTGGAGCCCAATTTGCCTCCATATCAATTCGTTTCCCAGGAATACAGCTGCTGGATTCGAGGCCGCACATTTAATTCATTCGAGCGCCGCGGTTAGGTCAACAGCAAAGCATCGTGTTTCTGCTCTCCCATATATCGTCATGGTGTGATGCTTAATTAAGCACAGGAATTATTATACTTCCACTGCTGAAAGGGATGGACGTCGATCCTAAAATGCATTCAGTAATTGTATTTTCTTAGGGCCTATCAGTAGACTAGTATTAATTACAAACTTGCGTTTCGGACACTGGTTCTGCTTCAGCCTTCAGACACAAAGGAATCTGTTCTGATGGAGTCATTAACAAGTTTTATGCTCCATGTGTTCACAGGTATTAATATTTTGTACGATTCAACGTTGTCAAAAAAATTTGTAAAATATACGAACTTATTCGGGAATAGAACCTACAAAGCTAACCGTAAGAATACTGTTGGTACATTGCGTACAATGACTCAAGTGCAGCTAGAAGGATTACAAACTCCGTACACATCACAGCGTTCCAGCGTTTACCCAAGTTTGAGAAGAATAACTCCAGAAGTCCGTGAATAATTACTCGTTGACGCTAAAAATTCAGCTAACAACATCAAATCAAGAACGTACAATTAATAGACATATTAAGCCTACTGGATATTTTTAGTTTTGTGAATTGTTTAGCTGTATTTTAAATAATTGCTATTGTTTTTATGAAACAAGTCATAGTACACTTAGCCCTGCTATGTCCTGTTTATTGTCACTATTTTTTTTTAAAGTTTCACTCTCAAAATGCCTAACCAACGAGAATATTTAATCATATGGCCCTGTTAATCTCCAAGATCAGAACATGTAAGAAAATATTGTAACATAAATAAGCAATACAACTGAAGTTAAGTGAATTGTGATGGCATAAAATTTCTTTAGTTTTTGCGACTTTGAGTTTGAGAGCCTCAGACATTTATTAAAATTACCATAGCTTCTACTGTTGCAGACTATACTGAAGAAGGCTACTATACACAGTGGACAATACCCAAAGAACAAATTGCCATACTGCTGTTTCAGTAAGTTGCTCACCGTTGATGTGTAGATGTATCTGTATAACTTTCGGTGGGTATGTGGAAATCTGGCATTCGTAAGTCCCCTCGTCTCTCTTGTTTGTGAATTTGATCTGGAGCCGCCAGTTGTTCGGGTACTGGAACTCGACAGTGTAACGACTGTCCCCACTGTATGTGTGCAGCCCCACGGTCAACAGCTGTAGGTCATCCTCCCCATGTTTTCGCCGCACCCATGACACCTGTCGGTCACAAGAGAAAATAGCATGTTCATCTTCATACAGATAAATTATCTCGCCAGCAAACTCTACAAATTCGTACGCAACAATATGAGGTTATTAAGTTAAATTCTCTTGTTATAGGCACGGGATGATTCCTTTTCTGAACACCAGGTTATTAAGTTAATATTGCAGGTGCGCACTTTGGTAAAGTTTCAAGTGTCTTAAGTCTGGATTGTAACAGAGTGTAGTATTATGTGTACTGGCTTTTGTGTAGCAAATTACTCTTGAGAAGCTAATGGTTTTCAGCTGATCACATAGTTTCTATCCTTTTACTAAACTCGATGTTTGTACCCTGTTCATAAGATTGGGCCACTGGTCCTATCCTGAGTTATGCCAATCGTCTCAAAACCATGGTGTTTTCTTTATTCAGATTCATCCTGTTGTTTTTACTATAAACGAAACAAAAGGAAATTATACTATCAAACACAACACTGGGTCACCTATTTCTGAAATTATTGTCACAGTCTCTATACTGGTATTATTCATTGAAAAGACGCTCTGTTTACAAGAAAATTTTTCATAAAACATATACGAATGAAAGAAAATGAATAGTACATACTCCACCAAAATATCAAAGAAAAACCTAATAAATCTAGGTTTTGAAATACGCAACCGTAAGTAAATAACTTTCGTTTCACGGAGGAGGTAAACACAGGATATTGTGGTTCGACCAAAAATTTCAGACATTTTAGCGGTTACAGGCTCTTGAGAATAAGTGTATATTATGGAGTTGTTCGATAATAGGGTCAGGAGCTGAAAAAAACAAAAACAAAACAGAACAAAAGAGATTTTACCTGAATCCAGCACATTCTTTCGAATATTAACATGAGTTTGGAGAGTAAACAAGAACCAATTTGAAGTAGTATTATGCATTACACATGTCATACATTTATTATTTTAATAAAATCTTACTAACGAAGAAACTGCATGTTGCATATGGAATTATGTCTTTAAACTTTTATAATTAAGCTACTTGATGATGGTTCTGATGAACCGAATCATGTAGCAGAGTGCTGTATGATATTAAATTGTTGTGTTTGTGTACACTTCCTTTGTGTTTCAATCATGCTGCTTTGTTTAATTCAAATTCCTTTCATACTGCCCTCCTATCTAAAACTGGGTTTTCTAAGTTGCATCCCTCTTTCAGGTTTTCCCCGTTTCTCCTCCTCCATGCGTGTCACATGTTCCAACCAACATATTATTTTCAATTTTAACATGTTAAAATGTGTGGCGAAGAGTTCAAATCATGAAACACTTCAATATCCGTCTTCTTCAGTCCCCTTTTTCTTCAACCCAGTTAGCCCGAAATATTCTCTTTCTCTTCTGTTTATTGGACCGTGCAACATTGAATAAAAGACCGACTTGATGTCACTTGCTATTTTATTTCACTTCTTATGTGCTCAACATGTTTCGGACATTAATATATCCATCATCAGGAACTTGCGACTATTCTGTTGAATTACCACATTGATCGCATTGTTCT
>Ga0123355_10014637_pt1 | contig 12280 bp, 5 predicted proteins | sample TergutEmb28metaG_3_FD_89872 | JGI IMG/M metagenome (GOLD analysis project Ga0123355, IMG submission 89872) | Embiratermes neotenicus P1 segment gut microbial communities from Petit-Saut dam, French Guiana - Emb289 P1 | ecosystem: Host-associated > Arthropoda: Insects > Digestive system > Gut ...
AACCCTATTCGAATCAGGCACTCTGATTCTGGTGGCACGCTACCTCCTACTTGACCCGAACGGACCATCGGCGACAGTAGGAATCTTTTCCCCTTTAAGTAGTACTAACGGAGCGGTCGGTTTTCGGTCCACTCTCAACCGCCTATACTCCGTGGCACTACAGATGTGGTGACAGCGGTGTGGACAACAACCGGGTCACTACAGTACTTCTCATGCCCCAGCCACTACACCCCTAGCGTAAAGCTCACAGTGTCAGTTGAGTAGGAGGCTGGGAGGTCCCCAGAAGTGGTTTGGGAATTTTGGAGAAGAGAAATATATCTTGCCCATGTCAGGATGCCAACCACAAATCAACCAGCACATAGCCTAGACACTGTAGTAACTAATTATCCCAGCAGCTCATGTTGTAGGCACCATATACGTATTACAACATTAAAGAATATTGAACTTTCATGTGGTAAGTTTTACATTTTGTTACATGCTTCCCTACACAAATTTTTGTTCAAAATATCACATGTTAACAAACATTAATTTTAAAGCAGTGGTCAGATGTATATTTCACCCCAGTATTTCATATGGCTGAGAATTACATGGAACTGGAAGACGTACATGTAATAACCACCGTGACTGATAATAAGGGTATGTCTTGGTTGCAGAATTCAACTCTGCATTCCGAGCTATCGACTTAACAGCACAGGTAATAGCCCCTATTTTTGTTGGTGTCATTCAGGATCAAGTTTCCAAGCTAGCCAGTGCTGTCACCATTGCATTGTGGAATATGATCTCCATGATCATTGAGTAATTACAGTTTGTATTAAATAGACTATATACTTACAATTTTCATTGTGATATACAGGAAAATTCCTTTAATCCAACTCACACAGGACCAGACAGGCAATGAATTATTGAATATTTCAGCTTATCAGAGAGTACTTATGCTGAGTGAAGTCCTCGTGGGCAGTTTTTTGCTACTGCTCTTGTATGCTTGGGCTGTGCAACCAATCAGAGGAGTATTCCATTTGGTTGTCTCCTCCATCTGCTGGTTCAGGATCATGAGGGTCCTTGTCTATGTTTTCTGGAGTCTTGATAGCTGACAAAGTTGGGGTAGGAGACCAGAAACGAGATACAACAATAGTTCATGAACAGACACTATTGGAGGCCTTTTTGAACATATCCTAAGATCTGCCTGTTTCATTAAGGAAGTTTTTTCTGGCAAAAATTCCTGGGATTACTGTCTTCAAGTGCTGGATTATCAGGATTTCATAATTATCAGACATTGAATTACAAGAATTTTTCTTTGTTTATTTCCAAGTATGTTTTCTTGTATGAATTTTAGACTCACAATTAAGAGTACTCGGACTCAGATTGCAACTGGGCTCCTAAATGAAATTATAAATAGTGTTTAGTTCCTAATATAGGGGCATCCAGTTGTTGTCACTTGTGGGCCACATGGTCATAAATCCATGCATGCAGGTTGCATGAACTTTTTAGTGATAACAGTCAGTTGTGTAACCTGTTCAATATTAAAAGTGTGGGTTTTTTTAGAAATAAAACTAATTTTAGTTCACTGACACCTGGCAGTAGCCACGCAATGGTCATGGTGGCTAAGTGGGTGGGTTTTACTCTCCCGTATTAAATAATGTTTGCTGTCAACATAGGTAAAAATTATTTTTTTCTAAAATTTTAAAGTGGGCCACATGTGGACCGCAGGTCACATGTTGCTTCCTTAGCATTAACAGAGCATTTAAACACTAACAGCCATAATATAGTGTACTTTTTGACAAGTACGTTTCCGAATATGTAATTTGAAAACATGTTTTCATATCTGTATATTTTATTGACATGCCCTATACTAGTGTTTTGACAGAAAGAGTGAATAAAATCGATGAATGAAATATGAAGAAACACTGAGTGACTCTTCATCCATTGATTTTGATGGTGCCAGTGTTTGACAGGACTGAATAGTTCAAAATTGATGTGTTTTTATATTTCCAAAAGTTATAGAAAGGTAATTGCACCCTGTAATAGGCCGTGAAGGCCCAAAGAGAGGATAGAGGTGCAGTTCTAGTCTGTGTTTAACCACGGTGTTAGAGGTGGCTGGGTTGTTGATGCTACACCTCGGCGGCTTTACCCCTGGGAATGACCTGGTCACTGATCGTACAGGACGCTGAGTGGGGTGCAGGGCTGGTCTAGATGGGTGTAGAAAATCTAACCCCCACCAGGATTTGATCCCTGGACTGTCCAGCCTGTAGCGAGTCGCTATACTGACTGTGCTATCCGAGGCCACTTTGCATAATTTTTATAGACGCAGAAACTTTTATTTAACTTAATAAATATTTCCGAATTCATGTTCTATGCTACATGGTTTTAAATGTCGAATTAAACAGCAACTTTCCTTAGAGTTGTGTAATCAGGTACTGCAGAGCCATTATAAATCTTGACTGACGTTACTATTTGAAGCTCTGTGGTATAATGCTAATGTGGACGGCTTAAAAAATTCAAGTGCACATGGAGATTTGAGAATATGTGTTCTTTGTTATCATCATTATCATCATCATCTGTCTGGTATGACACAGTACTTGAAGTTCTAGTGCTAAGCATAATGGAGTATTCCATAGCTCACTTTGTAGTCCAGATCAAGAATGACTGTTCTATTGTAGGATAAATGTGAAATTATACCAGATCAATTCCATATCATACATAGTTTACCATATAGATGCAAATTTTCTTGAAGAGACATTAATAAAGTTGAAAACATTGTTTATTGAGGCTGTCCAGTAATGCGTTATCAACTGAAGGGTTCTGTTGCATTGAATGAAATATTAGGATGATAATGTCTGATAAATCATAAATAATTATGAAGGAGAAGGTTGTGGCCCATTTCAAAGTATGATATTACTGTTCTGAGATTTGAAGTTTATGATAAGTCCTCTGAACAGCGGGTCATCCAAATACAAGTCAGGTGTGTTCCCATTGTTTCAACCCTCCATATCCTAAAACATTGTGGATAGTGTTTCAGATACACATTGAGGTGTACATTCATAGTTAATAGTCAAAACTTTCAGTATCCAACAGGTTCTGAAGTTCTTTGAGTTGCAGTGTTTGAACCCAAGATGCTTTTACACTGTGTTGTAAGAGTTAATATTTAGTGTAACTGCAAGTCAAACTCACAGAACCATGGACTTCAGTGTCCCTAATTCATATTGTGGACCTTACACAGGGTGGTTCAAGTCTCCATACATGGGGAAAATGGTCTCTTTATTTACAAAACATGCTTTTTGTGGGCACCCTTACATTAATAGCACATAAGGATATGTGGTTCTCACTCATGGCAAGCTTGCTTTAACACATCTGGTTTTATGCAGCACATGCATCTGTAATGCATTCTTTTAGGTGGTCCATATTTTGTATTTTCACCTGGTACACTATGACCTTCAAATGCCTCCACAAGTAAACATCAAGTGGTCACCCCACTGGAGACCTCAGAGGCCACTCCACAGGCCAGCGGCAACCAGTCTAATGACCTGGAACCTGCCAATCTAAAAATACATTTGATCCCTATGCATGGCGACATTTGAATCAAAATACATTGAAAGTTCAAAAGGAAAATTGGAGGTCACTCTATTGGTGTAGTTAAATGTGAAAGCAAAAATTCTGATATTGAATAATCCCAATATCCTGTTACTGTTTGTGTTCAGTTCAGAAATGAGTGGCACAAATATTTCCTGGGGAGTAAAGGCAGCCGGTGTGTAGGGCTGACAACCTTACCACCTTCATGTGCGGACTGGAAATCTGGGAGCCTCGCCCTCCTGGAACTCTCGGGACCTGTCCAGGCCCGTACAGCAATTGCTTTGCTCTACATTAAGCACCATGCTATGAAATATGGAGAGTGGAGGTATAGAGTTGTGCATTTATAATGTTGGCATTAGGTGGAGGTGATTTTTCAGTTGCACAGTATAGCCACCTTACCTTCAGGGAAAGAGCCCTCAGTGGCCATTAGGCAGGAGGCTGGGTTGACTGCAGCAGTGGTCTAGAAGTTGTGGAGAAGAAAAAAATTTCTTCCCTCTACTGGGAAACTGAACCTTGATTTAGTGGTTGTCTAGGTTGTAGTCTGGTCCTGAGTGAGCCCTCTGGCAGCATTTATGATGGGCATGCTTCTAGGCGGGTTCATGTTCATTAGTACTGTGATAAGAAAAGTGTGTCTCACTAAATTTAGTTACTTTTTGTGCAGTGCTTCATGATAATAAGAATATTTTAGTATATGTTAAGAATTTATTCCAGCGGACCACCCATGAATATGAAAGTGTGACCAATTCCTATGGAATCAAATCCTGGACTTACAAATGTGAGGGGTTGTGCAATTCTCATATCTGTGTTACAAATTACTGTTGCATATGACCTTCAGGCACATTATGAAGTGTCTCTGAAGTAAAGTAGTCAGTAAACAGAACAAAATATTTAATAAGATTTGCAGTTTTCACAGTGGTGAAGATTTCTGATGTGGCCAACTGGTTGCATCACCATATACAAGGTGGTTCAAATATGACCAGGACTGATGCGGCTTGTTTACACACAAATCAGTCCCAGTCATATATGAACCACCTTGTAGTTTGGTAGGCAGTTACCAGTGTTCCAGAGACATACTCCATGGGTTTTCAGGGTAGAAGTGAGCCAAGTTTAGGAGTGGCATGTTATATAGGCAGTGAAATGGGGAGGTATGGATCACAGAGTACAGGAGTGGCCAATTAAAGCACAGAATGAGGATTAGGAGGTGGTTCCCAAGACTATGTCAGTCTCATGTTAGAGTCTGCCACGTTTAATGCTTTCATTGTTGTTTATCATATACACCATGCTCTTCTGGGATAAATTATTTTGAAATATAACTTGTCAGAATATCTGTTCTACCATATTCTGATAATTTATGCCACAGTTGTGACTTTACCTGTTAAAAAAAAGGCTGTACTTTGTGCAAGTCATGAAGGCACTCGGGAGTGGAGGTACAGCTGTGCTGTTTCTCAGCCTTGGAGCCACGTGGAGGTGAGTAGTCACCTACTGTATCCCTGGGGAAAGAGCTGTCAGTTCCCATTGAATAGAAAGTTGCGCGGGTCCCATATCCTCTCTGGAAATTTTTGAGAAGAGAAAGATCTCTTATGCCTTCTGGGAGTTGAACCATGATTCATTTGTCATCCAGCCCACAGCATAGTTACTGTCCTGACTGTTATCCTGGCTCCTGGTTTTACTTGCGTAGTAAGGAAATTTGATATGGTCAGCATAAGATTTGAGGTTCTCATGCTGATGAATATTATGAGTGCAGTGTTCTGGAACGTGAAACTGCAGTTTCATAGTGTCCATGTTTCAGAGTAGTCTGCTGTAGGTTCCTCCAGAATGCTGTTACCTATAGCTGTAACTGCATGGTGTCGGATCCCACTAATGATAAAATGGGTTTTGTTGTCTCTGTAATTTATCGTGGAAAGGCTTGAAATTTGAATGACAATTAGAGCTGTTCAGTTTTCATGCAAATGAACCTCTGTAGGTTATACATGTAATTGTATGTAAAGCTGCAAGCTCTTAACGACTTACAGGTACTCTTTATTGTGGCATATATATAAGGAGAATCCTCGCTTGGCAATCAAGGACGTGAAGGAGCATTTGCCAGATTGTGTGGCTCATGCAGAGCCTTGTACCTGTCCAGAAAGAACACCAAGAAAACTGAGCTACTTAAAGTCCTGTTCTGCATGCTGCCTTGATTGGCTCATGTACTTTAGGCAACCAATGAAGATGGCTGGCATAGGTCTGGCTCTTCTGTACATGACAGTCATTGGGTTAGATGCTGTTACTACAGGTACAGATTACTTATTGAGCACAAATGCCAGATGTGACAAAATAGCTTATCCATAAAGCATGATTATGCAGACTAAAGTTCATAATCTACCAGGCCTTGGTACAATTCAGGATAAGCTACTTTATCCATGTGCAAAAAGTGCTAAAAGTCTGAGTATTTTTTGTCTGTATTTCATACTTTATTTAATGTTACTGTCATATATGACATTCAACATATAGTTAAAAGATCTGCAGCTGGAGAATTACTAGAATTCATTTGTTTTTCTTCATATCATTGGTTGTAACAGCTGTTCCCAGTGGCAGTGCGGTCTAAGATGTGGGTCTGGGGGCCACTCGCCTGCTGGAGGCATGGATGTCTGTCGTGAGTGTTGTGTGTTGTCAGGTAGATGTTTCTGTGTTAGGCTGATCACTCATCCACTAGCGTCTAACAAGTGTTCAAAATGTAATTACATTTTACATACCAGTAAATGTTTTATTTATGGTCCACTTCATAATGCTTGTCGTAATTTATTTGTACTTGTGTTTTATTTAATGGCATTATCAGCAACATATACTGTATAGGGTCCAATGTTTGGGCGACTGTGAATTACAAATTGGAAAGAATGTGGAAGGAAGTAGTCTTGGGATAATTTATGGTACTATCCTGACATCAGCCTGGTGGGACTGCATAAACTCAGCTCAGATTGGATATTTTGCATCCTGGTTGATATTTGAACTGGGCACTTCCTAAATACAGACATATTACTGCTTGAGCCAGCCTTCTTTGTACATAGCAGTAATGTTACTGAGAATGACTATAAGAATGAACAATAAAAATAAACCAAAACCTGATGAGTTAGAATCCAATTAGATTTCCTTAAATGTGCATGCAGGGTTCTGTGCTTGTTCATACTTAAGAGGACTGGCCTCACGTATTAATATGGATGGTCCTGAACTAACTCCACCTATTATACGTCATAAAACAGCATTTTGGGTAAAGACACAATGCTGATTATGGTATGATCTCAAAATTGCAAGCTAGTATAAAAAATTCTCTAAGGTAAATGATTATTTTCAGCTTATGGAAACACACAAATCACACCATTACTGCTAGGAGCTGCACAAGGACTAGCAGCAGTATTTGGAATAACTGGAATTCTGACATTTCCATTCTTAAGAAGATTCGTAGGATTGAATTCCGTTGGAGTGCTGGGATTCGGACTTCAAGTAAGAAAGAATTTGTTTGTGGAAATAATGGAACAGTTGCATCACCAACATCCCTACTAGGCCTACTTGGGCTGTTTGTCATAACAACTGGAATTGTTAATCTTTTAAGGACTGTTACTAAGTCTTATTGAGACCTCAAATCATACTGTTCTATTAAAATTTGGTTTTTATAAAACATCTGATAAATAGTGTATATTTTAAAGCAGTCTGTTATGGGTTTTAAAGTAGGTCTTTGTTCTTCAGGGATGTTATGCAGTGTAACACCCCAGAAGACTGAAAACCTCATTTACACCATGGCGAAAGCCTGAATTCACACAATTTTAAGGTAACTCAAAAAGGTCATATATGGTTGAAACATGCCTACATATACAGTGGTTTTACACATGACATTTATGTAATGTGTGCCCTTGTATATGTCAAGCTGAAATATAGATTAATGACTGTAGTATTTAGATGGTGGTTGTGTACCAGACATGTTACTCATTCTCTTATTCCATGAAGCTAATATTTTAAAACCTCTGGTGGGTCCTATCAGACCCCACTGTTTGAGTTCTTTGAATTTCTTCTGTGGCTTGCATAGCATTTGTTACTGGTGAAATATTCAAAATATGTTTTCCCAATACATCGTAGGTGACTGCACTGGTCGCATGTGTTGTTTCCATCTGGCTACCAGGATCTCCATTTGATGTGTCAACTTTACAAGTACCCTGGCATCCAAGTGCTCAAAATGCATCATCACCTATAAGCAATTCCAATGACCAGGAAACAAACAATAAAATTATTGTTTCAGCTGCAGCCCTCTTTGGAGGCATAATTGCTTCAAGATATGGTGAGAATGAAATCTGCTGGTGGAATAAGGGAGGGCGTGAACACGCGATAAGAGAGCAGGGTGGAACAACGGTACACTTTAGTTATTTGTAAACAAATAAATAAACATAAAAGTGAAAAGTTTGTCCATATTTCAAGGTCTGTAATTCTACAATTTTAGTAACAGATTTTTAAAATGAGTTTAATTTAAAAATGTCCCAGAATGCCGTATTGTATTCCATATGAAAGCTCTGTGTTAATTAACATAATCTAATGTTTGAATAGTTACACTTTAATATCTTCTTTTGAGTAAAGTTAAGGTGTATTATAATAAAAATCAGCTGGAATATGGCAAAAGTTATGTAATGTTTCATGATTTACAAATCAGTTAGTGTTACTGAATAAAGGAAATTAAGATTCATCTGCTGTAAAATGAAAATATTCCAAGAGTAACAACGTTACCTTTACAGTGGATGTAACCGCCAGTTATAAAAAACTCTCAATTTCAGGTTTATGGCTTATTGATCTCACGGTCACACAGATCATGCAAGAGCAAATTGTGGAACATAAACGTGGAGTGGTAAATGGAGTTCAGAATTCTCTAAATATGTGTATGGACATGTTGAAGTCTATTCTTGTAATAATGTTTCCATATCCACAACAGTTTGGTCTTCTCATCATTCTGTCATTCAGCTCTGTTTTTCTCGGGTAAGTAGATAATCTATAGAATAGATTCCAAAACAGTAATCTCAGATTTTTTCAGGTACATGTTATGCAGACTGCAGTACAACACAAACCTAAAAGCTATTTTTCTCTTAGAATTACAAACATCTGCAATATGTATTGAACACATGACACAAAAAGCTGCAGCAATCATCTCAGTAATTCTAATCACAAAAAGTGATAAGTTTCTTTCATGTAGTTCATCAAGCTGCCGTGTGTTGTTTAGTTTAGGCTGAAAAACCTGCAAGTATTTTTTAATGCCACAAGATTCGAGCTGCTGCTATGTAACTTCCTTTATTTTGGACCAAATGATAAATGTTCCCATTTTGGCCAGGTAATAGATGTACTTTTAACTTCACATCTTAATCATTCCTTGCAGATTACTTTCCTATATGATGTACTTCTGCTCCAGTTATTCAAACACTGGTACTGAAAGTTCATGTAAGGAACCATCGCAAGAGGAAGTAACACAAGTACCTTCAACTCCTCTTCCAGATAGCTGACTACGAAAAAGTGTCTCAAGGATGTTTGTTAACTTTTTAATATTTTATTTATCTTAATACTGTGGTTTATTATAGATACTTCACTTCACATAGAACACTGATGTATCTGGGTATGTTAAAATTGAAAATTGTGATTTTTGTACTGTTTTGAATTTGTAATATAAAAACAGTATGTACAGTAGTTGCAGCTATGGCTTCTCTGTGATCATACCTGGCTAGTCTATCATACTTTGTATAAAAATAACTTCTTTTCCTATCTGAAAGTATTCTATGAAGTGTACAGAAGTAGGGTAGGATGAGTTTTTATGCCTTTGAACCTGGAAGTTATTCAGTGTCACCTTCATATCGGCAAGCCCATTGTAACAAATACGTCTCAGGTGACTGAGATGTGACACTGGAATCTTTATGTTTACTGTGGAGGAAATGGCACTTCCAATTCCAGTAAAAATCAGTCCAGATGCTTGAAAGAAGGCCCCACGAAGTGATTCATTATATGTTCAGTCCAGATGGTATAAACATTATATATAAAGGACAGGAAATGCAGTTACTAGAAAATAAGTCAAGTTGTACTGTGTTCAGTTTCAATTAATTTAAATTGTGCAATACATTTAAGGAGTTGTGCCCAGGCAGTACAGTCGGTCTGTGAACATGTAAAATTATTATTATGTTACAAGTTGATTTATATTGTGTGTATTGGTTGCACAGAATACATAAATTGAATGCATAAAAGTTAGTCTAGTGTTCTTATGTATGTTTCATCTCAAAACTAATGATCAAATTATACTGAAATTTGATCCTGGGGTCTATACCAAAAGTTGGATTATTTCTTTTTTGGCTGCTACTAGTCTTGAAAACCCACTGTATATTGAAATTAAATTTTCCTAATTCAGAAATGGTTCTTGTTAATTCTTGTGCAGAGCGTAAAGTACGCCTCATTAAGATCTACAACCTTAATTTCAAACATTTTTGATATGGGAAATATTTAAAACTCAAGTAAAACAAACTCTTGAATCTACAAGGTGAATAATATATGACATAAATTTTGATAGCTGTCAACAGATGGCCCTATTGTTACAAACTTCAACTGCCACTTCTGCCATTACTGTACCACAAGCAGGGTAAGAGGAAGTGATTTTGGAATTAAGACTGTGACCTTTTGGAATTTACATCATGTGATGTGGTGGATGACTACCAGCATTTCAGAGGAACCTACTACCTCCATCTTTAGAGTAAAATAATGTTAAATATTTTGCCCCTTCACCTAGACAATTGGTGAAACATACAATACATATTTATACCTTATTACTGCACCTTGACCTGGAAAGGTAAGTAAGTACAAGGAAGAAAAATTGCCTGTATTTGTAATGAGTTTTATCAACAACTGACTGCCATTTTACATTCCAGCTTGCCACAAGAATGCAGTACATGATGGAAGATGTGAAGCTTACTGAGATTTGAACATTTTTACAACCCTCCATGCAGAAAATTATTCTCCCAGTGGTAGTCCCACTACAAGTTTGTCTTAGCAATAAATGAACACCAGTGCCAATAAGGTGTGTAAAATTGCCAACATCACATTTGGGAACTATGATTACTCCAAAATGGGCTGTATCTCCATACTTGTAAAGCTTCTGTATCTTTAAGAATGGTGTTGCTTTTCCCCACCCCAAATAAAAACCTTATAAAGATGGAGTCAGAATGAAATTTGCTGTTGGACTATCCCAACTATACAGCAAGTCTGATGAAAGAGCATGAACATGTGATGATGTGAGCAATGTATAAATATTATAAACATAGCTTAGTCTGAATAAAAGTGTAGATAGTAGATAAGGAGGAAATACAAGTGATATAATGTGTTTAGTTAGACACAGCTCAAATTTTGATTTATAGGTCAAAAAGAAATCATTATCATAGAACTCAATGAGACCTTAAATAATGAAAACTATTCATAAATTTACCATTTGAGTCGTGAAATTCATTTATATTACATACATGTGTCAATGAATAACATAAATTCTCTAGGCTACTGAAATGTTCCACTGATACAGAGAGCTTTAAGTTATTTTTAAACTATATTAGGGTTAAGTTAAACTCCATTAATTCAATAATAATGTTTATTGGAAGTGTTCACTGGAAATTATAAATGTCATCTTAACAAGTTACTTTTGTGGTCAGGACATAGGTATTTAGAACACATCTATATCAATTTCTTCTCCACCTACAGGTAATGGAATGGTCTCTGCTTGAGGAAGAGGTGTTGGTGAAGGATAGTACTTGTTAGAAGCACCGTGTTCCTTTACATATTCACCACCCTTCTCCTCATACTCTGATCTAGTGACAAGATACTGGCTGAGATTAGGAGAAGAAGAGAAAGCACGGGCACCATACCAAGCATCAAGTGTTGGATTGGCAGCAATGGTGACATTGAATGTGGATTTGAATGGGCGCATCTCCTGCAGTTCCCGGCGGAGTCTCTCTGGCAAACCAGGGAATGCTGCACAACCACCAGTCAAGAAGACGTTGCTGACAAGTGCATTCTGAACATCAGATGGATAACCACGCAGAACAAACTCTATGGTCTCTGCCAGTCCTGCCTCTCCTGAACCAATCATGGATGGCTGGAAGAGTAGTTCCGGGGTACGGATGCGCTCTATACCTACGTGAAGCTGGTGAGTTTCAGCTGTGGTGCCACTACTGGTACTGTTGGCAGTTGTTGATGAACCAGAACCTTCAAATTCTGGATCATGACGACGAAGTACTTCCTCCAACTCCAGTAGTTTCTGTTCTTCATCGCTGTCTGAGTCACCTTCCTAAATGAATGAAATGACATATATAGTTCCACAAATTAGTACCAAATCTAACACATATCTCCCAACAGTTAAAGTGTAACAGGTACAATCAGACCTGTTGTTATTAGCAAGGTGATTAAGTACAGATGGTAAAAGGTAGGGTGTAAGAGACGAAATACACGTGTATTCAAGCTGTAAATATTTTATTCATTTTATACGTGACTCAGGTAAACATGTGAGATTCAAGGCCTATCTTGTGCTGGCGACACTGGATTGTGATACGGTGTCCTGAGCAATTATTTTTCCTTCTATTTTGATCACTGACTTTTGTTGAGGAAGGCTTTTGAAAAGATTTGACTGATCTGCATTTGCTACAATAACTGAATATCGCATAAAACCCAGATTTTGATACTT
>Ga0123355_10014638_pt1 | contig 12280 bp, 10 predicted proteins | sample TergutEmb28metaG_3_FD_89872 | JGI IMG/M metagenome (GOLD analysis project Ga0123355, IMG submission 89872) | Embiratermes neotenicus P1 segment gut microbial communities from Petit-Saut dam, French Guiana - Emb289 P1 | ecosystem: Host-associated > Arthropoda: Insects > Digestive system > Gut ...
GTTAAAGTTTTGATCAAACTTTTTCAAAAGTTTGCAGGGTTTGGGACGGAGTCCCAAGGTTTTGATTGGCAGAGCTCTTCGTATTTCTTGATAGAAATGGCATCCAATATGCTTTTGCGGTAAGCCGGGGGAACTGGTGCGCTATCGGCAATTTCCTTTGCCCAGAGCACACCGCCTACTGCTGCGGGTGCATCCATTTTTATCAGGCGGCAGATTTTACCGCTTAGTTCCTGAGTCGTATTTAAAAAGCTTGCTTTCATGCCTTCGTATGGGACTTTGTGCCAGATGCTGCCTACTAGTACTATATCTATTGGAAGGTCTAAAGTGCCGTATTTTTCAAATCCTAGTCTGTTGATGCAGCCTGCGGCGCAGCGGGCTATGGACTCGCCTACGCCATCGAATATTGCCATCGCTACAGGGTCGCCACCGACTGCGGCTTTCGCGCCGATTTGGATTATTTCTTTTGTCATGCTCGAAATATCTTTGTATCGTGTCACGGTAGAAAGCATATCATCTGGATCAGCTTCGAGTAACTCGAGTAATTCAGGGATCATGGACGAATACGGACCACAGCAATTGTAATATTCGTATAATCGGGTGACAATTTTGTTACATAGAAAACCGCCACCTGCTGCGTCGCCTGACATCGAGCCTACCCCACCTACTTGGTAGACATCGCCTTTTTCGTTGATGCCAAGCACTACTGTCCCTGTTCCATTTACAGCACATAAGCCCACACCGCTGTCGGACGCGCCTTTTATACCAAGGATTCCATCATTGGCTAGCCCGTATTGGGTAAAGCCAATAGCTGCTACCCGTTTTTTTAGCTCTACATATTGCTGGGGTAGGTCTGCGCCAGCCAAACCAAAGCCTGCTGCTTGGACGTGGGTTACGTCGATTTTGTTACGCTCGAAAAGTGGAGCTAGTTGTTCGCGCATCAGGCGTTCCATACTTTCGTAGCCGTCCCCGAAATGTTCGTGACTGCACGTAGGTGTGCGGATTACGTCTACGAACTCGCCTTCGACTGTGCATAATAGGTAGTCAGTTTTTGTGTTGCCACCATCTACACCTAGGAAATATTTTTGCATATGTGCTCCTTTGCTAAAAAACTCGTCATCGCGAACGAAGCAATCCAGAAACCGCGAAGGAATTGCTTCGTCGCTAAAGCTCTACGCAATGACTGGGTTTTGTTAATCTTTTTTAGTTTTTAATGCAGCGTGCATTGTTTCTATTGCCGCTGCTAGGGTTTTGAGTTTGTATTTATAGTTTTGTGCGTTTACTGTTATCATGTCCAAAATGCCAGCGGTTTCTCGTGGCCAATCACCGCCGCCCATGTGGGATACTGCGTTTTCTAGGATACCTAGTGCGGATAGAGCTCCATTGCCGCCGCCACCAGCGTTGGCTACTAAAATGCTGGGTTTGCCTTTCATAATAGAAGTTGCGTTTTGCTTGCTCCAGCTTTTTGTTGCCTCAACTCGGCGCAATCTATCTATGAAAATCTTCATGCCTTCGCTTATGTCACCCCAATATACTGGGGTGATGTAAACATAGGCATCAGCAGCCTTGACTCGTTCCCAGAGCGAATGGAAGCTGTCTTTTGCACTTAGTACACAGCTATGATCACTGGAACATGTACCCCAGCCATCATTGCACATTTGGCAGCTTACGAGTTTTTCGTCAGCCAAGCGAAGTTCATCGACTTCGAAACCTACTTTTGTTGCGGTTTCTTTTGCTATTTCTACAAATGAATGGCATATCCCTTCGGTCTTGGGTGTGCCTGATATTATTAGTAATTTCATGAGGGTTTCCTCCATTTCATACATGAAAAATGTCAAATTAATGGTTGTCCCAAATCATCAAAATTGAGGCAAATATTCTCGATGTGCATCTAGCATCTCGTCAAAGCAGCCAATCGCCGCTTCATAATCGGTTATCAGCGGGTTAATCATCAGTGCGCGGATTGCGTCGTCTCTTGAACCTTCTATCGCGGCTTTTACTGTCAGGCGTTCGTATGCCTTTACCCCTCGCACTAAACCCTGGATATAAAGGCCACCAGGTTGTTTTGCTTTTATGGTTTGTGGGCCGTCCTTGCCTACGATGGCACAGGTTTCTACAACATCATCATCCTCCATATAGGAAATTGCACCATTGTTATATGTGTTGACGACATGTAATGCCTTGTTGTCTGTATAAATAGACTCTGCCAGTGAGCAAGCTACCTCAGAGTATCTAGCTCCGCCGCGGAGTGATAGTTCCTCGGGTTTAATATATAGATTTGCATCTGAGAACATTTCTAGCAATTTTTCTTCGATTGCTATACAGTCCTCACCGCGTGAGGTTTTAGATTTTTTAAGATAACCAAGTTCGCGGCGAGGGTGAAGGAAGTATGTCACATAGTAATTGGGAACGCCGCCCATAATACGGATTTCGTCTTTGCTAAATGAGTTTTGCCCGTCTAGTTTAGCAAGCAGTTCATCGTTACCGTTTAATGCCTCTTGCAAAAAGTCTCTGCCTCCCTGCCGGATACTGGTTATAAAACTCAAATGGTTAAGCCCTACATAGTCTACCTCTGCTAGTTGGTCGGTGAATTTTTTAACAGGGCTTGACATCATGCCAATGGGGACGTTGCAAAGTCCCATCATTTTTACGTCTGTGTGGTCTAGTAGTGCTTGGGTACATATGCCTGATGGGTTGGTGAAGTTGATCATCCACGCGTTGGGGCAGAGCTTTTTCATACGTGATGCTATATTCATCATTACCGGGACTGTACGCAGACCTTTGAAAAAGCCGCCTATGCCGGTGGTCTCTTGACCTATGAGGTCGTATTTGAGGGGGATTTTTTCGTCCAGCACTCTTGCGGGTAGCTTGCCTACCCTAATTTGCACAAATACAAAATCAGCACCATCTAGGGCTTCGTCATAGTCGTTGGTCAGAACTACTTCGCAATCGAGCCCTGCATGTATTACCATACGCTGTGCCAGCGAGCCAACTATATTTAGTTTTTTGGTATCGATATCCATGAGGTAGATTTTTTTTACCGGCATAATTTCTATCCGATTGATGATTCCCTCGATTAGCTCTGGGGTATATGTGCTGCCTGAGCCAATGATTGTGATTTTTAAGCCTTTCATTTTTTCTCCTTTCGATATACAATCTGGAAAAAATAAACCGGCGAATGCGCGGGAGCAGTGAAACCGCTCCCGCGTCTCGGTTTTGGGAGGTACTTCATGATAATATTGTGGATAATTGCAGCGATTTGTTTTATTTTGTTTATAGGGCTTGGGCTTGTTTCTCAGGCTAGCACAGGTAATCTCCGGATTCCTTTTAAAAAGAAAGATAAAAATGAATCGGTTAAGGATGTACCCACACCTGACGATGACGAATCAAATCCACTCCTAAAAAGCAAAGATCCTTACTCCATACTAACTAGGAATCGTAAATGATGCGCAGTAGCTGGTATCAAGTATGCGGGGTCTAAATGAGAACTCCACGCCATATTTGAACCTATGCCACTATGAGCTGCGTCTATATGCAGCCATGTTTCTGCGCGCTTTGGTAGCTCATGGTCATGCATTGCGGTGTCGTAATCCTTGGTCGTGTTGTGGTGAGCATCAAAATGGAATGGGCTAAGCCCTGTGAATGTTATGCGTTTTCCATTTTCATTCTCCAGACAGACCCAGCGCGTTTCGCCATGACCGCCGCATACAGATGGCGGGCAGAATGGGAAGTGCTGGTCTGTTACTGTTGAATCATATACGCCCATAAACGCGGACATTTGCCTGTCGGAATAATTGTCATTTTCGCCTAGACCGTAGTAACTAAGTTTTTCAAATCCGGCAGGGAGTACAAATTCCATACCTGCGCGGGGTACATATGCCAGGTCTGGGTTGAGATTGAAATATATCTCGGTGCTAAGTTCGCCACTTTCTTGTAAGGTGTAGCGGTTTTCTACATAGGAAATGAGTTTTCTGTCGTCCCGGTTGGTTGTGATTTTGTAACGCACTAAAATTGTTCCTTCATGCTTGGATACCTTTTCTGCTTCGATAACAGACTCCTTTGCCCATGCAAACGCGTTGACCATGCCCCCCCAGCCTAGATGCGAATCCATCCCGCTACAAGGGCGAGCGAGGGTTGGGATGCCATCGGCTTGGAGGTATAGGCTACCGTTTTTCATAAGATTCAGGCCACCAGATTTCTTGTCCACGATTGCTTCTGTGCCGTTTGCGGATAGGGTAAAGCTATTTTCGTTTTCAGTGCCTAATGTCGTACAAATAACTGGTACTAGTGCGGTTTTTGGCGCACTATATTGATATTGGAAACGTCCAACTTCGTAGCCCGCCTCCGCATAGAAAGTCGCAGCTTTTTCTGTCACGCGGAAATCTATGAAATATTCACAGTCATCTTTACACGCGTAGTCGAGTTTTAAGGTAACTTCTGTTTTGCTTTGAGGGGCTAGGTCTACGTTGACGGGGATACTATGCACATCATACCCGTTTTCTAATAGAACCATCTTGATGTCATAATCGCTTAGTGGCTTGGTGTATGAGCGGTTTTGTACTGTGTATCTACCCGCTGCCCAATTGTATACCATCCAGGGGTAAATTCTGCTTACAGGTTTAACTACCACCGGAGCGTATGCTTGCATTATTTCATATGCAACGGGTTTCCAGCGTAGGTTTGCTAGTACAACACCATTGTTGGTCATATAGGTGGGGTTGCCCCTATCAGTAACAGCTTCGCCAAAATCCCCACCATGACCTAGGAATGTCACGCCGTCTTTTGTGACTTCTAGTGCCTTATCCTGCCAGTCCCATACAAAGCCGCCCTGGAAGCGAGGATGACGCTCGGTAAGTTCGCGGAAGTGATACATCCCGCCGCCGGCATTGCGGATTTGATATAGATATTCCACTAGAATTATAGGACGGATATCGTCCGGGTCAGTGAGCATATCGTAGATTGCGTCGATAGGAGCATACATATTGCCGCGCACGTCAGATACCAATGTACTAGGATTTCCCTCCGCGTATTGGCAAAGGCGTGTGGGATCATATTCGCGTATAAACCCTGCCATTGCGCCATGATTTGCCCCAACTCCGCTTTCGTTACCAAGAGACCATGAATAAATGCAGACGTGATTCTTGAAATTTTGCACCATGCGTTGCCCGCGTTCCAAGAACTGGCTTGCCCACGTTGGGTCTTGTGTAAGCTGACCTTCCACTCCGTGGGTTTCGATATTGGTTTCGCAGACTACAAGGATGCCTAGCTCATCGCAGAGATCATACCAGGTATCATTACATGGATAGTGGCTGGTGCGTACCGCGTTCATATTCATGCGCTTCATTTCTATGATTTCCTTGCGCATCCATTCTTCGGTGACTACGCGGCCCGTTTGGTAGTGATGCTGATGGCGGTTTACGCCTTGGATGATAAGGCGTTGCCCGTTAAGGTATAGCACACCGTTTTTAATTTCGACCTTTTTAAAACCGATACGTGCCGCTTCCGCGTCAACTTCTTTGCCATCTGGCGAGAGGAGGGTGAACACGACTTTGTAGAGTACCGGAGTTTCTGTTGTCCAAGGGGTTATGCCGGGCACAGTACATTTTATCCGGGCAGTATTTGCAGTTGGTGAATACCTGACAGAACTGCCTGCACCACGAGCTGGTTTTGCATCCGCTGAAGCGAGTAGCTTACCTGCTGTATCAAAAACAGACATTTTTACTGTGTAATCCGCAAAATGGTGTACGCGAGAAACGGTGACATCCGCTGTTAAGAGCCCTGCGCCACAAGTACCGCAGTTTTCGGATGGAAACGCGGTGATTTGTAAGTCGTTAATACGTGCTTTTGGCTTTGAGATGAGTTTTACATCGCCGTGGATACCAGAAATATGCCAATAATCCTGGTCTTCCAAGTAAACAGCCTTTGTCCAGCGGATAACTTTAAGCGCGAAGGTATTTTCACCTGGGTTTACATAATCGGTTATGTTAAACTCAGAAGGTAGTTTGCTATCCTCTGAATAGCCTATGAATTGCCCATTAACCCAAAGTTTATAGCCGGTTTCGACTCCTTCGAAGCGTAGGAAAACATCACGACCGGTGAAATGCGCTGGTAATGTGAAGGTTTTATAATAGCATCCTGTTGGGTTGTCCTCTGGTACATATGGCGGGTTGGGTACATTGCCCATTCCTTCGCTAGGTTCGACCAAATGGTCGCCTTGGTCATCATAGAACCATGGGTAATGGATATTGGTATAAATGGGTTTGCTGTGACCTTGTAATTCCCAATGGGATGGTACAGGGATATCCACAAAGCCTTCGCGTTTGTGAGTGGGGTCATAGAAATTATCGACTGCGTCTGGATTTGGAAAAAGTTTGAATTGATAAGTGCCGTTTAAGCATTCGATAAACTTGGATTTGCCGCCAGCGATTGCCTGGGCTTCATTTTCATAAGCGAACCATGGGCTATGGGATGGCTCGCGGTTTAGAGCCGAGATATCAACTCGGCTTACTGGGGAGAATTTTTTCATTCGTTTACCTTCCTTGTTAATGTTTTTGTTTCGCAGACGGTGCTTGTGCGTGGTTTGCAAACTCACGTATCATTGCATGAGACTCGTTATCGGCTTTTACTGCTTTGATATCCTTGACCACATTTTCAATCATGATATCAAAAATCATAGCACCTAAATCTGCGTTTGACGTTGTATGGTCTCCGGCATAATGATATGGATGATTAGCATACCAATTTAAACCTGTGTGAATACCGCGTTTCTGGATTTCCTCCAGGCGGTCAAGGCTTACACCTTCGTTTGGGGTTTGGGCGGCAAGATTAACCAAGTCGTTACGCACATGCATCAAAATGGATGTTTCCATTTTACCGGCATGATAATCATTGGGTCCAAAGTTTGCGGTTTCATTGATTTTTTTGTTTTGGTCAGGCGTAAAATTGTATGCAGTACCTATATAGACTTGATAATCCCTATCCAATCGTGGCATTTCCTGACTGAAAAAGTTTAGAAAATGACCATTTCCACCATGTCCGCTTATGATTAGGATTTTTTTGATACCATTACGACCAATTTCATCACACATGGCAAGTAGATTATCCAGCATCAACCTATGCGATACGGCAATTGTGCCGGGATAATGCATCCCCTCGTTGATTTGCCCGAAGAAGTAATATGGGAACACAATCGCAGATTCGATTTTCGCGGCTGTTTCGCACACAGCGTTTGCGATCATCATATCTGTACCAAGAGGCAGATGATTGCCGTGTTTTTCGAGTACGCCTATTGGTAAAACGCAAACTTGGTGTTGTATCGCAGCTTCTTCAAATTGCGAAGCTGTAAGTTCTTCCCATTGCATGGGCTGCCCTCCTAGTCGTTTTCTAGTAGTTCCAATACAATTTTCAGCTTGTCGTTGGCATCAACATAGGCATAACGTCCTCCTGGATATTCGCCATTTTGTAACAGTGGCATTCCGCCTTCTCCTAGCTTTGTTATCATCTTCTTCATGCCTTTGATATCAAACGCAAGATGGTGAAAGCCTTCGCCGTTTTTTTCCAGGTCGGCTCTCCATGTGGAGTTGGGGTCTTTGTCTGGCTCGATCAGTTCAAGCTGTAAGCCAGGACCAATGTTGAAAAACGCGAGCTTTGCTCTTGCTTCCGAGGGTTTGTCCATGTACATGGTTTCCCATTCTTCATGGGTACCTGATAGGCTGATTGGTGGTGGTTCTACACCAAGAAATTCTGCCCAATCCTTGCTGGATTTTTCGATGTCATGAACCAAAAGCCCTACCTGTGTTACTGTTTGTGTGCCTAGTACTGATTTGTCCATTGTGAAACCTCCTTTTTTACTTCCTCAATTTGTGAGGAGTAGCTCTTCTATAAATTTTTCAAAACAGGCCAAACCCGTTTGAGTTCGTTTGGTATGTCTATTTTTTGCGGGCAGCGTTTTACACACATACCACATGCGGTACATGCTGTTGGGTCAAGACTTGCCTCAACACGGCTGCGAACCGCATCCGTCAAGCCCCATACATTATGTTGATTGTATAATTGAAAAATCCATCCGATTTTTATATCCAGCGGGCATTCGTGACAGTAATTGCAAGTTGTACAGAATAGATCATTGAGCGAATTGATGCTGTCACTTCTTTTGATTAGTGCTTCCCGGTCTGATTGAGACATGGTTTTAGCGGATGCAATAGCTACATTTTCTTCAAGTTGTTGTATGTTTGACATCCCCGAAAGCACCATGTCTACTGATGGCAAGCTCCATACAAACCTTAATGCCATTTCTGCAGCACTTGCGGGTTTGCACTCTAGCTTATCCGCCTCCATCCGCTCCATGAACGCGCTTCCCCCATCGGTTAAGACTCCACCGAGCAAGGGGACCATCACCATTGTTCCCACACCTTTGTCATGAGCGTAAGCGAAAAACTCTTCATTTGTGCGGTCAACTAAATTGTACTGACCCAGTACAGTCGAAAAAGCACCAGTATCAATAAGCTCTGGCATTTTGTCCGGGTCAGAATGGAATGAAAAAGAAAGATGCCGTATAAGCCCTTTGGATTTTGCCTTTTCGGCACGATCCACTAGCTTAAACGGCAATATATGGTCAGTCCAGGTTTTATAAGAAAGATAAGGGAAGTGATAAAAATCCAAATAATCCAGCCCCAGTTGATCCAAGGCTTTGTCTAGATATTCGTCAAAATGTTCAGGCTTTTCGACTAACCACATAGCAAGCTTAGTCGAAATATAAACCTTGTCGCGGATGCCTCGTAGTGCTTCGCCTACAGCGCGCTGGCTATCATAATTGCAATAAAACCAATGGGAATCGAAGAAATTAATTCCTAAGTCAACAGCTCTTTGTAGAAGCGGTGTGGCGAGTTCGTCATCGACTTTCTCATTTTTCATAGGCAAACGCATACATCCAAAACCTAGCGGCGCAACATTGATGCCAGTTTTTCCTAGTGGTCTATGTGTCATATTAAAACCCCGTTCTTGTTATTATTTCATCTTGCAGTGCCTTAGAAAGCCGTACAAAGTAGTCCGAATAGCCACCCACCCGTACAACCAAATCCTGATAAAGCTCAGGATTTTTTTGTGCCTTTTTTAATGTCTCAATGTCGCAAACATTGACTTGCACCTGCATCCCTCCCTGGAGCAAAAAGCTGTGAAGAAGAGCACGTACACCTTCCCGCGCACGGGGTGTATTAAACATATCTGGTAGGAATCGCATGTTGAGTGCAACGCTAGTAAGTAAGTAGTCAGCGTATGGCAGCTTGAGGACTGAGTTCATTAGGGCGGTTGGACCACTTTGTGACATGCCCTGTGACGCGCCGACTGAATCCGCAAGTACATCACCAGCCTTGCGCCCGTCCGGAGTTGCACCGGTGACAGCTCCACAGTGGTCATGGGCGGTAAAAATCACCTCACCTGGCACATAAAATCCGCCAAAGGGTCCTGATGCCGCGTTAAACCACGAATATAAGTAATCAGAAATGTCAGCACGGATTTTATCCACTTCCGCGTGGTCATTGCCAAATTTGGGTAAGCTCTTGAAGTAATCATGCCAGTTTTTTTCATTAATCCAATCAGAACGTAGAATTCTAATCAACTCTTGGTATGTCATCATATCATCGTCAAATACTGCTTTTTTTATCGCATACAGGCAATCCGCTGCGTTGGTTATACCAATCATTTCAAGTTCCACATGGTTGTAATTTGCTCCACCTTCGTAGAAGCCGCGCCCAGACTCAATACAGCCTCGTGTTAGCAATGTCCTAAGCGCAAAGCCATCTACACGCCCGCGCTCCACCAGATCCTTGTTATGCAAGGAAACTTGAATTTCACATCCATATTCCAGTTGCTTTATGAATGCATCATAAAAGTCTTCGTAACATGTGAAATCAGTGGGAGTAAGAGCACCAACTTGCTTACCGCTTGTGGGGTCAACGCCGCCATACAGGGTGAGCTCAAAGAGCTTGCCTACATTAAACATCCCTATGTCATTGGCAAAATTGCATTGCCCAGGAATCATAATTTGATTACATCCAGCAAAGCAGTAATTTGCCGCTACATCGGGGGCAATGCCGGTGCGGACTAAAGTATTGATATGGATTGTGTCGTTGTTGAGTGCAGGCAGTCCGATACCAGAACCCATGCACTCTAGTGCCGCTACCCATATATCATCTGGCATATCTGGAGTAACACGCAGGCATAGATTAGGTCCTTTAAAACCGAGTTCCTTTGTTATCACGATGCACAGCCGGGTGAGCTCGCAGTAGTCGCCGCCGATGGTCATATTTTGAATTTCTTCGACAGCTTCGATTTTGCACCAGAAATCTGTTAACAGGTCTATAGCATTTTCGCGGTTGGTTTCTAATAAAAAGAACTTTCGTAAATAGTAGTCAAAACGCCCGAAGGAATCGTTATTGTCGATTAGATGCAGTATCCAGACCATTTGCAGTGCCTGATGGAAGGTCTCTGGTGGGTTTATCGCGATGTGGTCAAGTGCCGCCGCGCTTTCAGGATTCGCAAGATTTGCAAACCGTTTTATAAGTACCGTGATACCGTCTAGTATGGTCTCGAGCGCGATATAAAAATCGTTACGTTCGTACATCGCAAGCTCCATGCGATATCCAACTAGCCCAATTTCAAGCACCTTTTCAAAGTCTAATACACCATGCCCAGCAAACCAAGTTGATGTGGAGGCATGCGCTTGGATTTGCGCTAGTTCATTTTCATTAAAAATTTCAGGATTTAGATATTTATACCCACGCTGGCGAATCGCGTCAGCGGCTTTGCTTTTGCCCTTGACCCATGTCCCGCCGTAGTGAAACCCTGCTGATTCGTCAGCATTAAAAAAACCTACGATACGTTCTTCTGGGTACACCAAAAGCTCCGCATTTGCCCAGTATGCGTAAACAGCGCGGGCTTCACGAAGAATTGGTTTTTCGTCGATATTTTCATAGAAAGCATTGAGATAAAAATCAGATGAAACCGGTGAAGGGCGGGATTCCCGCCGTTTTAAGAATAGATTTTTGCGATTTTGTATGATATTCATATAAATCATCCTTTGCCAATGAGTTATATTGTTATATCATCATACCAGCTTTGTAAGCTTTGTAAAGAAAAATGACAAGGAGGCTTTATAGAAGACTTCCGCTATAGTTCATAAACATTAATTTCTAATTAAACGCACAATGCAATCTGCATACTCTGCCACTTCCTTCGAGTGCGTTGAGATAATAACAGTTTTACCATCATTTTTTGCCAATCCCATTAAGCTCTCCATAACAGCTCTTTGATTGGCTTCATCAAGGCTTCCTGTTGGTTCATCTGCTAAAATAATATCTGGCTGATGGGCGATTGCACGGACAATTGCTACACGTTGCTGTTCTCCTCCTGAGAGTTCGATTATTTTTCGGCGTTGTTTTTGCTTATCAATTCCTATATTTTCTAGCAAGTTTTCTACATAGTGCCTGGGATTATCTGTCTTATGCTTACTTATGTCCATTGCGATAAGTATATTTTCGATTGCATTAAACCTGTGCAAAAGATTAAATTGTTGAAAAATCATGCCGACACTTTGAGCGCGGTAGCGATCTCGGTTGATTGTTTTTATGTCTGTCCCTTTGTAAAGGATGCTTCCATTATTACAGACATCAAGCCCAGCCAATAATGATAGTAACGTAGTCTTACCAGCTCCCGACTCTCCAAGGACTGCATAAACTTGCCCAGTTTCAAAGGATAATGATAAATCCTCGAGGACATTGGGTCCTTTTTTATATTTATAAGAAATGCTTTTGACTTCTATTGTGTTCACTATATGCCTCCTATTCGCCCAATACGGGCATTTTCAGTCACCAGTCAAGCATTAAAGTTTTCGAGTGAAGGTCTGCGCCATTCTCACGCACTCCTTCTTTCGTATAATATAGCTAGTATGTTTTAAAACCAACCAACTGTCTCCCCCCGCCGGAGGCGGGGGGAGACAGTTTTATAGCCTTTTTGAAACGTAATAACTATAATCATCTGTATTCACGTAGTAATTTTAATGGGGCATTGCTTGAAACAAGTAAGGCATATAATCCTGATGCCACAATAAGCGTGACTGTTGCAAATCCAATAGCTATTAAAGATGTTTGCCCACTTATGTGAGGTATATTAAGCAGGTTTATACCAAAAGCATCTGTCATAATTACTCGTGCTTCATCGTCTATCCCAAGAAGATTAAAGACAATACGCTCTTGTAACATTATAACGACAATTTTTGCTAGCACTA
>Ga0123355_10014639_pt1 | contig 12280 bp, 11 predicted proteins | sample TergutEmb28metaG_3_FD_89872 | JGI IMG/M metagenome (GOLD analysis project Ga0123355, IMG submission 89872) | Embiratermes neotenicus P1 segment gut microbial communities from Petit-Saut dam, French Guiana - Emb289 P1 | ecosystem: Host-associated > Arthropoda: Insects > Digestive system > Gut ...
CCAGAGTTCCTAGACGCCCTTGAGGCATGGCAAGGTTGGTATGCCGAAGGTCTCATCAGCCCCGAGTTCATGACTATGGGTGAGTGGGGTCTCGCACAGGAAGACATCGTAAACGGACGAGTCGGTATCCATCCTTGGTGGCAATGGTGGGGTTGGTACAGCGGTCCAAACATCGTTGCTCTACAAAATGATGACGCTTACTTCATTCCGCTCAATCTTCCAACTGTAGACGGTAACCAACCTGCCCGCGGACAAATCTTCTATCCGAACACAGGCGTTATCGTAGCAAGTGCTGACTTCCAAAACCCAGCAGCGCTTATGAAAGCCATCAGCTTGATTGACCACATGGTCTTTAGCCCAGATACTCCCATGACTCGGGATGACATTCCATACTACATGCTGCAAGGTCGTGAGCATGCTATGTCACAAGCGCTTCAAGTCATTGACCCACAAGCTGACATGATCCAATTCCAGTATGTACTTCGTGCCCTTGAAGCAGGCGATGACAGCGAGCTGTTCACAGGCGGTATGCTATCTAAGTTCAGAGAGTCTATGGACTGGATCAATGATCGCGATCCACAGGGTCTCGGTGCATTCCTGCAAATGGGCTTCCCAGGAGCTTCATATGCAAGATCACAGCATCTGTTTGACACTGGTCGCATCGTACAAACAGAACTATGGGCAAGATCACTTCCGGAGTTTGCAGCAGCAGGTACTCCAAATGACATTTTGATGGAAGGCATTATGCTAATCATCATTGGCACCCATCCTGTAGAGCATTTCGAAACCATCTTGGAGCAATGGTATGAGCAAGGTGGACAAATCATGGAAGATGCTGTAAACGAGCATTTTGGCTAAACTAGTTCGATAAGCACAAAACCAGCTTCAGGGAGACTTTTCCGAAAAGTCTCCCCGAAGTTCTCTTAAATAAGAAAACAAGGCGTATCATAATGCGCTGCATAATAGATTATCACACAAGATTCCCGCAATTTGGCGGCGAAATTCCTGATTAGGAGGTATGTTCCATGGGATCAGCAACCGGTGGTGTTTCTCAGCTTGAGGCTCCCCTTACAAAGAAAAAGAAAGAAAGTTACTTCGGTGGCGTTGGCAGGATAGTCAAGCGCTTTCCCAAAGAATGGCCGCTACACCTATTAGTTCTGCCTGCTTTTGTCGTTACCTTAATTTTTTCCTATGGACCCATGTATGGACTGATCATGGCTTTTCAGGACTTCCACCCGGTTACCGGATTCTCCAATTCTCCATGGGTAGGATTTGATAATTTCAGATGGCTGTTCTCACAGCCGGCATTTACCCGGACAATTTTTAATACTTTCTTTATCTCCATCATGAAAATACTCATCACTACGATTGCATCCATTGTATTTTCTCTGCTTTTAAATGAGATACGGCTGGCTTTCGCCAAACGATTTTTCCAAACGGTGGTTTACGTACCTCACTTTATTTCTTGGATCATCTTGGCGGGTGTTATGCAGACCATCCTTGCGTCCGACGGTATGTTAAACACTTTCCTCATGGCACTGGGCTTTGATCGCGTTCCTTTCCTGACGAATCCGGATATATTCCCCTGGACGATGATTTGGTCTGATGTGTGGAAAGCCTTTGGTTTCGGTACGGTGGTTTACCTTGCCGCCATCACCTCCATCGACACGCAAATTTACGAGTCAGCCGTTGTGGACGGTGCGGGCAAATTTAGACAGACTATCTCCATTACTCTGCCTTTGATGATGCCCATCATCGTACTCATGCTGACACTCAATATGGGTAATGTACTAAACGCTGGCTTTGACCAGATCTTCAATCTGTACTCACCCGTCGTTTACTCCACCGGTGACATTCTTGACACCTATCTCTTTAGATTAGGTCTTCAAGGCGGACAATTTTCCGTCGGTGCGGCTGTCGGTCTGATGAGAGCTGTCGTATCCGCAGTTTTGATGTCGATTTCTTTGTGGTTTGCATATAAAGTTGCCAACTACAGAATATTCTAAGGGGGCGAGCAATTATGAATTTTAGATCAAGAGGCGAAAAAGTATTTAATGTCTTCAACTATATCTTTATCTCGGCAATTTGCTTGCTCTGTGCACTGCCTATCATCCATATTCTTGCGGTTTCTTTCAGTTCGGCGCATTATGTGGTAGGGGGGCATGTCACTTTCTGGCCCATGGGCTTCACCACTGAGGCATATAGCTTTGCTTTCCAATCCGGCAGATTTATGACAGCCTTTTGGGTTTCTATCCAAAGAGTGACACTGGGTCTCATTATCAATCTGTTTCTGCTGGTCACCACCGCCTATCCCCTGTCTAAGACTACACAGGATTTTAGCGCCAGAAACTACTACATGGCATTTTTTGCCATCACCATGATCTTTGGCGGCGGCATCATTCCATTCTATATCTTGATTTCTGATCTGAATATGCTAAACACAATCTGGTCTTTGGTTATCCCCGGCGGTCTGCCTGTGTTCTCTATGATTATCCTCATGAACTTCATCCGCGGCTTACCGAAAGAGCTAGAAGAAGCAGCAATGGTGGACGGTGCAGGCTATTTTTCCACCTTGATACTCATCCTCTTACCGGTGCTAAAACCCGCTCTTGCCACTGTAGCGCTATTCTCCTTTATACATCACTGGAATGAATGGCTTCTGGGTATGATCTTTATGAATGACCCCAGCAATTTCCCGCTTCAAACCTATCTCCAAACCTTATTGACCAATTTCCAAGACCTGATGCGTGCCATGGGACCTGACTTTATGCAATTGGTTGCACGTATGAATGAACGTTCCGGTCGTGCTGCGCAGTTGTTCCTTGGTTTGATACCGATTCTGGTGGTCTATCCATTCTTGCAAAAATACTTTACAAAAGGCATGGTTGTAGGCAGTGTCAAAGGCTAAGCGACTGTCTTACAAAAACATGAAAGGAAAGAAATTATGAAAAGAAAATTTACATTTATCGGCGCGGGATCACTGGGCTTTACGAGGGATCTTGCCAAAGACATTTTAAGCTTTGAGACTTTCAGTGACTGTGAAATCCATCTGATGGATATTCACGAGGGTCGGCTTGCATACGCGGCGAAAGCCATCGAAAAGCTGATCAAGGCAGGAAACTACTCCGCCACAGTTCATCCCACCACAGATCGCAAAGCGGCCTTAAAAGACGCGGACGGTGTTCTAATCACCATTCTGCAAGGCGGCGTGGATGTTTGGCGGCATGATATTGAAATCCCTAAAAAGTATGGGGTGGATATCAATGTAGGCGATACCCGCGGTCCGGCAGGTGTCATGCGTTTCTTGCGGACAGCACCTGTCATGCTGGATATCATCCGAGATGCAGAAGTGCTCTGTCCCAATGCCATCGTGCTCAACTACACAAATCCCATGGCGATGCTCTGTAGCTATCTACAGCGCCTCTCCAAGATGAATATTACCGGTCTATGCCATAGCGTCCAGGGAACTGCACAAATGCTTGCAGAGTGGATCGGCGCAAAGCCGGAAGAAGTGACCTATACATGCTCCGGAATCAATCACCAAGCTTTCTATATGGATTTCAAATGGAATGGCAAAGATGCCTATCCCCTGATCCGTGACAAAGTGCTCAATGATCCAGCGGTTGCCAATGCGGAACCTGTTCGCAATGAGATGTATTTACAGCTTGGCTATTATCCGACCGAGTCCTCCGGTCACAATTCGGAGTATAACCCCTGGTTCAGAAAGCGTCCTGACCTGATTGAAAAGTATTGCATTCACGGCACCAACTGGAATCCGGGCGAATATGCTTACATCCTAAACGAGTATCTAGACGCGGAAGCCACTTGGGAAGCACGCTTCAAGGAAGACATTGACAGCCCAGAGGTAGACCTAGAGCGAAGCGGAGAATACGCCGCCAACATCTTTAACGCCCTATTTGGAGACGGCGAGCCCTTTGTATTCAACGGGAACCATTTGAACAAAGGTATCATCAGCAATCTGCCCCATCTGGCATGTGTGGAAACACCTGTACTTGCCTCCAAGGCAGGTCTCCAACCGATCCATACCGGACCGCTGCCGGATAACTTGGCGATTATGAACAGTCTCTCTGCCCAGATTGAGGAAATGGCAGTCAACGCCGCCATTGAGGGTGATCCATGGAAAGTGTTCCAAGCGAATCTGTTTGATCCGCTGACAAGTGCAGTCTTGTCCATGGCGGAAATCAGAGAACTAACGCAAGAGATGCTGACCAAGAACGAGGCGTTTTTGGGATACTTCAAGTCACTAAAAATATAAGACGCAAAGGGCGCAAGCAGTCCCTTGACAGAAATAAAAAAACAGAACGGAAATGACGTTTCTATCACTTCCGTTCTGTTTTTTGGTGAGATCAAATCTATCGCAATCACAAACTAGGAGGCTCTCCCATATGTATGGCAGCCAAAAAGATATCCGGCACAATCTAAAAGTATTCGTCATTGATGGGATTTCATTTATGCCGTCTTTGGCCTTTATTTCAATCACGGCAGTGATTCCGTTCTTCCTATACCAATTGGGGGCTTCCACTTTCCAGATTGGCTTGGCTACTACTTTGACTTTGGTATGTGCTTTTTTGACCCAGCCGTTTTTTGGCTTCATTGCCTCTCGCTCCACCGTTATGAATCGAACCTTTGGTAAAATCCTGCTCTTGCAGCGTTTGATTTTCTTGCTTTTTGTCTTACTCATACCGGTATTTTCAAGTGAACATGCTTTGCTGGTCAATCTATTTTTGATTTTCTGGGCCATTTTCAATTTATTTGTAGGCTCTTATACGATATTCCATACCCCTTTGGTGCTAAAACTCTTACCGCCGGATAAACGGGGCGCCATTCGTGGCATGGGACACGCCATTGGCTCTTTCATTGGTGTGGGAATGACAGCACTCATACCTGTGCTCCTGCTTCGCTTTGCTTTCCCCTATAACTTCATGGTGGTATTCGGTCTAGGCACTTTCTTCTTATTAGCCAATGCCCTCATTTTCTTCCTCATGCGCCAAAGCAAAGATGCAGTGCCGAATGAGCCAATGGGGCTGGGGCAATACATCAAAGAGATGCCAAGCTCCATACGCGAAAACCCAGCTTTCCGTGCCATGATTATAACCTGCTTGTTTCTGGCGATCGCAAATGCAGTGCTTCCTTACTATACACTTTATGCCATACGTGTATTCTCAGCCACGGAAGCGCATATTGCCACACTCACAGGTCTGGCCATCTTGTCCGGCGCCATCGCCATTGTGGGCTTTGGCTACATTGCAGACCGATATGGACCAAGAGTGGTCGCAATTATGGTCGCCTGTCTTATCATAGCGGCAGGTGCGATTGCACTGACCACAAACTCGCTGAACTTCTTATTTGTGGCATGGGTACTGGCGAATGTGGGCAATAGCGGTTTCCCCTTGATTATAACACTTCTGCTGGGCGAAGTAAGTCCCGCTCAAAAGCTACCCCTTTATGTGGGTGTACACACCACCATCTCTATGGCGCTTTCTGCCGTCATCGTCCTGCTATTGGCACCTGCTCTGGAACATGTCGGTTTTACCCCTTTGTTCGCATTGGTGCTTATTTGCGGGATTCTTAGTCTGCTTGCGAACGTATGCATTCTGAAAAAGCGTCTGGCAAATCACAGTCCGGCTAAATAGTATAGGCAATTAACTTGATAGACGAAAAAAGCGCCATCCTTTTCATTTGGATGGCGCTTTGTGTCTCTTATATTTCCTCGTCCGGATCAAGGGGCATCCGAGATTTTGGCTCCTGCTGCTGTCCGGCATTCACTCCGGCAACTGATCTGAATCTGGCACGGGAGTTTTTCACTTCCTCAAGCGCTGCACTAATTGCCTCTTCTGTGCGCTGTAAGCTGTCATCCGCGTACATGTTTGCCATCTTTTTGAGTTCTGCCGATTTCGCCTCTGCCTTGCTGAGCATCTCATTTGCGCGCAGTCTTGCCTCGCGGGCGACTTCTTGGTCATCTACTTTTTGGCGTGCGTGTTCCTCTGCAACGCGGCGAATACTCTCCGCCTCGCGCTTTGCACCGGCAATGTATTCCTGTCTTGCGGCGATGAGCTTTTTGCTCTCTTCAATCTCAGCCGGGAGTTGGGCTTTCAGCTCGTCTAAAATATCTAAGAAGCGATCTCTTTCAATCACGCAACGATCTTTGCCTAGCGGAACACCGTAGGCCTCTGTGATCATCTGATACATCATTTCTACCAACTCTAAGACGCTATTTTCCATATCCCCATTACCTTACCTTTCCCATAATATCTGCAATGATTTCCTGTGGTGCAAATTCTTCTAACGCAACTCCATACTTCGCCATCTCTTTCACGATGGATGAACTCAAATAAGTGTACTGCTCTCTGGCAGGGAGAAAAAATGTGTCCAGATCAGGATTGATCTTTTTATTAATCAAGGCCATCTGACACTCGCGCTCATAATCACTCACCACGCGCAGCCCTTTGACTACAATGTTTGCACCCTTTTTTCTCGCATATTCCGCCAAGAGCAAATCCGATGTGTCCGCTTCCACATTTGGGATGTGTTTGGTCACTCTTTGTACCAGCTCCAGCCGTTCTTCCAGACTGAACATTGGATTTTTCTCTGCGTTTACCATGACACAAATAATCAGTTTGTCAAAAATATCGGCGGCTCTGCGTACAATGTCTAAATGCCCCAGTGTGATCGGATCAAAGCTGCCGGGATAGATTGCGGTTTTCATATTAGCTGTCTTCCCTCTTGGTATATATGGTGACTTTCACCTTGCCGTAGCGGTATTCCCGGACTTTTTCATAAGGTGCCGAAACGTCGCTTAGCCCCTGTTCTAATTTTGTCTCACACACCATTATACCATTCTTGTTCAAGATGTCAAACCTTACTACATTTTGGATGATTTGGTCGAGCTTTCCAAAGTCATAAGGCGGATCTAAAAAGATGAGATCATAGCGCTCTCCTCTTTGGATAAAACTCTCTGCGTCCGCCTGAAACACTTGTCCGCCGGTAAGCTCGGTTGATCTGAGGTTTTCTTTCACCAATTGGACATGGACCTTTGTATTGTCTACAAAATCGCAAGACTTCGCCCCACGGCTTAAGGCTTCCAGCCCCAATTGTCCTGTTCCGGCGAAGAGGTCTAGCACACGCCGTCCCTCAATGTCGAACTGGACAATGTTGAAGATGGCTTCTTTCACCCTGCTCGTGGTTGGACGGACCGCTTGGTCTACCGGCTCCTTTAATTTTCGTCCTCTCGCTTTTCCTGTAATGATTTTCATGTTTTCTCTTCTTTCTCTTTTGCAAAATGCGCTTTGATCGCCTTGGCGGTGGATTTCGGCACCACTTTGGCGAGTTCTTCCTCTGTCTGCGCCTCCATGTTTTTGATCGTCTTAAAAGCCTTTAGCAGCGCATTACGCCGCGTCTCCCCTACGCCGGGTATGCCGTCTAGGCTTGATCCATAACTCTTTGTACGCAGGCTCCGCTGATAGGTGATGGCAAATCGATGGGTCTCTTCTTGGATTGTAGCGATAAAGGCAAACACTTGGGGAACAGCGCCCATGCTAATCTCTCTGCCGTCGGGTGTGATCAGTGCTCTCGTTTTATGCTTTGCATCTTTGACCATGCCGAATACAGGTATGGAAAGACCAAGATTCTCGATCACCTTCACCGCAACTTTTGCGTGCGTTTGCCCACCGTCTATCAGGACGAGATCGGGCAGTTCTTTGAAAGAATCATCACCCTCCAGATAGCGTTTGAAACGCCTTGTCAAGACTTCTTCCATGCTGTGATAGTCATCCGGCGTTTGGAGGGTTTTGATGCGGAATTTGCGATAGTCTCGCTTTAAGGGTCTGGCGTTTTGGAACACTGTCATGGCAGCCACGATATCACTTGCACCCAAATTTGAAATATCATATGCCTCAATGCGCATGGGAGGGCTCTCCAATTCCAGCGCTTTTTGCAACCACTGTAAAATACCGCGCACACGTGCCTCTTTGCTGCTGGCGCGCTCGGCTTCTGCTTTGGCGTTTTCGATGGCGGTTTCTACCATCTGCCGTTTGTCACCGCGCTGGGGTACTTGGAGTGATATCTTCGCCCCTGCCCACTGGCTCAATACGGTTTCAAGGGGTTCTAAGTCTTCTATTTTGCAGGGTAGATAAATCGTCTTTGGATATCGCTCGCGTCCGAGATAGTATTGCTTCACGATAGATGAAATCGCCTCCGCTGTGTCTTCCAGAGGGTTATCGATTAGTTCATAATCTTTATCTAAAAGCTTTCCGTTTACATAATGTAGCACTGCAAAGGCGCTTTTAGCCGCGCCTCGGTAAAATCCGAGTACATCTGTGTCTGCAAGACTCAAGGATACCACATTTTGCTGATCTGTTTCCAGATTCTCCAGCGCACGGATTCGGTCACGAAGACTTGCCGCCCGCTCAAAGTGCATATCCTCTGCCGCTTGCTCCATCTCGGCTTTGAGGGTATTTGTAAGTTCCTTGCCTTTTCCATCTAGCACCATAATCGCCTGCGCCACTGCCCGGTCATAGTCGCTCTTTGGCGTTTTTGTTTGGCAATACGCCGGACACTGCCCCATGTGGTGATTCAAACAAGGACGCTCCTTGCCGATATCCCGGGGAAATTTGCGGCTGCAAGTCGGAAGTCCCAATGCATGGCTCACGGCACGGATGACTTCACGTGTGACAACACGCCCCCCATAGGGACCAAAGTATTTTGCCCCATCGTTCATCATTCTTCCGATGATTGTCATGCGCGGATATGGATTTTTCACATCTAAGCGGATGTAAGGAAGCCCTTTGTCATCTTTCAGCCTAATATTATACCGCGGATTTTTCTCTTTGACCAGCGAACATTCCAGCACCAAAGACTCAAGCTCGCTGGCACAGAGGATGACAGAAAAATCTACCACCTTTGAGATCAGTCTGGCAGTCTTATCATCCAGTCTCCCTGTGAAATAACTGCTGACACGGTTTCGCAGACTTTTCGCCTTGCCCACGTAGAGGGTTTCACCGTTTTTGTCCAACATTTGATAGACAGCCGGCTTTTGGGGCAAGTCCATTGCTTTTTTATAGAGTGGGTTTGGCATAGGCTATCCTTTGCTTTATGATATGTTAAGAGTTAAGAATCTTCGCTTTTTCAGCTTCAAATTCTTTTTGGGTCAGAGCACCAGAGTCAAGTAAGTCTTTCAGTGCCTTTAAGTTTTCAATACGAGTAGACGAATCAGAGTTCATCTCTAATTCATCATCATCCTCGTCATCTCCATAGTCAAAATCTGCTTGAGATACATAAGAATTACTCTGTTCGGGAGTCGAAGTCAAATTTTCCAATTCTTCTTGAAGCTTTAAAAGGTCCCTAACATAAACCTTAAAAAGTCCATCATATAAATCGACTGTATACTGAGTTTGACTGTGCGGATCCCTTCGATTAAAGCTCTCTCTGTTTTCTTTAATCTTTTTTTTAACTTTTTTAATTTCCTTATTTAGCTCTTTCTCTCTTATTTCCCTGGGTGTCAACTTAGATTTAAAAAACGGCATATCAACTGCCTCCCTTTCATGAATTGTAGATTTTACCTATCCTTGGCTTTGGTTTCACACTGTATGGGAATCAGTCTCTTTATTTTCCGTTTTTTTCATGAAACAATAGTACCATGACATAGATGCAGCTATGAGTAGTACCGCCGCCGAAATACCACGGATTACAAGACCAAAAACCATTAGATTTTGTAATGCGTAAGAAGCCATAATTTCATCAAATGGCGGCTGATTTCGGAAAATCAGAAACTGTTCTAAATATCTCCAAGCAAAAGATATAATAGGAAACACTGTAGACAACGCAATCAACGAAAGAATAGAAAGCGTACGCAATTGCTCCAATTTGTTATTGATGCCATGAATCAGCTTAAAAAATCCAATTGTCACGCAGCAGTGTAGGATAAAGATAACGATGATCGGCACAACTACTATAAGCGAAGGAAAAAATAATGTGCTTTCTTCGGGAAATAGATTGCCTGTAAAAACCGGCCAAAGTGGTCTCTGTAAAAAAATGAGGAGTACCGCTGCAATACATAAGCCTACTATGTGCAATATAAGCGAAATCCTCATAAGATTTTTTATGGGTTTCAGTTCAAGCTTCATAACATTCAACTCCTACACCTGCTATTTTTTATCCCAGCGTACCCACCGCAACGGCATACACCGTATATTCCTCTTCCCCATCTAAGCCCAGCACTTCATCACACGAAGCTTGATCATATGCCGCGATACAGCAACTGCCAAGCCCCAGTGCTACCGCGCTGAGCATAACATTTTGCCCCACATGTCCCACGTCAATGAGCATGAGGCGATGAGATGCCTCCGCATATCGCCATTCGGTGCGAGATGGTACGGCGCTGAAGAATAGTGAGATTGACGATTTCGCTGCCCATGTTTGACCAGAAAACGCCATGGGGATTCGAGTTTCGTAGTCTGCCAATCCAGCAATATGTTCGATTGCCACACGCTTCTCGCCCACATGTTCTAAGGGAACATAGCGGTACAGTCCGGCTTCTAAGCCCTCCACATGCTGTACAGCAATATAGGTTTCAAACGGATGGCGCGCACCACCGCAGGGTACAGGGCGAAAGGTAGCGAAACGTTTGTTCCCCCGCACTTCTTGCACGCCTTGGGCGCTCCAAAGTAGAAACGCAAGCTGTTCTTGGGTAATGGCTTTTTGCGTAAGCTTCCGCTCACTGCGCCGTGTGTCAAGGAGCTTTGTGTATGGCGCTTTGCCCAAATGATCAAAGGCAGGCAGCTCAATCAAGGTTCCAGTCACCGGATTTCCGAGCGGCGGCTGTGCGACCTGCTTCGCTTCATCGCTATTTTGCATGGCATCCGCAAAGTGTGGACTGTGCATGAAAGCCCTGCCTGTTTCAAATTCATTCGCCATTTAAAACATCTCCTCGCATATTATTTGCACGCTTCAACAAAGCGCAAAAAGGCGGCTTGCCCCTCTTTTGTTCGTCCATAGACACCCGCTTGCTCTAAAATGGAAACAAACACCTGTCCTGTCTCCTGTTTTACCACTTCCATGGGGTCTATTTGGCTAAAATCATAGCCCGCCCTGAATGTCTCCGCCCAATCCGCATGGTGGGCAGTCAATGGGTTTTCTCGCAACTCTGCTCCACTCGCAAGTCCCTGTGCGACAGCCGACAGTTCCGCCTTTAGGCGCGCGGGCAAAACCGCAAGCCCCATCACTTCAATCAGACCAATATTTTCACGCTTGATATGGTGATGTTCCGGATGGGGATGATATAGCCCCAGGGGAAACTCTTCCGTTGTGATATTATTGCGCAGTACCAAGTCCAGTTCAAAATCCGTGCCGCGCCTGCGTGCGATGGGGGTAATTGTATTATGACCTACACCCTCTGTCTCTGCAAAGATGTATGCGCTTGGATCGGAGTAGGCTCGCCAAGAGGTCAAGATGTGATCTGCCGTGTCAATCAATTGCTTCGTATCCGCCGAAGTCAAGCGGATCACACTCATAGGCCAGCGGACAATACCTCCACGCACGTTGGGATATGCGGGAAATTGCAGCGGTGTTTCGATCTCTGCTCGTTCCATGGGGAACACATAGCGCCCACTCTGGAAGTGGTCGTGTGTCAAGATCGAGCCGCCCACGATTGGCAAGTCAGCATTTGAGCCGATGAAATAATGTGGAAACTGCGTGACAAAATCAATGAGTTTTTCAAAGCAGGCACGGTCAACCCGCATGGGAATGTGCATCGCATTGAGCGCTATGCTGTGCTCATTGTAGTACACATAAGGGGAATACTGGAAAAACCAAGGCTCTCCGGCGAGGGTAATGGGAATAATCCGATGATTTAGTCGCCCCGGATGATCAATGCGTCCGGCATAACCCTCATTTTCTCGGCATAGAGGACAGGCAGGATAACTGATCGTCTTTGCCTCTAAAGCCGCCGCAATTGCCAGAGGGTCTTTTTCCGGCTTTGCCAAGTTGACGGTCACATCAATCTCACCATAGGGCGTTTTGGTAATCCACTTCATATCCAGCGCCGTCCGTTCAGTGCGAATGTATCCTGTATTCTGGCTAAAGGTGTAAAACCAGTTTGTGGCAGTCTTTGGGCTTTCTGTATAACGCTCCCAAAAGCTGTGCGCTGACTGTCCGGGTCGGGGTGTGATCACGCCCATGATGCGGCTGTAGAGCAAATCTCGATGTGTAATGGAATCCGGAATCACCCCGCGCGCCACAGCGTCATCCAATAAAACATCTACTA
>Ga0123355_10014640_pt1 | contig 12280 bp, 8 predicted proteins | sample TergutEmb28metaG_3_FD_89872 | JGI IMG/M metagenome (GOLD analysis project Ga0123355, IMG submission 89872) | Embiratermes neotenicus P1 segment gut microbial communities from Petit-Saut dam, French Guiana - Emb289 P1 | ecosystem: Host-associated > Arthropoda: Insects > Digestive system > Gut ...
AATGAAGAACTGAATAGATTGACTGGTAATAAAACCATCATAATCTACATCAAAGCACAAAGATTAGCTTGGTTCGGACACGCACATCGTATGCCAGATAACAGCATAGTAAAAAAAGTATATGAGTGGTCACCCGCACAAACAAGATCGCTAGGAAGACCTAAAAATAGATGGGAGGACGATGTGAAGAGCAACAAAACAAGGATGAATATAACAAACTGGAAGGAATGCATCAGAAACCGGACCAAATGGAAGAAACTCGTTGAGAAAGCCAAAACTTCTCTGAAGTTGTAGTGCCTCAAGAAGAAGAAGAAGAAGAAGAAGAAGAAGAAGAAGAAGAAGAAGAAAAATACATATGTTAACAGCTTGAAGTTAAGCTACACTCGTCATTTGGACTGCTAGGCTATATTCAGTGTTGCTACATGCAGAAAACGATGGTAACTTGCAGTTCAAAGTACAGTTCACTTGGACGTGGATTGTCTTATCTTGCTATAGGAAACCACTGAGTTCCCAGTGAAAGGTGTTCCTTTTCGAAGTCGTGAAGCACTCTATGTGGACACACACATACACACACACACACACACACACACACACACAAGCTTTCCCCGGAGGCCCGCCCCAATCCGGGATTTGTTATCGGACAGCTGTGCTTGCTGTTTGTGGAGATGTTGCGGCAAAGAAGATTACATTTGTTTACTTTGAGGTACTGGCAAACAAAATGCAGAATTTACAAGTTAGGGTGACAAAAAGAAAGACAAGACACTAAAAAGCTAGCTGATATGATGAGCTCCTAAAGATTAAGGTCTTAAAATTTCGATAAAATGTGGAATATCCTAAAGTGACCTTCCTGTTATTTTAGCAGTGCCTGTATAAGAGCACAGCCTGCATAGCGCCGCGGAATGCGATTGTAGAGAGAAGAAGTGTGTGGAATGAAGTGTTGGTTGAATGCTTAAGATATGACTAAATTAAACAGTGTTTATGTAAATTCTTCTTGTGACTGTTTTCTCACTAAGATTGTAAGTAATTAATTTGTTGCTTAAATTTATCTTTCGTTTAATGGTTAAAATTCAGGTACTTATCTCCATGTCAAATGAGTCTTTCTTTCGTTTATCTGTTATGCGTATTGCGCTCAGCGCGGACATTGCCGTCGCTAAGAAGCCGTGGCTGAATATTTTATAATTTCCTTTCCATACTTTGTACAAGAAAATAAGAGGGTACTTTATTATTAAAATTTGTACACATTTTTTTTTTTTATCTGAAGCCATGGATTTTCGAATATTACTGTTCTTGCCTTTAAAATGTTCGTAAGTTTCTTAGATCATTCCATAAAACATCATGTAAGAGAAATGTTACGCAGGAACCAGACAGACGTATAAGAACGTGAGTATTTTCTTTAAATTTCAGTTTTGAAGCGTTATTGAAGGCTGCAGATCCTAATACAATAATATAAATAGCCAACTAGATGCAGGAATAATAATTTTATTAATAATTTCAGTCAGCTCAACATGTTTCGGGCGATAATTTCGCCCATCCTCAGGAGCACTAGACTGTATTTACAGCTTGTGGTATAAGGCACCGACGATGCTGCAGCATCGTCGGTTCATTATACCAGAAGCTGTAAATACAGTCTAGTGCTCCTGAGAATGGGCGAAATTATCGCCCGAAACATGTTGAGCTGATTGAAATTATTAATAAAATTATTATTGTTGCGTCTAGTTGGCTGTTTATCTTATTGCTGTATGGCTTATTTTCGAGAATTATACCAGTAATATAGCCGATAAACAAAAATAATTTATGTGTAGCCAATCGTTTTCACTATTTATATGATTCTACAAAGCAGTCATTATTAATAGGATAATGAGTGGTGTTACTGGACTTCAGAATTCATTCATTTGCAACATGTGAAGCTCATTTACCGAAACAAATAAAGATGTGCTCATAAACTGAAGTACTGGACCGACTGTTCTATGCGCATGGCAGTTACAATACTGCTGCTTTATCCCACGCATCGGGTACAACGGTGAACAGCTGCAGTTGAAGAGCAACATTGTGATGGCACTATTGGATGTATCAGGCAAATGGGTGTTGTACTGTAACGAATCAGGCAAAAACATATGTTGGAGTTTACAGTGAAGTTTCAGGTCTGTCTCTATTTGCCGTGATTTGTAGGCAACTTCTTCTACACGTTTGTTACGCAGGTTGCCGAAACAGACCTCTACAGGAGTAAAAACAACTGAACTCCGCACTGGAGAAATGCTGTTCGCAGCACATACAAGAATTCTGACCATAATATAAAGGCGAAGTAATCCCATTACGGACCTGGACAGGCCCTGAAGGTTCCGGAATGTTGAGGCTACCAGATTTCAAGACAATCGGCACATGAAGGTGATAAAGTAAGCCCCTCGCACCGGCCGCCTTTACCCCCAGGAAATATTCTTGGTACTCATTTCTGTTAGAGGCTGAGTGAACTCCACGGCCATAGTGCGGCCGGAAGGATTATGTCCAGGAAAAATTCCAATGGCACCATGGGTATCGAACCCGCAACCTTCTGGCTTGTATCTCAGTGCCTCAACCAACTGCGCCGCCGCGTACCCTCACCCTAATATAGGTTGGAATAAAAGTTATATGTTGTAATGTGATTGCTATCTTTAGAAAATTCGACATCATGGCCTCATTGTGACCAGATGTCTTTGAATACGAGTCCAAAATGATATCGCTCTAGAGACGTGCCAGGTGCAAGTATGTGGAGATTTGTCTCCACGGCACACTACGTGCCGTCATATTTACTTGACTTCGAGTATGTATACTGTTCCTATTACTAGCAGTAGGGTTTAGCACCCTGATTCTTTGTAGCATTTCAAATGTAGCTGTGTCTGCTAATTTATGTGGGGGTGAAATCCTAATGGAATACCAGAGATTATATAGGTGTTTGACGACAGAGAGATGTGAGGAGAGCATTTGGTATCGGCAAAGAGAAAGCAACACTAATACCAATCAAATAGCATACACAAAATTTCAGCATTATATATATTGTCGTTTTGCGTTACAGTAATATGTTACCTGAGGACGACCTACTGGGATCGAAACGTGTTGTACGTTATATGTAATTGTAGTTGTTATGGCAACGGAAGGAACCTGTAGTTATCAACCGCAATTCGAACTTACTTACTCAGCAATTTACTTACTTACTTATTTACTTACTCCATGGAGCAGAGTCTTTTTGAGAGCTAACCGGTTCTCAGCTAGTGAAGAAATTCCCTATTTTTTATGGAACGCAACGGTTCATCACCGCATTCACAAGTGTCGGCCGCCTGTCCCTTTCCTGAGCCAGATCGATCCAGTCCATGCCCTCCCTCTTAATATTATCCTCCCATCGCCATCAGGGTCTTCTAGATGGTCTCTTTCCATCAGGTTTCCCCACCAAAACCTTGTATACACCTCTTCTCTCCCCCATACTTGCTACTCGCCCCGGCCATCTCATTCTTCTCGATAACGGAAATTCGTAGCGGTAATAATTCACTATTTACAGGGACATTTCCGTCCGTGTACCGGGTACTTCTGTGGTTGAAGAGCTGGGAGATCTTACTGTTTCCTGTCTCCCAACTTTTCACACGAAACACAGAATTCGTTACAGGGTACAGTCAAGCAGTTGTTTAACTTCAAAGTAAATAAGCGGACCTCTGAATTTGCTCGTTGGCATGTTTATTTGTGTCTGTGTGTATTTCTCTTTTGCAAAGCGAGAGATCTTGTTTCACTGTCTGTAGAAAGCCAGAAGCTTCTGAAAGATTTCTGTTCTTCGCTTTTTGCTCTGGATCTGGAGGCGGGTGGCATAGGGAGTGAGGGGCGGAGTTAAGGGCACAGATTGCTGGAGTTTAAAATGAAGTTTGTGACCTCTACGCCTGAGTCTGGACAACTCCCTGCGAAATTCCACAAGAAAGTCAGACATGAATTTGATTGAACTTTCAATTGAGATCGTGTGAAGTCCATTCAGTTTTCTTCACCATCCCTTTAGAACTTTGTAACATCAAAGCGTGCGGCACAGAGTTGGCTCTCTTAACTCAAATTGTATCTCTATTCTAAGAAAGGAAATTCAGTACTTAGGGTGTTCATTTGTTCTCGATGTATTTTTTCTTGATTTTATCTGTTTATTACAAGGCATTCTGTTTCTGTATCAGCGAAAGCACAAGTAACAAAGTTTTTTTATGTTCATGGGACCGTTTATCGTAATTCTGTGTCAAATATCCAACAAGATGCAACTATACCCACCTCCTCCACGATAGCGACAGATAGCAGCAACGGTTGACCTCTACCAGATGCTGTAAATCCAATTATTTGTGCTCCTGATGATGGGTGGAGAAACTACCCGAAACATGTGGAGCAGTTTACAGATAAAATAAACTGTGTATATTTGCATCTTGTTGGATATTTATTGACACAAGTACCAAAGTGTTAGACAACTAAGTCACTGATAAGTGGTGTCAGAAGTAATCAAGGGCATGTACACAAATAGGAATGCAGAAAATGAACGTACAGTAATTATTTTGCTGTACACAAACAGAAACTGAGTTTCTGGAGGAGAGATATGTGTTATGAGCAAACAATTTCCCTTTTTGCAGTGGCTGTCAGGGTTTAACTAATACAAGTGTCAACTCGAGTTAATATCCTACTGTCTGTCCCCTGTCCCCTGTTCCTCGCGCACACAAGCGCACGCACATACGCAGACATACACACTTTTTTGTAAGCAATTCCTGTCGCTTTATGCGATACTGTGCTTCACTGCTACAGTATGGCCGAGAAATAGTACTGGAACCGACAAATGAGTTGAGTGGGAAATGAATACCGAAGAACGGATGGAGCGGAAGAACGGAATGGGGAATTGTTTTTAGGCTTGAGAAGAATGAGGAAGAAAGTGGTTGTAGGAATGACGGTTCGACGGAAAATGAAAGGGAATACAATTCAGGAGAAAGAAAAGGAGATAATAACAAATCGGGATGAATGGGCTGCAGAAATAAACTATTTTGCCCATCGCCTTTACCGGGCCATGATCTTGTTTCTCGTATATATATATATATATATAGATATATATATATATATATTTATATATATCAGAGACAACTGCGTATTGTGTCGACGCATCCATCAGGGCCACGAAATTATTAAAATATTTTGATTTGATCACTTTTTAAAGTTTTTCGGATCCGAACGTCGGCGTCTTTTGGTAGCACTCATGCTTCAGGTTCGGGAGATCCCGGGTTCACATCTCCATCCGAAACCCACTCTCCTGCCTGAAGTGTTTCGTGGATCTTTCCATTTTCCCAGACAAGTGATAGCATAGTACCTTAAAACTGTATACAACCGTTTCTTTCTGCACCATTTCCAGTGTGTCATCCAAGCATTCGACGTCATACAATCTGACCTGTTGGTAGCGTCATTAAACAAACCAAGAATTTTTTTTTTAAATAAATATCTAGAAACATATTCAAAAGGTACCCATTTCGAATCGTGTTCAGGTTTGTAGTTGTCTTGACAGAGCAGTCTTCGTTAGTTTTCTCAAAGAAATCATTGATCATCTCCTGAGACTGTCACGTCATTGCCATTTGTAACACCTCTGTACTTAAGTAAGTTCATAATCTCTTAGAGTTATTCGTTTTGACGTGTTTTTTTTTTTTTTTACAAAACCATCTTGTGATGCGCAATATCTATAATTAATTTATTGTTATGAGCATTTGAGAAGAGAAATTTATTTAACTCCCCGTGAAAGGCGTTGTGAATCGCGACCTTACGTCTCACTTGCATACCACTATCTGTCTCACCTGACCACCGCCCTTGTCCCTCTGTTTCTGTCACCATCACATCCCTTTCCTGTTGTACTGAACTTCGTCATTTGATATACCAAAGCTACGGAACACTGAAATGCTGCGGGGTTTCATTTTCTTTGTGTCTTCATCTTTCACCCCATTCTTATCTCCTTTATCCGTCATATATTTAATTCCTCCGCCTTGTTTTGTTCCGTAAAAACAAAATGAAGTTTTATACCTATTCTTCAGATGATACAATTTCGATATTTGGGATGCTGCCTTTTTATTGCGTGAAAACTTCGTATTTCCATGGAGACCGTATGAGAACGGCATTTTATACATGCACATTTTTTCATAAATCGTGCTTTTTTGCGTATTGTTTCAAATATACCTGCCTTTGGTAATTAATTTAGTAGTGCGTCTGTACATCACACGCTGACACGTACGTCTGTCTTATTTTATTTTACGGCATAGTCTCTAGATATCTCGGCTTACCCAGTTTTCAGGTGAGACATACCTGTTGTGTTCAATAATCAATAGAATTTGATGTTTATTGGACCCTGCATGATTGTGATAACTGAAGAATAAAAAACCAACTTTGTTTTTTATTCTTCAGTAATCAATAGAATATATATATATATATATATATATATATAATTTCTGAATCTAACACAACTTTTTATTAAGCTATTGCAGTTAAGAGATAATTAAATCATTTATAACAGCGGCATGTTTCGGCTCCTCTTATAGATCCATCTTCAGGCTGAGCCCTAAAAAGTTTTATATAAATTAAGACTGCTTTATGGAATATGAGATCTCTTTTACATGTTATTGATATATTTTATGAGTTAAAAATAATTTTTAACCTTATTGCCTATGCTATTTTATAATTGAATTTACATTTATTTTAAACTCATATATATATATTAATAACATGTAAACGAGATCACGTACTCTATAAAGTATCACTAATTGTATATAACACTTTTTAGGTTTCAGCCTGAAACTTTCTCTATAAGAGGAGTCGAAACATGTTGCTTTTATAAATGATTTGATTAATTAATTGTAATTACTTAATAAAAAGTTGTGTTGGACTGTGACTTATATGTATATTCATATAATATATATATATATGTATATGTATATATATATATATATAAACACACACAAATCTGTTTTCTATTCACGGCTTACTCAATTTTCGTAACATTAACACACCTGCATTTATTTTATTAATTTATCATCCGATAGAATGTCAAGTCTTACCGATAGGCTCTTTATTTGATGAAATATTACCTTCTTGTGTGTAAGAATAAATCTCGCTTATTTTAAATTCTGGGAACCATCATTACCCTACCACATATTTCAGATTTCAGTTATTAAAGCCAAGCACTGACAACAAACTTCGACACTATTCACATTCACATTCCACTGTGTTGTATTTTGTTGTCTCTCAGAAACACGGAATTCCGTTTACAAGGATTCGGAATGTATTAATTTGGATAGTCTACGACTTCGCCTTTCCAGCATATGCTCATGGCTTCATGCAGCTTGGCTTCGGCTGCTATAAGACATACGGAACGGAACTTCCGAACGATTAGAAAGCTTGCTATGTGTGCAGGAGGTCTCGGACTAGATTCGCAGCTTAGGGGCCTGATTGATAAATTTAGTGGTCTTTCTCAGCCCGTGCAATTAGGAGTTGAAATACTACATTACAGTAAGTTATGACTGATTTATTCTGCATCCTGGTAATTTATACTTCGCAGTGCTATTTCTACAGCCATTGCATGCTGAGTACATTGGAGAAAACATATTAAATGCAAAGAAACAGAGACAAAAATACAGAAGGGAAAACCAATAAGATTATAGAGGGAATGAACGTGTAATATAAACACATAGTCTGGTTGATAATTTTAATATATGTGTTTTATTTATATTTTAATAATCTTTTTCAAATGAAGCCGACTAGGTGAACAGTACTTCTTATTATGTTTGTTTCAACTGCTCTACATGTTTCGGGCAACTATGTGACCATCATCAGGAGAACTTACTGTATCTATGCGACACTGGTATTTTTCACTCTTGTACGGGTGGCTGTCTGGTCTGCTGGTTGGGATGAGACTCATGAGTCTCATCCCAACCATCCCAGCTACAGTAAGTTCTCCTGATGATGGGCACATAGTTGCCCGAAACATGTAGAGAAGTTGAAATAAATATACTAAGAAGTAGTGTGCGCCTAGTTCGCTTCATTTGAAAAAAGATTATACAGGGATGCACGGTCAAAAAAACATTAAAAAAAAATTAATAAATTCAGTGTCTTATGCAACCAGTCGATCTCAACTACAAGCAAAGTCCGATCCTCAGTGCCAAATTAAACAACCATTATTCGAGTGGTGTTTCTATGCAATAGGATTAAGCACTTAGGTATTCCAGACTTTTCAGCGCCAGAACCAAATAAAGCAAAACTCTTGCGTCAAAAACTAAAAATGGTCACAGTGTTTCCACTAAATCTGTTCACCAGTACTCATTATTTGTTGACCCCTGTGGTATTACATAATGGCCACATCCACCAACCCTCCGTTCCGCGAAGGGTTGGTTATCTCGTTTTGTGCTCTCTACCAGAAAGGTAGCATAGCTAGACTACCAAAGTTACTATCTCTCTGGCAATTGCACGTACGCATTTTATTAATATTTTGCTCTTGTTTTATCGTCAGCTTGTATGTATGAGCTACTGTGTATTCCAGGGTTTTTATAATGGCCATTAGTTCCAAACTCTGTTCCAGCACTTGGAGTCCGTCACATTAGTAAACCCGTAAAAAAGAAAAATTACGTGTATTCGAATATGGCAGCGTGGGTACATTCGTCTGCCATTGCGCTGCTTGGTATGTTGGTGACGCTTTCAGTCTACAGAGTTGATTTTATGGGGCAGCCTTTACGTCTCGATTAATGGTTGATTTAAAGGTCTGAAAAGAATAGGTTTTATTACACTACTGCGATTTCAGGACTTGTAACCTTACTCAGAGAGATAAAGCTCAAAGTGCGCGCGCTACCCATAAAGGATAAGAGCAGTTGTGTTACACGGTGGCACAGCGTTGCTCGTGTGTATACGGCCCATAGCGGAAACGACACGATTTTATAGTAACGCGCTGTTTAGCAAACGGGTTTATACCAGTAGCTGTAACATAAATAACTCATGGAGAATCAGTCTTACTTGAGAACCTAACCATAGCTTAGCTAGTAAAGACATTTCTTGCCTTTTGGAAGGCGAAAGGTTCTTACTTTGGAAGTGAAGTCCCTGGTTTGGACCCTCTTGTGTGCCACGTTTTACAGTGCAGCCTAATTTCTTACATACGAGGGTGAGTCAAATGAAAACCTTAAATATTTTTTTATTTTTTTATCATGGACGATATGTTGTGCTGATACATGACTCATATCCAGATGTGCGGCTGTTTCATTCACTTTTACGCGGCGATTTTCCTTCACGATGGCCTCAGCTGCTGCAATGACTTCTGGTGTCACTACTCGGTGTGCCTGACCAGATAGAGGAGAGTCTGTTACAGAACTAATGTCGTTCATGAACCTCCTAATCCACTCGTACACTTGCTGTAGTGACAGACATGCATCTTCATACTGAACTTTCATTCGTCGATGAATTCTGATGGGTTTCACCCCTTCACTACTTAAAAAACGGATGACAGAACGCTGTTCTTCTGTGGTGCATGTTGCAAGCGGGGCCGCCACCTTTACACTACTACTACGCCATCGTATTGCATTCCTGCATCGTACTGCCACCTGTCGGCCACTCTTCAAATCGTGAGTATCATTGTTGTCAACTTACAGGACAATTGAGCTGTGTTTCGAATTTTTATCGTACTTTTAAAGTTTTCATTTCACTGTCCCTCGTATTTCGCAAAATCACGTCAAAACTTTTAATGACGGTTACAATATTTATACCCTACTTTCATGCAGAATTATTTTGGTCATATGAGGTTTGAAGTAAGTGTTCCAAGAGTTTGAAGAATTTCCGTCAGTGATCGCGTAGAACAGAGACATTGTATTCGCGGTGCCTAGAGAAAATAATTTGCGTTCTGTTTTGGACATATTCTTTAAAATAAACAAAAAAAAACCTGATATTTTGCCTGTCTGTCTGCAGGTTTAATCTTCGATCCTACGAAACCAGCTAATAATTTCAATTTTGTTGGTATTAACTGAACGTTTTATAAGTGATTTAATTTTATTTCTTGTCAAAAACCTTACAGCTCGTAATTAATCCATAATATCGAATATTCTCAAAACATTCTCTCTGCCAAAAAATAATTGATACCTGTCGTGCAGTATGGACTGCATAAACCTACGACTTCTATGTGAAACAGTCTCTACAGTGAATATTGACCGGAACATAAAGACATTGAATTCTTGACTATACCATAGAACGTTCAATGTTGTCTGGTTTCCATTATTGGAGCGTGTACGTGTATACATGTAATATACGAACATTAAGAAGAAGAGTGCTGTACGAAAAATCGTGTATGGCGGAGATGGAAAGCATGCACCATATTTTGCAGGTAGCTTTGTATCATTACTCAATATTTGGTTGTCGTTTTGCCTCTGAATCTCTGTAAATTGTAAGTTTCCCATGTAGTTAATTAAACACTGAGTCCGGAAGACGAATACGGGGATGGATTGATTTATGGGTGATCAGATTCTTAACTCTGGCACCAGATGTTACTGAGTATCCATTTTCATAGTTAGAATGGCCACATATCTACGGGGGGAAAAGCACCCGGTCCTCGTTTAGGAGGCTGTGTGGGCCCTACTGCCGACCTGGACTCTATGAAGAAGAGATAAATATTTCCTAGTGTTGGAAATCAAATTGTGGTTCCATTATATTCGAGTCTGTAGTTTAGACACTACTATTTCTAGTTTAGACACTACTATTTGAGATGTCCCGGCCCGTACATTCTTTGCACTAGAATAATATTCCCTGGTGGACAACAGGAAAGTCATGGGAATTCCTGGCCCAAGATTTTTTTTTTGTAGCCTGTATCCACCCAATGTTTTCTTGCTTGTAACTATCCTATTATTTGTCGGAAAGAAACCTCAATTTCCTATTAGCAGTGTATTGGTTTCTGTGTTGCTGTCCCTAATGAGCCCGGCCTGAGCGGAGTTTAACTGTAGATCATACGGCTTCTACCTTTCAATTCACCGCCAGCATCTCGAAGCCGAAGCCATAATCCTTTCCACTGAATCAAACTCGACACGAGCAGTACCATTGATACTGGCTAGAGCACTCTGTTGACAGAAGGAAAACAGTACGAAGATATGCCTGAAGTAAGGATGTTCAGTGACAGTTGCTTACAAAGGAAATCGGATTTTGGAACGGTTATTTAATTAATCACCCACCTTAAAGCATTTAACCTTCTGCACTGTCACCTTAACTGAACGACACAGCTTAGATTCCTGTCACAGGCAGGGATTTCCTTCGTCCCTGTCAGGCATGGTGTCCACAGCCTCATATCCCAACGATATCGGTGGTTCTGTCCCCAGTGGTGAAGAATGCAGGTGAGAAACCGACCATTCACCGCTGTCCACTGCCGAGGTTAATACGTGGAACTGTGTGTCCACTGTGGCACATTTCGTAATTGGTCGTGTTTAACGAAGCACGGTGACGGCATCATGTTCTCGCCATTCTTCTAACGAACGCGTACTTTTTGGAACTGCAACTTTACTTGGTTTTGTTGGTGTAAATTATTTTCTCTGAGTGCCAAAATTAGCAAAAATGGAGGATATTAAATGACCAAGTGTCTAGGAGAATATTTGGAACTAAGGACTGAAATATAGTACATGCGAAAATTATATAGCGCGGAGATTCGCAATTTTCCCCTTCCCGTAATGTTATTAGGATGACAACATTTAGGAGTGTGAAAAGCGAAGGGTGTGTAGCACGCATGGGGGAGAAGTGAAATAAAGTCTTCCGACTCGGTATACCTGACGGGTGTAGCTGACTTGGCAGAATTGTGCATAAATGGAAGCATCATTACTGCAGTAAATTTGAACGACATGGTAATTAATTGGCGATATATTCGTAGCAGTGTTGCTGTATATTCGAGTCTTCTGGGATGTTATGCTGTGTCGTATTTCGAAGTCACTCGTGTTGAACTACTAGACCCTGAAGATAAGAGGAGAATGAGATTGGCTGGGCATGTGGCGCGTATGGGTCGAGGAGAGGGGGGTGTATAGGGTCTTGCTGGGGAAACCGGAGGGAAGAAGACCACTGAGGAGACCTAGGCGTAGATGGGTGGATAATATTAGAATGGATCTCCGGGAGGTGGGATGTGAGTATATGGACTGGATTGGGTTGGCCCAGGGTAAAGACAGGTGGCGGACGCTTGTGAGTGCGGTAATGAACCTTCGGGTTCCGTGAAATGCGGGGAATTTCTTGACTAGCTGCAAACCAGTTAGCTTCTCAAGAAGGACTCTGC
>Ga0123355_10014641_pt1 | contig 12279 bp, 12 predicted proteins | sample TergutEmb28metaG_3_FD_89872 | JGI IMG/M metagenome (GOLD analysis project Ga0123355, IMG submission 89872) | Embiratermes neotenicus P1 segment gut microbial communities from Petit-Saut dam, French Guiana - Emb289 P1 | ecosystem: Host-associated > Arthropoda: Insects > Digestive system > Gut ...
GCAAAACATAATACGAAAATGAACCGACGTTGATGATAGGGACAAAGGTTAATTTCAGCCTCGGTTGATGATGATATCACCCGAAATGGGGCGATAGGGGGCGTCTAGTAAACCCGAGCAATTACCCGAATATCACCAGTAACGGTTCGGATTTTTTGCCGAAAAAAATATGCTCGGCTTCTAAATGCTCGAAATCTAAGTTATAATGTACAAGATATTCGTCACAGCATACTATGTACATATCATAATAGACTTTTTCCGAAATTACGAACAAGCGGCCATAAAAGCACTTTGAAGCCAGCACGTTTTATGGCCGTAAATGTAATTTTTGGAAGAAGTCCAATACTTGGAGGCAGGCATGTTAAAGCAGATTTACGAGTTCAAAACCGATGCAGACCCAATTTTTATCACCAAGTTTGGTAATGGGCATATTAACGATACCTACCTGGTCGTTGATGCCACCGCAAGGCAGTATATACTACAAAAAATAAATAAAACCGTCTTCCATAAGCCAGATGAAGTAATGGCTAATGTAAAGGCGGTATTAGATTATCTTAAAGCACGTACAAGCCAAAGCCGGGAAAACTTAAGCCTAGTTGAGGCAAAGTCCGGGCTGGATTGGCATGTAGATGAAGACGGCGAGTATTGGCGTTTATACTACTTTATCTCTGATACAATATGCTTACAAAAAGCAGAAAACCTCGATGATTTCAAAGAAAGCGGCGTCGCCTTTGGCAATTTCCAAAAAGCTCTTGCCAATTTCCCGGCAAGTACTCTATATGAAACAATCCTTCGCTTTCATGATACGCCTAATAGGTTCAAGCGGTTTAATGATGTGCTAAAGGCCGACAAGTTAGGCAGGGCCAAGCAGGCAGCACGTGAAATAGAATTTGCTTTAGAGCGGCAAGCTTATGCCAATACATTAATGTCATTATATGAAGCCGGAGATATCCCGCTAAGGGTAACCCATAATGACACTAAGCTAACAAATGTGCTCTTTGACCGATATACAAGAAAATCCATATGCGTTGTGGATTTAGATACCGTCATGCCGGGGCTTTCGGTTAATGATTTCGGCGACTCTATAAGATACGGCGCGTCAACTGCGTCTGAAGATGAGACCGACTTGTCAAAAGTACAATTATCCATGGAACTGTTTAAAGCCTACACCTCCGGCTATTTATCTTCCTGCGGAGGAAGCCTTACCAAAGCCGAGCTGTATCACTTAAGGGACGGTGCAAAAATGATGACCCTAGAATGCGGCATTCGCTTTCTAACGGATTATCTTGAGGGGGATGTATATTTCAAAATTCACAGAGACGGACATAATCTTGACCGCAACCGTACGCAATTTAAATTAGTGGAAGAGATGGAATCAAAATGGGACGAAATGCAAAAGATAATTCTAGGTGAGGTGAGATAATGGTCTTAGTAACCGGAGGTGCCGGCTATATTGGTAGCCATACATGTGTGGAGCTTTTGAAAAATGGCTATGACATTGTTGTAGTGGATAATTTAATAAACAGCCACCCGAAGGCAATTGAGCGAGTTAAGAGGCTTGCAGGCAAAGATTTCCTCTTTTATGAAATGGATGTATGCTGCGAAACTTCCCTTGATACGATATGTAATAAGCACAAAATAGACTGCGTGATTCATTTTGCGGGGCTTAAGGCTGTTGGCGAGTCTGTGGCAATACCTATTGCATACTATGAAAATAATATTGTTTCAACCCTAGCTTTGCTTAAAACCATGAAAAAGCACGGCATCCGAAATATAATTTTCTCTTCATCTGCCACGGTATACAGCGGTGAAAATACTATGCCCCTAACCGAAGATTCGCTACTTGGATGCACCAACCCATACGGATGGACAAAGTATATGAACGAGCAGATAATAAGCGATGCGGTAGCCGCTGAAACTAAGATGTCTGCCGTTTTACTACGCTATTTTAACCCAATAGGGGCCCACGAAAGCGGGCTTATCGGCGAAGACCCTCGGGGCATCCCCAATAACTTGCTCCCATTTTTGGCACAATTAGCAGCCGGTAAACATGAGGAACTATCTGTTTATGGCGACGATTACGATACCATAGACGGCACGGGCGTAAGGGACTATATCCATGTTTGTGACCTTGCGGCGGGGCATGTTGCTGCAATTAAGTTTTGCCAATCAGCAAAAGGTACGCACGCGTTTAACCTGGGAACCGGGCAGGGAACAAGCGTGCTGGAAATGGTGAACGTATTTGAAAAAGTCAGCAATGTAAAAATCCCTTATACAATTGCCCCTCGTCGCCCAGGTGATTTAGCGGCAAGCTATGCCGACCCTACTAAAGCTGAAAAACTATTAAATTGGCGTACAAAAAAATCGCTAATCGAGGCACTAACCGATACCTGGCGTTGGCAGACTAATAATCCTAATGGGTATTAATAACCTCCACCCAAATCTCTTCACCCCCATAATAAACAAACCAGTGGCTATTCGTAGCCTCTAGTACATAATAGAAATACCACGTGCTTGTATCGGCTGCATCGGGGAAAATAGTCAAGTTTGTCATGCCATAAATACTGCGTGAAGTAGTATCCCCCCGCCCAAGAATACGACACATACCTGCTGCGGCCTCGGCTCTTTTAATTGGTTCAAGTGGCCTAAACGTACCAGCTACATCTCCATGCATAAGCCCTGCTATAAGCGCGGTGTACACATAATCTAATGCCCAATAACTTATATCTGCTGAATCGGTATAGGGGAGTATCCCACCAGCATGGATTTCTTCAGTTCTTGCAAGCAGTGCCGCAAACTGTTCCCTTGTAATGGGGCTGTTTGGCCTAAAGCTGCCATCCGGAAAGCCTTTGATAAGCCCACCGGTGTAAGCCGTGTTTATATAGTCATAGTACCATGCGTTTGGAGATACATCACTAAAAGCCGCTGCAGGGCTATTAATCTGTAAAGCCGGCATGATAGTCCGTACAAGAAGTGCAGCCGCTTCTGCCCTTGTTATATAGTTATTGGGCCTGAAAGTGCCGTCGGGATACCCTATCATAAATTTTTCATGAAAAAATATTTCTGGTTGCGGGTATATTTCCAGAGGGGGTGGTAGTGGGGATTCTGATTCGGTGAACGGAGTCGGCCTGACTGTGCTTGCCGATGCTGGTAGTTGCGTATTGGTTTGTGGAGAAGATGACGGCCTCAAAATGGGCGAAGGCTTAGGTGTTGACGTAGGCAGTATTGTAGAAGTTGGCAACGGAGTGGATGTTAGTTGCGGATAAGGTGTGGACGTTGGGGTGGGCGTAAGCGTTGGCTGCGGAATTCCGTATCCTGGCAGTGTCTCCCATATAGCGGTAAAAGTGAGATCCCCGTTAACTACTATGCCTCCCACACCTAAACTAGATAAAATATCTCCTCCATCATATTGTCGCCAGCCTATTAGATTATAGTATTCACGCACAGGGGCTGGTACGTTAGCCGCATTAACTGCACTTCCTTCCGGAAGCTCGTATACTATATTCGCTGGATTTCCGCCCACATCCCCACCCTCTAAATCAAATGTTACGGTATGGGTTATTTGTATCCACTCAGCTATAAACATAATAGACTCAGTGACAGTATGAGACGCCACTTCGCCACTTGTTAGAGTACCTGCTACTTGGCCATAATAACGCCAACCTGCGAAGCTATGATGCGGGCGCTGTACATCCGGGACGTTATTTGTTCCGATTTCAGCCCCCTGAGGAAGAAAATGTATGATAGCGTCAGTATCCCCAGCCACGTTTCCACCGTTTAAATCAAAAATAACCACCCGATTAGGCCCTCTGAAATTTATTTCGTCGTTAATAAGCAAATGCCCAAAGGGGCGAGTATAGGAGTTTAGAGGGGGTGCAAACCCACCACCACCGGCAGTATTGTCCATAAATACCCCTTCTGCCGATATTATATTTTGATATGCGGTAATGGGCAGAATATTTTCTGTACTTGTTGGGGTGGCAAAAATACCGCCTCCATCGCCGGTTGTTGCTGTGTTGTTTGAAATTATACCGTCAGTCATATTTAATCGCGAGCCGGTTGTAGGGGTGCCAGAATCAAGCCAAATGCCCCCTCCGTCCATTTCGGCTGTATTATCCGTTACTATACCCCCCGACATATTAAAAAGGGCATTTGTTTGTACAGCCACACCGCCACCGGTGTTATGGGTTGGAGCAAGAGTGCCCATGTTATGGGCTGTATTATTACTAATTGTGCCGTAATTCATAGTAAAAACACCGCCAAGTACATGCACTCCTCCACCCCTTTGGTCGGAGTGGTTACTGTCTATTATTCCGCCATCCATGTAAAATCTTCCGCCGTTTTGAATAAACACGCCGCCACCGCCGCGGTTAGCCGCAAGTGCAGCCCCTGTATTGCTTATGCCTGTGGCAGTATTATTATAGATTACGCCGCCCTCCATTATAAGGGTGCCATGCTCTACATTTATACCACCGCCTAGGCTACCGGTATTGCCATATATTTCGCCACCATACATATACATCCTGGTATTGCTAACTGTAGCTGTACCTATTCGTATGCCTCCACCCAGTCTGCCTCCATTATTGTGGATGATGCCGTTATTCATGATAAACACGGCAGAGTTTTCTATAAACACGCCTCCTGCTCCGCCAGCTCCCGGAGGGGCAGGTGCATGATTGCCGCTTATTTCTCCTCCATCCATGGTAAATTGGGCATTTGCGCCCGTTACATGAACGCCTGCACCATGAGTAGCACAGTTATTAATAATCGCGCTGTTTGCTGCCATTGACAAGCTTCCCCCGGCATTAACTAAAATCCCTCCGTGGTTGGCTATAATATTCGGATAGTTGCCGCTTAATGTAATATTTTCTATATGCAGATTGCCGTTAACTATGAAATGCCGCTGTCCTGCGGCTAACCGCATCAGATTAAACCCTCCCGTTATAGTAATATCATGACCAACTGGGATAATGATAGCATTACCGGCTGCACCAGTGGGAAGAGTGATGTCATTTAAAATCTCAATTGTAGTGGGTCCTGCTGAAATGTCTACTGCATTGCGTAGCTCGGCCCAGCTGCCTGCCATGATTGTATTATGCGGTGTGATATCCGCATATTCTAAAGCTGAAGGAGTTGTAGGATTGATCAGAATAGTTGCAAAGGCGGGCTGTTTATCTGTAAACATATGCACCGGTAAAATCAGTATGGCAAGAACAATAAATAAACACATATTATGTCTTGTAACAACAGATAAACATCTCTTAATCATCTAAGAAGCTCCTTCATTTGTTATTAGACTTCCTCGGAAATTCCGAATATACAAAGCACATTGAGGCCTGTACGTTTTATGGCCACAAATGTAATTTCCGAGGAAGCCTATTGATATCGCTCTTAGTATGGCTATTCACTAACCACCCTATACCCCACCCCTACTTCAGTTAGTACATATTTAGGCTCGGACGGGATTTTCTCAATTTTACGGCGGATATTTGCCATATTTACCCTAAGTACTAAGTTGTCGCTGTTATACGGCCCCCAAACTTCGTTAATAATCTGGTCATGGGTTAGCACCATTCCCGCGTTTTTTGTTAGGAAGGTCAATATGCGGTATTCGATTGGAGTTAAGCGCGCTTTTTTGCCGTCTACTATTACTTGCCTGCTTGCGTAATCAATGCTTAACCCCCCTACCGAAAAAACACCGTTTGCTACTGAGCTTGGAAAAACCGACCCATACCGCAGCGCAGCCCGTATGCGCGCCATATGCTCTGGCCTGCCGAATGGCAGATTTAGCACATCGTTGGCCCCTGCGTCAAGAGCGTTAACAGTTACGCTTTCTTCGCCGGATTCCGACAGTGCTAAAACCGGCCCGTCGTATGATTTGCGCAGGCTTCTAATTATTGCTTCGCCTTGTAAATCCATGCTTAAAATAATCATGTGCGGGCGGAGTTGGTCGGCGGCGGATATAGCTTCCTTTACTGCTACAGCAACATGTACATTAAAGTGGTTTCTTATTAATGTTACTGTGATAGTATCCCGCTTGCTGCCTTCGCTCATTACCACAAGAATCGTTTTCTTTTCACGCATAGGCCACCGCCAATCTTAACGAAATCTTTATATATTAAAAACCTCAGGTATTGTAACATATGCTGGCAGATTTAGTGGAATCATCACGCAATAATACTCGGGGCTGATTACATGCCAAAGCTTACCAAAAAAGAAATGAGAGCAATATATCGTGCTTTGGGGCTTATCACCTGTATGGGCGTGACAGTTGTGGCATGTATCGGCTTTGGCTTACTTATAGGCTGGGTACTTGATGGATGGCTTGGGTCTACCCCATGGATGCAATTGGTTTTTACTCTGCTTAGCATAATTGCGGCAATTAAGGCAATATATGATATGGCAATAAAAGTGGACAAAGAAGACTGATATGGATGTGAGCGATGGACTATACTGTTGACGGTTTTGTTAGCAAAATGATTAAGGCCATTATCGGCATAAGTGTTTTAATGATAATAGGCGGCGTTGCTTTTTTTCGCTCGTCGTTAGCTATTGGCTTTGCTCTTGGAATTATTATGTCTTTGGCATTAAATATCACCAAGGTGCTTTGGCTTAGGTACTCAGTAAACCGTGCCGTTAATATGGAGTCGGGTACAGTTGGGGCTTATATCAGCATCCATTATGTTCTGCGCTATGTTCTTACAGGGCTTGTGCTTGTGGCAGCTCATTTTCTGCCTGTGGTTGATATGTTTGGAGCGGTGCTAGGCTTACTTGCTATGCCATTTGCCAACTATGTGGTGCATTTTTTGAATAGGAAAAATAAAGTACAAACCCCTGATGAGATAGAAAACAAGGAGCCCCTATCATGAATTTCGATGTACGGAATTTTGGGGTTATCTCCATAGGCCCCATTGATATCTGGATAACAGAATCCATAATCGTTACATTAGGTATTGTGGCCTTACTTATTGTATTAGCCGTTATTGTGCGTATTAAGCTATCGAAGTTTCAAGAAGTACCCACAGGGTTTCAAAATATTGTAGAGCTTATTGTCGAGTCATTTCATAATTTAGTTGTAAAAAGTGCCGGATTAAAGCTGTCCTGGGTTGGGGGCTGGTTTTTTACGGTTTTTTCATTTTTATTGATATCTAATCTCAGCGGCTTGTTTTTATTTATCCGCCCGCCAACCGCCGACTGGCCTACACCTCTTTCATTAGCACTTATTACACTTGTTTTGATACAGTTTGTGGGCCTTAGATACCGAGGCTGGGACTATATAAAGACATTTTTTGAACCAATTTTCATTTTTTTTCCTGTTAATGTTCTGGGGGAATTGTCTCGGCCAGTGGCTTTAAGTTTCCGTTTATTTGGCAATGTTTTAGGGGGTATGATTTTACTTTCGCTTGTATATACTTTAGCACCAATGATACTAATGGTAACCTTACCTTTTGCCCTTCATGTTTATTTTGATATTTTTGCCGGCTCTTTACAGGCATTTATTTTTACTATATTAAGTCTCACATATCTGGGTGTTGCTTCTACCCATTCAAGTGAGGCGTAAAATACATTTCTAGGAGGTTTATTATGCAAAATCCTTTAGCGTTTGTAATGGCAATAGCTTACATCACGGCGGCTATTGCAGTGTTTAACGGTTTTTTAACCACAATCGGGCAGGCTCGTATCGCTTGTGCTGCCCTTGAGGGCATTGCCAGGCAGCCCGAGGCCCGGGGCCCGATTCAAACATCTATGATAATAAGTCTTGCTTTTGCAGAAACCGCTGGTATTTATGGGTTGGTAATCGCGCTTATTATCCTTTTCCCCAATCCAATCCTCAGCCAGTTTGGCGAATATTTGATTCATACAATTTAATGTGATGAGCTCTCAGATGCTATTTTTGCTGGAGGCCCTGCCGCCGGATCGCTTTTTTGATATGGACATGCAGACCCTTATCCAGACAGGGGTTAATGCCGTAATTGTTATAATTCTAGGCATTGTACTGACAAAAATTTTGTATAAACCGGTACGCAAGTTTCTTAGTGACCGTACCGAGCGTATTCAAAATCAGCTAGACCATGCCAAGGATAGTAAAGCAGCGGCAAGCGAGCTGCGACTGCGGTATGATAGTCGGCTTAAGAATATTGACTTAGAGCGAGCCTCAATAATAGATGAGTCCCGAAAATTGGCAAGCGAACAGCGCGAGCATATATTAAATACAGCTAAAGATGAGGCAAAGGAAATAAAGATGCGAGCAAGCTTAGAAGTTGAAGCCGAGCGCAAACGTATCAAGGATGAGCTTCATACGGCTGTAATTGATATATCTTCTGATATTGCAGAGAAGCTACTGGGGCTTTCTATTGACAAAAAGGCCCATGACAGGCTTTTTGCCGAAGGGCTAGATGAGTTGGAGCGGGTGGTTTTTAGTGGCTGATTTAAGAACACGCTATGCCCGCGCTCTTTTTGAATTGTCCGTGGAGCGAGGGCTTACATCTGATTATATGGAGCAGGCGGCGTTTATTTCCGGTTTACTTAAGGATAAAGAATGCCTGCGGATTATCACCCACCCCCGGATTCCCACCAAAGAGAAATTTGTCTTTTTCGACAAAGCCTTTTTGGGGCGGGTACATGATGATTTGCTTGGTTTTATGCGTCTTACGGTGACCAAAAATCGAGAGACATTTTTAGTGCCCGCATTGGACGAGCTGGTGGAGATGATTCGTCGGTATAGGAATTACACTACCGCTAAGGTTATTTCTGCAATAGAACTAACTCCAGACCAGCAAGGCCAACTAAAAGTGGTGCTTGCTAGCAAGCTTGGCAAAAATGTTGAGCTTTTTGCTGATGTTGACCCATCAGTTATTGGCGGTTTTAGGATACATGTAGACGGCCATGTTTTTGACAGGACGCTAACGCGTATGCTTAAAGATATGAAAGAAGAATTGAGGCATTAAACCTATGATTTTTAAGCCTGATGAAATAAGTTCGATAATAAAACAGCAAATCCGAGACTATTCGGTGCAGATGAACATCACTGAAGAGGGCACTGTCCTTCATGTAGGTGATGGCATTGCTAGGGTTTACGGCCTACCCGGGGCGGTTAGCGGTGAGCTTTTGGAGTTCCCGGGTGAAATTTTCGGTATTGCTTTAAACTTGGATGAGGACTCTATCGGTGTGGTTTTACTTGGGCCGGATGCTACTATCAAAGAGGGCGATTTTGTTAAGCGTACCCGCCGGGTTGCTGAGGTGCCCGTCGGGGATAATCTTTTAGGCCGGGTTGTAGACCCTCTTGGGCAGCCACTTGATGGCGGTCACCCCCTGCCATACAATACCCCAGCCCGTGAAATTGAGCGAATTGCCCCAGGTGTAATAGAGCGAAAAGAAGTGAATATCCCTCTGCAAACAGGCATAATGGCCCTAGACGCCTTAGTCCCCATAGGCAGAGGCCAGCGAGAGCTTATAATAGGCGATAGGCAAACAGGTAAAACAGCCATCGCAATAGATACAATTATTAACCAGCGAAATACTGGTGTGCACTGCGTATACGTAGCAATAGGACAAAAAGCCTCAACAGTAGCAAAAGTTGCCCGTACTTTACGGGAGGCTTTCCCAGACGAAAACCCCATCAATGACTACCGCGTAGGTGCCATGCGCTACACCACAATAGTAGCTGCCAACGCCAGCGATACCGCGCCTATGCAGTATATAGCCCCCTACTCCGGCTGCGCTATAGGCGAAGAATGGATGGAAAGTGGCAAAGATGTGCTGGTTATATATGACGACTTATCCAAACACGCCGTTGCATACCGTGCCTTAAGCCTCTTATTGAGACGGCCACCAGGGCGGGAGGCATATCCAGGTGATGTTTTTTATTTGCATTCCCGTTTACTTGAAAGAGCGGCCTGCCTTGAAAAAGGGGGAACCCTTACAGCCCTGCCGATTATCGAAACCCAGGCCGGAGATATTTCCGCATATATACCTACAAACGTAATTTCGATAACTGATGGGCAGATTTTCTTGGAATCCGAACTGTTTAACAGCGGTATCCGCCCGGCCATTAGCCCTGGGCTAAGCGTGTCACGGGTAGGCGGTGCTGCGCAAACCAAGGCAATGAAGCAGATTGCGGGGCCGCTACGTCTAGAGTATGCCCGTTATCGAGAGTTGGCTGCGTTTTCCCGCTTTGGGTCCGACTTAAGCAAGGAAACAGAGCTGGCACTTCAAAACGGCGAACGTGTCGTGGAGATGCTAAAGCAGCCTCAAAGTCAGCCCCTGCCTTTTGAGGAACAAATAGTGTTTTTGTTTGCAGTAACCCAAGGGAATTTTATGCAAGGCATACCCGTCAAGCCCACATCCTTAATAGATAGGACTAAAACCGCATTATTAAACTATTTTAGGGATTGTCGCTATGACAGCCACATGGGTGGAAATGGCCGTGATGTTTTAGCCGAAATTCGTGAGAAGAAAGAGCTTATACCTGAAATTCGTGATGGGTTGTATGAAGCGTTGAGACTTTTTGTATGGCTGCCCTTCGAAGAATTGTTATTAATTCTCTTCGATGATGCTAACAGCACCGCTCTAGGAATGTCAGATGATGAAATCCGCCAAACCGCCGACGCACTGCTCTTATTCCATTTTAACCAGCGTGACGATATCCGTAAGTATCTTGCCAGTGACAAAGGCGCAGCCAATTGGGCAGAAAAGGTATTTTTGGAGATACCTATAACCAGTCCCATCGCTAAGATATATTCCAGCGAAATAGGTTTGGCTGTAAAGAACGACATAAAGCGTGAGGCCGCCACTGCCGATGCCGTAGAAGTTGAAACAGTTTCTCCGCTATTTGCACCGCTTCTAGAACAATCCATCCGAGAAACCAATAATTTCCTAACGCGACTATTTGAACAGCGGCACGAGGGTAAGGGCTTTTTCGCTGAAATGTTCACAAGATTGCGTGAGGTAAAAGCAAAGGGCGAAGCCATCCCGAAAGACCTATACGATTTATGTGTATCAAATCTACGTGCGTTATTAACCCGAGATGAAACAAAAAATATTTTAGATAAATTTAGAGGCAAAAACTAATATGCCATCAATAAAAGCTATAAAGCAACGACGCAACGTCGTAACGAATATGAAACAAGCCATGAAGGCCATGAACTTAGTAGCTACAGCTAAGCTTCGCAAGTCCAGAGAGCGGTGGGGGAATACCCTGCCTTTTTTGGAAGGAACGGATAGCATTATGCTAAATGCCGCAAAAAGCCCCGCCGCCGCCGGGAACATTTATGTATGCATACGGAACAAAACGCATAAAAACACCGGATATATCGTGCTTACCAGCGATAGAGGAAAATGCGGCAGCTACAATATAAACATCTGCAAGGCAGTTATGGCCCATGCCAGTGCACAAGGTAAAAACCCATTGATACTCCCTATTGGGACAAGGGGCACGGATATTTTTGTATCTCATAGCCAAAACATCCACCGGCAGCTTGGCAGCATGTCGGAATCGCCCACATACAACGAAGCCGAAGCTATCGGAGCCCAAGTGCTTGCAGATTTTGCTGAAAATATTGACGAACTATACATTGGTTTTACAAGATATCACACAGTTTTGAATCTGGAGCCGATAGTAAAACCGGTGTTGCCGATAAATTTGCGCTTCGCCGAAGAAAAAGTAAATACCGAAAATTTCGAACCTCCACTAATGGAGTACGACCCGGATGTGGACAGCTTCCTAGCTTACATGGCTCCCATGTATTTAAATGTACAGATATACGGGGCAATGCTGGAAGCTGCCCTTTGCGAACAAGCCGCCCGTATGGTTGCCACCGATACCGCAACCAACAACGCTGAAGAGCTTATCGAAAGTTTGACGCTGCTGTTTAATCGGCAACGCCAAGGCATCATTACCCAGGAAATAACCGAGATTGTAAGCGGGGCCAGCGCGCTGACGTAGCTAAACAAGTGAGACTCTGTCTCATTTAAAGGAGTGTCTATATATGGCAGTAAAACCAACAGGCAAACTACTTCAAATAATAGGTTCGGTAATAGATGTCCGATTTGAGGGCGCGTTACCAGCATTGTATAGCGCGATAGAAGTCCCACAAGAACGTGACTCTCTTGTATTGGAAGTAGCTCAGCACCTGGGCGACAACACTGTCCGCTGTATTTCTATGGGCTCAACCGAAGGCCTATCCCGGGGCATGGACGCAATAGATACCGGCGCGCCAATAACCGTCCCCGTAGGCCCGGAAACCCTAGGCCGCATGATGGATGTACTAGGCCGCCCAA
>Ga0123355_10014642_pt1 | contig 12279 bp, 9 predicted proteins | sample TergutEmb28metaG_3_FD_89872 | JGI IMG/M metagenome (GOLD analysis project Ga0123355, IMG submission 89872) | Embiratermes neotenicus P1 segment gut microbial communities from Petit-Saut dam, French Guiana - Emb289 P1 | ecosystem: Host-associated > Arthropoda: Insects > Digestive system > Gut ...
ACCAGGGCGCCGAGGACGCAGATCGCGAAGATGCGACCGATGAATTCGCGGCCGCCGGCCGGTTGCAACGGCTGGATAATCACCAGCAGCGCTCCGACAAAGGCCGTCGTGGCGATAGCGACGCCAAACGCGGTACGTTTGATCTTCACCGGACTGGCCGACATCAGCCGCAGCGCGAGCGGATCCTCCGCGACGGCGACGATCGCGCGGCCCGTGAAGGTGCGCTTGAGGCCGAGCTCGAGGAGCGCCAGCAGCACCAGCGAGCCGACGAAAGGGATGGCAAGCCGCAGCGGGACGCCGATATCGCCCCACTCTAAGGTTGTCGTGATGTAAGGCGCTGTGACATAACGGAAATCGACGCCAAACATCATGATCAGAGCCACCTCGGCGATGAACATGAAGCCGAAGAAGAAGGCGAGACCCCGCATGGCGTCCTCGGTGCGGCGCTCGAAGGCGAAGTGATAGAGCTGATAGCAAGCGGTGCCTATCAGATAGAACAGGGGCGTAAGCACTACACCACCGATCAGGGGATCGAGATTGAGATAGCGGTTGAGGAGGTACACGGCATACGCGCCGATCACCGCAAATGTCGGATGAGCGATGTTGACGATCTCAAGCAGCCCGAAGGCGATCGTTGCGCCCGCGCTGAGCGCGGCATAGAAGCCCCCGAGCAGCAGCCCGGCCAATAGCGAATTCAGCAACAGCCCGGGCGTGATGATCATGCGCTCTTTCGGTGCCCGACCGGTACGTCGTGTTCCTGAAAGTGATCGGGAAGACCTGCTCTTCGCGAGTGCGGGGTCCCCGCCGTTGCGGGGACCCACCTCGAACTGGCGACCGAAGCCTTAAGCGGCCTCACTTTCGCGCGCTCTGAAACGGCACGATCATGTCCCCTGCCTTATATTCCAGGGGGTCGACGACAACCAGCTTATCGCTGCCTTTGAACTGCTCGATGCCGTTTCCGGCGACGTGCTGGAACTGCGCCATCAGGGTGCGCGGCTTCTCCCACTCGCCGCCCGGGCCGAACTTGACGTCGCCGATCACGGTCTTGAAGGTCGTGGCATGGATGTAAGGTGCCAGCTTCGCACCATCGAGGCTCTTGGCCGCCTCGACCGCCTTGCCCAGTACCTGCATCTCGGCATAGGCCCATGGACCGATGTAATAACCGAGCGGATCGACGCCCGCCTTCTCGGCTCGCGCCTGGTATTTGCCGAGAAACTCCATCACGCCGGGATACTGCATTTTTGGTGAAGGCAGCCAGTAATTGAAATTGACAAAGCCATTGAGTTGGGGGCCGAGCAGCATTTCCGTCGGCGACGTCTGCAGGCCGGTCATCGCGCCGCCGATCATCAGCGCGTTCAGACCGACCTCGCTGATCGCACGGACCGCGCTGATCGTCTGCCCGGGCTGGGTGCCGACCACGACGATGTCGGGATGCGACGCCTGAACCTCGCGCACGACGGTCGTCAGATCGGTGGTCGCGGGCGGAAAAGTCCGGTCGTAAACGATGGTGAGGCCGAGATCCTTCGCACTCTTGCGCACGCCCGTCAGCACGGCATGGCCGAATTCGAGCTCAGGCGTGATGACCGCGACGGTTTTAGGTTTCGGATTAAGCTTCATGGCCAGCTCGAAGATCGGCTTGGTGCTCGATTCTGCCGGATTCTCGCCGATCGGCGCGATTTGAAAATATTTGTCGTAGTGGAACCGGGCGTTGTCGGCGAGACCGAACAGGCCCATCAGCACCATATCGTGCTGCATCGCGATCGGCATTGCGGCGGCGATGATCGGCGTAGCGTAACCGCTGACGATCAGGTCGGCCTTATCGATATCGATGAGCTTGGTGTAGATCGGCGGCACGTTGGCGGGATTGCTCTGGTCGTCGTAATAGACCAGCTTCACCGGCCGGCCGAGGAGCCCTCCTTTGGCATTGACGTCCTCGGCCCAGATTTGCATCGAGAGCAGCGCCGACTTGCCGCTGCCCGCGAGCGGACCGGTTTGCGCCATTCCCATCCCGATCTTGATCGGTTCCGCCGCCCAGGCGAATGACGCCATTGCCAGCGTCGCCATCGCCATCAGCGACGCTCGCGTGGCATCCTTCCACAAGCCCATCGATTCCTCCCTGCTTAGTCTGGTTATGGCTCAGTGCGCGTGGCCGTGTTGACCTTGTGCTTCCGCGCGTTCGAAATGGAATTTGCCCATCATCTCCCAGATCTTGAGCGCATCGCCGCGGGTAATATCCATCCTGCCGGACTCGCCGCGGAAATCGCGGTAGAGCGCGTTGACGTTGATGAAGATGCGCTCGTCGTCGATCCAATCGTTGATCGGATGGGCCAGGATGTCGCGTCCCGCATCCTCGACCGACATGCCGGCGTCGTATCGCTTCCGCACCTCGCTGGTCAACGTGACGAAATAATCCTTCAGCCCCCGCAATGCGCCCTTGTCGGTGATCGGGCCATGACCGGGGACGACGGTGTCGACGTCCCAGCCCAGCATCGTGTCGCACGCCTTGATCCAGTTCGAGACCGGCCCGGACCAGACCGCGGGATGACCACCGTTGAAGAGGAGGTCCCCGGTGAACACCACCTTGTCCTTCGGCACGTAGGCGACGACATCGCTCGGCGTGTGCGCCGGCCCGAGATCGACCAGCCTCACTTCCTTGTCGCCGACCTTCAGCGTCAGCGCGCCGTCGAAGAGCCTTGTCGGCGGCATGTTGACGATGCCGCTGAAGTCGAACCGGGAGCCCATCGCCTCGTTGAGGAAGGCCCCGGCCGGACCAAGGGCGCGCCAGTTCGTGAAGAGCTGCTCGAGCTGCTCCGGCGGCGCCGCCTCCATCTCTTCGCGCAGCTTCCTGGTGCCGACGATCTCGGCTCCGGTGACGAGCTGATTGCCGTGTGTGTGGTCGCCATTCACATGGGTGTTGACCAGCGTGCGGATATGGGCGGCTTCGGGCACGGACTTCTTCATCGTGTCCAGCATCTCGCGCGTCAGCGGCAGGTCGAACAGCGTGTCGACCAGGAGCGTCTCGCCGTGATCGACAATGAGACCGGCGTTGCTCCAGCCCCAGCTTCCGTCGGGCAGAAGATAGGCCCAGGCGCCATTGCCGAGATCGTGCAGTCCCTTCGTGTATTGCCATTTCGCCATCTTCAACCACCCTTTCCATAGCGCTCGCGCAATTCGGTTTTCAGTATCTTGCCGTAGTTATTCTTGGGCAGGGATTCGACGAAGATATAGGCCTTCGGGCGCTTGAAGCGCGCGATTGCGGAGAGGCAGGCGGCATCGAGCTCCATCTCATTCGCGATGATGCCGGGCCGCTGCACGACGCACGCGACGACTTCCTCGCCCCAATCGGGATGCGGCCGGCCGATCACCGATACCTCCAGCACGGCAGGGTGGCGTAGCAGCGCCTCCTCGACTTCGCGCGGATAGATATTGCTGCCGCCGCTGATGATCATGTCTTTGGAGCGATCCTTCAGCGTGACGAATCCTTCCTCGTCGAACACGCCCAGATCGCCGGTATGAAGCCAGCCGCGCCGAAGCGTCTCTGCCGTCGCGTCAGGATTGCGCCAATAGCCCTGCATCACCACATCGCCTTGGCACAGCACCTCGCCGGTCTCGCCGACCGGCACATCATGATCTTCCGCATCGACGATGCGGACTTCGACATTGGTGCGCGGCAGCCCGACCGAAGCCATGATCTCCCGCCAGCGCGGCCGCGCCCGGTCGGCATGCAACGCCTTCGCCAGGGCGGTGATCGTCATCGGCGCTTCGCCCTGTCCGTAGATCTGGGCGAACTTCGGACCAAGCACGTCCATCGCGCCAAGCAAGGTTTCGACGTGCATCGGGCCTCCGCCATAGACAATCGTCCTGAGGCCCGCATGGTCGGCGGCGGCAAAACCGGCATGATTGACCAGGCGGCTGACCATTGTCGGTGCGGCGAAGAAGCTGACACTCGCGTAGTGCGCGAGCAACGACGCGATCTCCGCGGGATCGAAGGACGCACTTTCCGGAATGACGTTGTTGGCCGCCTGCGCGATGAACGGCAGCCCATAGGCGCCCGAGCCGTGTGATAGTGGTGCCGCGTGAAGGATTGAGTCGACCGCTGTGACCCTATCGACATCGGCGTTATAGGCCAGGCTTTGCGCCATCAGGATGCGATGGCTGAGCATCGCCCCTTTGGGTCGGCCGGTGGTGCCGCTGGTATAGAACAGCCAGGCCAGATCGTCTCCGGCGCGGGGCACCAGGTCGATACCTTCACCATCATAAAGGCGGCGCCAGTCCGCGCTGCCCGTTACGATGGCGCGGCCATGCGGCGCAACATTGTCGGCGATGTCGGGGCTGGTCAGGATCAGCGCGGCGCCGGATTGGTCGACGATGTATTTGAACTCGTCCGAGTGGAGCTTGGCATTGATCGGCACCGCGACGAGGCCGGCATGCCAGGTCGCGAACTGCGCCTCCACGAATTCCGGCCGGTTGGTCATGGCAATGGCGACCCGGTCGCCCGGCCGGCACAGACGCGAGAGATTTCCTGCCATCTGCCGCGCTCGACCCGCCCATTGCCGGTAGGTCAGTGCAACCGTCGCGCCGAGCGATATGGCAGGACGATCACCATATGCGAGACCGTTTTTCTGGACCCAGCCAGCCAAATTCATGAAGGCGTTCCCGTCGCTCCTCGCCGCCGCACAACGAGAATACCAAATTCAAACATGAAGCGGCGCAACCCTTCGTGGCTCGGGGCGCCTCTCCGGCATCGATCGGGACGGCCGCCAGGCGGCCCGGCCGTGAAGCCCCGGGTCGGGTGCATGGTCGTTGAACAGGATGATGGCCTTCGCCTTGTGGCCCGTCACGCTGCGACAGCTCTTTTGCGGCATGGCCGTGCTCCTCAGGCCGCCAGCACGCGGTTGCGCAAGATGCCGATCTTCTCGACTTCCAGCTCGACGGTATCGCCGGGATTCATGAACTTGCCGATTTCAAGCCCGCAGCCATTGCCCACCGTGCCGGAGCAGAACAATTCGCCGGGATGCACCGTTTCGGCGCGCGAGACATGGGCGATGCAATCCTCGAACTTCCAATACATGTCACGGCTGTTCCCACGGCCGCGCTCCTCGCCATTCACCCGGACGACCATGGCAAGACGATAGGGATCGGTGATCTCGTCGGCGGTGACGATGCACGGGCCGATTGGATTCGAATTGTCGAAATCCTTGCCCTTGCCGGGTCCGAGATTGCTCAGCATCTCCGCCGTCTGCTCGTCGCGCGCGGAGAAGTCATTGAAGATCGTGTAGCCAAAGATGTGAGCGGACGCGTCCTCTTTCCTGATGTTGCGGCCCGTCTTGCCGATCACCGCCGCGAATTCCAGCTCGTAATCGATAGTCTTCGAATAGGCCGGCCACACTACGTCCTGGCCGGTACCGCAGACCGCGAACCGGCTCGGCTTGTAGAAGCTCGGCCGCTCGTACCAGATCTTCGGGATCGCGAAGACGCCCTGCGCTTCCATCTCGCGCATTGCCTTCTCCGGATCGGGACTGGCCTGCGCACGAATCTTCCGTGCCTGACCGAACGCCTGGAGCAGATGCTTCTCGAAACAGAGAAAATCGCGCATCTGTGGAGGCACGGGCAGCGGCGCCAGAAGACGCACCGTGCCCGCTTCAATGAGCCCGCGTCCGCTGCGCTCGGCGTCGGCAACGATGCTTCGCGCCAGACCGAGCCCTTGGTCGCCCGCCTCGATGAGCGACTGCATGCTGGCGAAGACGGGGCTCGGCTGGTCGCCCCCGGCGGCGGCGAGATCGGCGATCTTCGTGTCGCCCGCGATCAAAGCGCCAACTCGTTGCGAGCCGGAGGCGGCGAATGTCACCAGTCTCATCCTGATCCTCCCGAGATCATCGCGTCCCGCGACGCGATCTTTGTCATTCGTCTTGTTATATTTCATTGTTTGTTGAAAATTAGCTAGGAGTCAATCTGAAACGAGACGCCCCCGACAATGCCGACAAAAGAGGCCCCGAGGCGAACGCCCCCTGTCCGAAAAAAGCGCAGCAACCGCGCCGCTCCGCGGATCGCGCGGCGCGGCGATTCGACGAAGATGTCGATTCTGGATGCGGCCGAGCGCTGTTTCGCCGAGGACAGCTTCGATGGGGCATCTCTTCGGGCCATCACCGAGGCGGCCGGGGTGGACTGGGCGCTCGTCAACTACCATTTCGGCTCGAAGGACAATCTGTTGCGCGAGGTTATCGCACGACGAGCGCGGATCGTGCACGAGGCGCGTGTCCAGGCCCTCGAGGAGGCCCGGCATGAGGCCGGCAACGCCGCCCCCTCGATCGAAGCGATCGTCACCGCATTTCTCGAGCCGCTGCTTCACCGGCTGGTCAGCGGCGAACCGGGTTGGCGCTACTATTGCGGTCTGATCTCTCAACTTGCCATGGTCCCGCAATTCGTCGAACTGACCCACAACGAGCTCGACCCGACCGCAATACATTTTATCAACGCGCTGCGCAGCGCATTGCCCACAGCGCCGCCGCGCTCGATCTATTGGGGCTACATGTTTCTGCTGGGCGCGATGGTTCAGGCGATGGCGCCCACGGGGCGCATCGATCGGTTGTCTCGGGGCCTGTGCCGGTCCGATGACGTCGAGGAGGCGCTCGCCGAGATGGTGCCGTTCGTTTGCGCCGGCTTGCGCGCCGCCGCCCGCTGATCTGTCGGAATTGCTGCCCCCCGCCGGTCGGCATCGCATGCTGCCGTGGGTGGCCCTCTTCGGCGGCATCTCGCTCCGGCCGCGATGCCACCCGCGTGCATTCGGGCGCGTTTCGCAAATCATGGAGCCAGGCGCCTTAAGGGGCGGTACGATAACCGGGGGGAGGAAATGAGCTTGATGCAGCGCTCCTTCGAAGCCAAACGTCGATGGAAAAGCCTGTCGCTTCTCTGCCAACGGCTCTCTTAATCTGAATTCGTCGCTTGGCCACGTTTGTGTCAACTCCGCAGTCTGGTGGCAGATATCATGCGGATGAACACGCCGCCGACATCGTGCCGAATTGAACAGGAATCACTCAGAATGAGCATGGCGCCGCATAACCGAGTTCCCTATTCCGCGATTGTGGATCGCGCTCCGTTGCCGTTGCCCGCCGGGGCGCGGCTCATTGTTTGGACGATCGTCAATGTCGAGGAATGGAATATCGAGCAGCCGATGCCGCGCACCGTGCTGCCGCCGCCGATGCAGCGGCCTTTGCTTCCCGATGTGCCGAATTGGGCGTGGCATGAATATGGGATGCGCGTCGGATTTTGGCGGCTCCGGGATTGCCTTGGCGCTGCGGGTGTCGTGCCGACGCTGGCGATCAACGGCTCGGTGTGCCAGAGCTATCCCCGCGTTGCCGGGGCTGCGCTGGAAGCCGGGTGGGAATTCATGGGTCATGGTTTTCGACAAGGGCCGATGCACCATTTGCCCGATCAGCGCGCGGCGATCCGGCAGACGATCGACGCGATACAAAGCTTCACCGGCAAGCGCCCGCGAGGGTGGGAAAGCCCGGGGCTCACCGAGACCGGAGACACGGCAGACCTCCTTGCAGAGGAAGGCATCGAATATGTCGCCGACTGGGTCCTGGATGACCAGCCTTGCAAACTGGCGACGCGCGCCGGGCCCATCATCGCTTTGCCCTATACCCTCGAAACAAATGACGTCGCCATGATGGCGGTTCAGCAGCACTCATCGGAACAGCTCCTCAAGCGAATTATCGACCAGTTTGACCGGCTTTACGCCGAGAGCGCTGCCATAACGCGCATCATGTCCGTCAGCCTGCACCCTTATCTCAGTGGCGTTCCGCATCGCATTCGCTACATCGAAGCAGCGTTCGAGCACATGTCCCGCCACGAGGGGGTCCTCTACTGGACGGGGGATAAAATACTCGATTGGTACGTCGCGGCCGCTCGATGATGGCAGCCACCGCCCCCAAGCTGCAAACTGCGAAGCGATGCGCTTTTCGTCGAAAGTGAGTTGCGCCTCGCAAAGCATCACTCGCAGATCCGCGAGAAGCCGAAAGCCTTCGCCTTTATAGTCTGCGAGCAATGCGGCGTGATCAGCCCGGGCGGCGCCTTCGTGCGGATGAATGGATCGTGTGTGCCATTGATATTGGATTTGGTAGCGTCGATCCGTCTTCGCTATAGTCGGGAATGAGAGTGCCCTCGAGGCACGGCGCCGGACAATGAAGCCAGCGCGCTCGAAAATTGAAGAGCTGACGCAAGGGAGGAAGGCTATGCAGCTGAGCAGCGACCATATTCTGACGACTCATGCCGGGAGCCTGCCGCGCCCCCATGACCTTGCGCACATGATGTATGCCATTTTGGATGGCAAGCCTGTCGATCCGATCGCACTCGATGAGCGGGTTCGCAAGGCGATTGCCGAAGCCGTGGAACGCCAGCAAAAAATCGGGCTGGACGTGATCAGCGATGGCGAGCTGGGCAAGGTTGGCTTCTCGAACTACGTGCTTCAACGGATGACCGGTTTTGAGGGAAACGCCGATTTTATGGCGGCCGACTTTGCGGATGCGCCCGGTGTCGCCGCCGACGCGTTCGGCAGCGAAGGCTCCAGCCACTTGCGCTTGCCGGTTGTCAACGGCCCGATCGAGGTGCGCGACACCAAGGCGATCGACAAGCAAATCGCGGATTTCAGATCAGCGCTTGGTAACGCTCCGCCCGACAAGGCATTCATTCCCGCGGTGACACCGGGCCATGTAGCCTTCAACTTTCCCAACCGCTACTACAAGTCACACCAGAAATACATCGAGGCGGCCGCAGCCGCGCTCGCCCCGGAATACAAGGCGATCGTCGACGCAGGTTTTAACTTGCAGCTCGACTCGCCGGATGCTGCGATGGCGTTTCACTGCACCGTGCAAGGCAGTGACCTTGCGGACCCGGCGGCGCACCTCGCTGCCGGCATCGAGGTTCTCAATGACGTTCTTTCCGGCGTCCCCGCGGAGAAGATTCGCTATCACGTCTGCTGGGGAAACTATCGCGGCACGCATCACAAGGACATCGCGCTCAAGGACATCATCAAGCTCGTCCTCAAGTCGCGGGCCAAATTCATCTACGTCGAGGCGGCCAATCCCAGGCATGAGCACGAGTGGGCAGTCTGGAAGGACGTCAAGTTGCCGGATGACAAGGCGCTGATTGCCGGTGTGATCGACACCAAGACCAATTCCGTCGAACACCCGGAGCTTGTCGCGCAACGTCTTGAGCGCTTTGCCAAGATCGTCGGCAAGGAACGCGTGATCGCCGGCACGGATTGCGGATTTGCAACCTTCGTAGGCTTTCACCCGTGCCATCCCGACGCGGCCTGGTTGAAGCTTCGAACCTTGGTCGAGGGTGCCCGGCTGGCTTCTGATCGCCTGTGGTCCTCGCCCGGAAAGGCAAAGAGGGCCGGCCGCCCCAGGAAAGAGAAGGCCTGAAGAGGCTTCCCCGTCATGATCCGCATGACATGACGGGGCTTTTTGTCGGTCACATCGTCTTTGGACGTGGCAACCCTAAATGATGTAGCGGTTGTCGGCGGAGGGGCTTGCGGTTCAGCAATCTCAAGACGGCCTCGCGTCCATGGCCGCTTCCGGAGGACAGACTGGCTCCGTCGGTTGGGCGGCAGCTTCTGCGCGTCGCAGATCAACGACAGGAACGCGGGAAGAAGCCTCGAAGATCATGCGAAGGCGCCGGGAGCCCTTGCCAGGTGAGATTTGAACGCCGCCGCCGCAGTCCGCGCATAGGCGAATGAAGCACGACCTCCTCGTTACCCCGCCCGGGCCGAGCCAAAGCGTTCCGCCGCGCGGGCCTTGGCCTTGGCTGCCTCAACGGCACGGTCGCGCGGCGGCGCGCTGCTTACCAATGCATCGAGGAGATGGTGGGCCGCATGCGTCACGTCCTCGACGGCCCGGTTGAACGCAGCCTCGTTGACCTTGGACGGACGCGCAAAGCCGGACAGCTTGCGGACGAATTGCAGCGCGCTGGCGCGGATCTCATCGTCCGTAGCCGGCGGCTTGAAATTGTGCAGCGTTTTGATGTTCCGGCACATGGCGAGCCTCTCCCAGCAAAGACACGGAATGGACAAGGCCGAGCGCCCCTGCCGCGGGCACGGCTTTGACGGGCCCCAATGAGGATGGGCCAAATGACCCGCCCGATCAACGCGTGAGGGACAGGCCCCGGTCGTGTCGGGCTTCAAGCGCAGCGGTTCCCGCTGTCCGATATTGGCCGAACGCCCAAAGCTTGCGCCCGAAGATCGTGTCGAAGGACGCACGGGCCGCTATCGCCGCGTTTCCCTACCGACCGGAAACAACTGTCGTTGGCGTCTGGCGCTAATCCGCGGCGGCGACCGCCTCCGGGGGCGACGTGGTCCGATCCGGTCGAAGCTGTCCCTTATCTTCGGGGAGCCCGGCGAACCGGCGCAACGCCTCAGCCATCCGCGCACGGCCGCTGACACCTGTCATGACGACGTCGACCATGGTGAAGGACGCGTGGAAGTGGCCGTGCGCCTTCAATTGCCCGACCGGCACGCCGGCGGCCTGCAGCGCTTCGGCATAAGCGACGCCTTCGTCGCGCAGCGGATCGAACTCGCAGGTCACCACGAACGCGGGAGGCAGGCCCGCAAGCTTGCCACGAAGCGGCGCAGCACGCGGGTCGCTGCGGTCGGCGGGCGAGCAGTAGATGTCCCAGAACCAGTACATCAGCGCGCGCGTCAGGAAATAGCCTTCTGCATTCTCGCTGTAGGAGGGGCGATCGAAGCTCGAGTCGGTGACCGGACACAACAGAAGCTGGCCGCCGATCGCGGGGCCGCCGCGATCGCGCGCCAGCTGGCAGGTGACGGCGGCGATGTTGCCGCCGGCACTCCAGCCCGCGACCAGGATAGGTCCGGGCGTGCCGCCGAGCTCGGCCGCATGCCCGGCGATCCAGCGCGCCGCGGCGTAGCTGTCTTCCGCAGCGGTCGGGAAGCGGTGCTCGGGTGCATGACGATACCCGACGCTGACGAAGATCATGCCGCTGCGCCGGCACATGTCGCGGCAGAACGGATCGTCCGACTGCGCGTCGCCCAGCACCCAGCCGCCGCCATGGAAATAGACGACGATCGGATGCGGTCCCTGCGTCGCCGGCCGATAGAGACGATAGGGGAGCGGACCGTCGGTGCCGGGGAGCGTGCCGTCGACGACCTCGCCGACCGGCCTGCCGGCGGGACGCCCGGCGTTGACCATGGTCAAGAAGGCCCGCGCGCCCTCGGCGCCGAGCGATTCGATCGCGGGCAGCTTCATGTCCGCCATCATGTTCAGCACCAGCCGCACGTCCGGCTGCAGGCGTACGACCTCGCCGTCGTTACACTGCTCCGACAGGTCGGGTGCGCTGAGCCTGAAGCCCAGCATGCCGCGGCTCGCGACTTCGTTGCAGATGGCGCGGTAGGGGCCGACGCCGCCGGTATAGGGCATCACGCCCCACGGCTTGCCGGGGACGTTGGCGCCCGTGTACCAGGTGTTGGCGAGACGGTGCAGCGTGAGCATCGAGCAGTCGTCGAGATGTCGCGTCCAGCCGGCCTGCGCCGTCTCGGTCGCTTCGATGGCAGTGAAGCCGGCCTCGCGCATCGCGACCAGGCGATCGACGACCCAGTCGACGTGCTGCTCGATCGAGACCACCATGTTCGACAGCACCGATGGGCTGCCGGGCCCCGTAATCATGAACAGGTTTGGGAAGCCGGCCACGGTAAGCCCCAGATAGGTCTGGGGGCCGTTGGCCCAGACGGCGGAAATCTCTCGTCCGCCGCGACCCGTGATCGGATGGACGGCAGTGATCGCCCCGGTCATGGCATCGAAGCCGGTGGCGAACACGATGACGTCGAGATCGAAGGTGCGCTTGTCGGTGGTGATGCCCGAGGCCGTGATCGCCTTGATCGGTTCCTGCCGGAGGTTCACCAGCGTGACGTTGGAGCGGTTGTATGTCGCGTAGTAGTTGGTATCGAGGCAGGGACGCTTGGCGCCAAACGGGTGGTCGAACGGGGTCAGCGCTGCCGCCGTCTCGGGATCCTTGACCTGGCGGCGGATCATTTCGGCGTAGAGCTCTTGCGCGGCGCGGTTGGCTTCAATGTCGGTGGCGACGTCGGCCCAGGCGAAAGGCGTGGCCGCCAGCCAGCCCTGACGGTCGAGGCGCGCCAGTCGTTCTTCCATCGGCGTTTCGAGGATCTTCGGGCGCGGCGTCTGGAAGTCCCCAATCGCGACGGCGCCGAAGCGCGCGGCGCCCAGCGGCGAGGCGAATTGCGCCGCGCGGATAGTATCGTAG
>Ga0123355_10014643_pt1 | contig 12279 bp, 11 predicted proteins | sample TergutEmb28metaG_3_FD_89872 | JGI IMG/M metagenome (GOLD analysis project Ga0123355, IMG submission 89872) | Embiratermes neotenicus P1 segment gut microbial communities from Petit-Saut dam, French Guiana - Emb289 P1 | ecosystem: Host-associated > Arthropoda: Insects > Digestive system > Gut ...
GATTCTTGAATATCAATTCTTAAGCGTCCGACACGAGCCTTGAACCAGTTTCCCTCAGGAACCAGCCGCTCGGTCACCACCGGCGTACCTGACTTCGAACATCACACTCGGGATACAACAATAATAGCACTGCCTCCCTTCCAACCGGAGGCCGTATTTACTGTCGACACGGCACCACATTCCACAAGAGCTGCACCTTCAGCAGCACCGCTGAGAGAACCTCAGCTCTCACAAAGACGCAAGGATTCCGCTGTGAATTCCGAGCGTCATACACAGCCACGTGTCATACCACGTGTAATAACACGGCTAACAATAGACTAAAACCACGCAAAATCTCGATCGAGCTGGCCGATCGCAGAATCTTCACTCCAGCCAGCAGTCCGGCGTGCACACAAGCAATAGTTGACGGCGGTCCTTACATGAGCAGACGCTTGGTTTAACAAATGCACAGAGTGTCGCGTTTGTTCGTTTGGATCGGTAACTAACAGTCTGATCGACATACACGAACGGTGTTGACAATCAAGAATGTGACGTTTCAATACAACTTCAGAAACCGCTGGGTGCTTTAAGAATTCTGTTGCTAATCTCATTACAAAGCTGCAGCAGCACACAGACACACACAGTACACACGGTGCGTCTCCATTGCAACGGCACACTGGCTAGCGCTGTTTAGTGCAGTAACCGCTCTGTATTGTGCGAACTGCACGCAACACGCTACGTGGGCTGCATGCAGAGGCGTTTGGTGTTAAATAAGACGGTCCATACAATTGACACTGAACTCCAAAAAACTCACTGAAGTCCAGCAAACGTTTCCGAGTATCGCTTTATTTCAGTCTCGTGCTCCCTTTCCTTCTAGTTCTGTCTACGCGCCTTCCGCCACCAAACGAACCCCGCGGCACGCAACCACACAAACACACGCACTGGCACAGAGGGATCCCGCGGCTGAAACTCGATCGATGCCGGATTTTGCTGAACAGCATCGAAAAATGTGAAAATGTTAAGCCCACGGGCAAATTTTACAAATTAAAAGAGACTGCGCAATAAATTAAAAAAAAAAACTAGTTGACAAAAATTACTCAGATTACTAGATTTCTTACTGCACTGAGTAAAAACCGATTTGCTGTTCACCATGACTCACAGACAAAATAAACGAAGCCGAGAGCTTCTTACACGGCTGATAACCGTTCTATCGGCCAATCCACAACTTTGACGGAACCCTTAAGTTAACGACCACCTTCATAACAACCCTCCTTCAAACCCAACACATCAACCAAGTCACATGCGCTAACCGCATCGTCGCAGCAGCTAGCCACTGCAGGAGCCACTCTAACTGCAGCTGCTCACACAGCGCAATTTCTCCACATCCTCTGGCCTGTACCCATAACACGGCAAGTATTTACGGTTTCTTCTCCCCGAACTTTGCACTTAACCACATTTCTTCCTCTCCTCTTGTTCGCGAAGTTTCTTTGTTATGTTGGCCCATTTCCGTAAATCACCGGTGTGACGCAATGGAACAACAATGTTCATGACAACACTGAATAAATCAAGTCGATAATTTGGAAAAACAATTTAAATTACGATGTGGAGGCTGGCAATTAATATTGCGTTGTCATTCCCTCCAGCCGTCTCATTACGTCACGCTACACGCATGCACGCCTCCGTTCAAGCTTTAACTTGTGAAGCATAAAACACAATATTACAGCATTTTTCTGTCCCAGATCCCCGATACCCTCAAAGAGCACCACTTTGTTTCATCTCATCGTGTCTCGGCCTCTTCTCCTTCTGTTAAGAGCAGCTTTGAAGATGAAGCAGAAGGTGCAGAAACCCCCATCCCAGTGTCACTCTTCCGACAAATCTCACACAGACTCAGCCGGGATCCAAAACTGACACCAAGGTGTGAACTAGTGACTAACCACCTGAGCCAAAACAGGGTTTTGAATCACAATTTCATGCACACATCATATGAAAATTCGGTACGTGCCTCGCAGTAAACAAACACAACACCATTCCCAAGGCCAATCGGCTACTGTGCGAATCAGACAAGCGCACTGTGTGGGCAGAACGCACAGTGCAGAACGTTGGAACAGGCGGTTCAAACAGTGACCACTGTGATTTATGTTAGAGTTATACCACTGCGCACTATACTTGTGTTACGGCTGTGTACACCACTTACGAGTCTTAAACTGATAGCAACAGATTTTCACGAAATTTGGTACGAACGTTTTGCTATCGGAGATAACCCTAATCTCGTAATTTTAAATTTCCTACAATCAGCATTAACAGAAACGTGACATAACCAAAATTATACACCGCTCGTTACTGTGCTGACGAAAACAGTCATTCTGTAACATCACATGTTTCATCATTTTCAGTCAGTGCACAGTAACAGCCACCGTCACTTACTGTTACTATCAGTGCACAGTAACAGCCACCGTCGCTGTTACTATCAGTGCACAGTAACAGCCACCGTCACTTGCTATTACTAACAGTGCACAGTAACAGCCACCGTCACTTGCTGTTACTATCAGTGCACAGTAACAGCCACCGTCATTTACTATTACTAACAGTGCACAGTAACAGCCACCGTCGCTTACTGTTACTATCAGTGCACAGTAACAACCACCGTCACTTACTGTTACTATCAGTGCACAGTCACAGCCACCGTCACTTACTGTTACTATCAGTGCACAGTAACAACCACCGTAACTTACTGTTACTATCAGTGCACAGTAACAGCCACCGTCACTTACTGTTACTACCAGTGCACAGTAACAGCCACCGTCATTTACTATTACTATCAGTGCACAGTAACAGCCACCGTCACTTACTGTTACTATCAGTGCACAGTAACAGCCACCGTCATTTACTATTACTATCAGTGCACAGTAACAGCCACCGTCACTGTTACTATCAGTACACAGTAACCACCGTCACTTACTATTACTATCAGTGCACAGTAACAGCCACCGTCACGTCCAATCCACGTCAGTGCGTCATGGGGCACCCTCCAGAGATCGAGGGTCGCTGCGAATATATTTCATATACAAACGTGGATAGTCGACTGGCGCCTGCCCTGAGGAAGAGAGGAGTCTTTCACTGTTAAGAAAGTACAAGTTACGAAACGACAGCCTCCAGCATAAACGAATAATTTCGAATGAACCAAGCTGACTGTGTAAAGTGGATTAAACTGGCTCAGCACAGGAACCAAGAGCAGCATCTGTGAACATGATATTAACCCTTAGGGTTGTAAAAATGTATGGAAGTAGATGAACAGCTTAGACGCTATAAAAGTCTTCCAGCACTGCACTGCAGGTTGTTCCGATTTGAGAGTAGACTTGGAACCGAAGTTTGGTCCTCAGGCAAGTCATCAACATTGCAAAACGTGTTTACGTACTAAATAGAGTCAGTCCGATTCTGTAAGGAACAACAAGAATTTCAAATCAACATGGAAGATGAAAGACGCGAGGCCCCAGAGCAGTGAATTCAGATATACAACGCAGAACACCGCCTAATTCAATTTCTTCTGAAATGGCGTTTCTTTACGGCAGGAGCGTATTATTTTTGTTGCCAACCACACAACAAAGAATCCAATATTAGAACGTTATTCTGATGTACTCTGAATACCGAAGTTCCTCCACCTACAAGCCACTGATATCCGATCTATACAGCCCAACAGTCACATCACAAAATTACACACCATGTGTTCTTTTGGAAGTACCAGAAAACCCGGACCTTCGTAGGCTAGTCAGAAATTCGCCGCCTCTTCACGCACCCAAAGATGCATTACCATGTTCAAACGACCATATCACTGGACCCTACTGTCAGCCAGTCTGCACAGCTGCACCCAAAACATACGTAGTCTGTGAAGCAAATCACAGCGCAAAACGCGTATCTTTTATCGCTGTCCTGAGCACTGCAGTTGCCACCGCATGTCCCGGCGGATGGAAGCTTTCTATGCGACAAATCGGCTGTGAAGGGGGTAAAAACCCAGACATCCTAGGTGGCGCAGTTGGTTCAGACACTGCGCTACAGGCCGGAAGGTCGCGGGTTCGATTCTCGATGGTATCATTGGAATGTTTCATTGACATAATTCTTCCGGCCGCACTATGGCCCTGGGGACGACTCAGCCTCTAACATTTCCTGGGGGGTAATGGCGGCCGGTGCGTAGAGCTGACCTTACCACCTTCATGTGCCGATCGTCTTGAAATCTGGAAACCGCCAGGGCCTGACCAGGCCACCACCGAGCAAGTCGGCTCGAGCTGAAAGGTTTCTGATTTCCGTTCCGAACCCCAGCCGGAAAAGTGATCACCTGAATGAGGACCTTCGTGGTTTTCCTCAAACCCCCAGGTAAATGCGGATATGGTAGTGTAAAGTATCCCATGACTGCCTCCTGTTCAAACTGCACTTCACAGAATTCGACGATAAACAACAGTGCCAACTGATACAGTGTCCTTAGTAACACAACATACGTTTCCTGTCACAAATCTTACTAGCAACTAATGGCAATTTAAGACAATATATAAAATGTCGAACGTCTGCACTGTGCGGCACCTTTCGCTCCATGTCAGCGCCACATGTACCGGGAGCAGACGAATCCTCCTGCTTGTTGTCAGAATCACAGGAAACGCTAAAAACAAACTGTGTGGACTGCATGCGGGGTTCCTTAATGTACACCCTGGCGGTACATACAGTAACCACTGGGCTTGAAAGGCCAAATGGTTCTTTGTTACGTATTCTTATGTAAGTCGATTTGAAAAGAATCCGTTAGATATAAGGAACAAAACGATCTGATTCAAGCGGCTGATGTAGAGCTGTAATAAAGGTTGAAAAGCAGCACCAACTGAGCACTCCAATCTCTCGTCAGAAGTATTAAAGGATTCGAACGCTGGCAGAGAAAAATGTCTCCTTGCATTGGGATAAATCAGGCACAAGGCGGGGCCTCAGTGGAAAAGAGCTGAAAAATTGCACCAGCAAACTTCGGAAATAAAGCGTTCTGACTTATTAAACTAAAGGACTGAAGAGTTATGGCGCAAATAAACTGAGGATCTCTGGGAAGGTGACAGCGTACGGACAACACGCATTTATCACGTCAGACGTAACTATGCCATTACGTATGAGCCCAAACGTCCGCAGCGTCAGTACGGAGAAATGCCCAATAGTCAGTCTAATGCACAATTACAAATATCATACTGCAATGGAACTTCAGGCCGTGATGCGAGACAAAGTTGGGCCAGGGAAAGAATCATCACTCACTTTCCACCTCAGACATTAAGAAGTCCATAATGTATAACCCTATACAGCCTACATGCGAAGCAATGTCCATTAACCAGTCTAACACACAATTATAAATTTCATAACCAATAACACTTCTATCCGTGAAGTAAGATAATTAAAGTCGGGTTAGGGAAGTAATGGCCGCAGATTATCCGCCACCTGCCTGTGAAAGCTTTCGCCCACCGTCACTTGTACCTCGGCCTCTTTGTTACAAACTCCCTGTAAAAAATAGCGACAATTTTATTAAAATTACCACAGCTCAAAACTGCAAAGCTGTAACAGTTTTACTAAACTTAACAAATTACATTAAAGCAAATGGTTCTCTCCCTCACAACTGACAGCTGTGTGGGGCGGAGCACTCAGACAGCTGAAACACCCCACTACCTGTGCTCTGCGCCTCCAGACATGAATGAAGCAGCTCGTCTGTCAAGCGAAGCATATCTAAATCGCCCCTGTTTTTTAAGAAGGGGCTAACTGCCACTTTGAGCTACAGTGAGTTGTGTGTAGCGAATCATTCAACTAATGGTCCTGTATGGCATGCACAAATATGACAACTCCACCTTCAAGAATAACCGACAGCGGTCGGCGATATCCCACCTCTCAAAGCATTTGTCTTATGTCTAACGGAGCCATCTTCTTGCTTCGCCTGTAAGATTGATATTATGTGGGTTGTCCCCTCTGTAAAAATAGTAGCGAAATGCTCTGCTGCTTACCTCGCGCCAGAAAAGTACGTCCCTCTTTACATTTCTCAAGGAACTAGTTTTGTTTACCGTAGGGTTTATGAGCTGGAGGACAACCGCTTGTCCTCCATCAAGGACTGCGTAGTCAATATTCATATCCGTAACACGAGGACGCGTAGCAATGTCTACGTACTGACGTACTGACCAAATGATCAGTGCAACGCGCGCTACAGTATTCAGACGCAGACGCTGTCCAGTGGACGCATTAAGCATCACATAATGGCGAACTGAACTGAACTGACAAACCAGCGTGACGTAAGATGAACGGAAGGTAATGTTTGGTTTTTGGTTCTGGTAGCAGCATGAGGATTCGGCCTGACGAAATACGACGACGTCGTGCAGTTTGGTACACAAGTACCAACCTCACAATATGAAAGCAGAAAGTTGCCGACAGTCTACACTGAAACACGCCGACAGCAGCTGTCAGTCAGTGCGACATTCCGCCAGACCGTGACACATACAGTCAGTCACCTCAATTAAATGTTGTCCAGCTGAGGATGCAGAAGAAGTCCTTCTCCGAAATTTCGGTGTATTTAAATTACCTGAAGCGGCTGTAGGTCCGAGAGGATTTTATTGAATTTTGTTGCCGCGAGACCTTCAAATTTACGTGTATGTGGTCATTTGTTTCCACGTACGATATTTGGGATATCCAAACGTCACTATACTTTGACACTCTGTCTCTGATGTATCCGTGTTTCAAAACCTATACACATTCAACACAGACACAACTGTACATTGCGACATATACAGGGTTACTCATAAAGCAGGTGACACTTTATGACCACGTCACCAGTAAGCTTACAGCGAAGTACTAGGTATGAACTCTTAATTACAAACGTCGAGATGTCCTACCAACGGACGCATACAGCGCCACTGCAACTTCACAGCAAGCATGTGCAACCCTTACCATGCATACAAATCTGGCTATATCGAAAGAACAAAAGTGTCGAACAAAATTCGCGCGCTGCAAGCAGCACCGGCACACCATCTGCTGCTGCTGAGACCAGCAATGGCGCGCCGACTGCGCTCCATCATAACTTGACAGGTTGTCGTCTGCACAGCACTGTACTGTTTCTCAGGATTCGACGTTGAGTCGGTGGATGACTGGTTACCGACGTTTCGAAGGCCCATCCGAGTACGCGGTATCACAAGCCGACACTGAACCCTCTCAATGTCGTGTACATCCTTTCTCCAAGCCGCAGCCACACAGCAATTCACATATAATTACCACTATGCCGTAAATGTCCTGTTGTAAGAGCGTAGCCGGCATCGAACCCCTTCCCTGTCCCGCAGGAAGCCAACAACTGCTGAAAAATTCCACAAATTTACGCCCTTTAATTCATTGGCCCCATGATGTCAGGCCGCCGCCTGACCACCTCCTGAGCCACCTCAGTCCAGCCCACACCCCTCTCCCCACACTATGAGAAATACTGTCGTCTATATGACGCCGTGAACTCTGGTACAGAACTTCCGACGCACCGGAACAACGTGGTGTCTTCATCTCTGCGGTACGATGGAAGCAGCAGGTTCTTCCTAAGGGCAGGCAAATTTCCACCAGACAACACGGGGTCAAATCCCAAAACACAGTGTCCTCCAATCAAACAATTCTAGTCACACAAATCCACACCACGTGCTGTACACTTCCAGTATTTCACAGTGAAACAGCCGCGCATGGCACGGAGCAAGCTTCACTGTTTTGCGACCAAGCTGAAGCCACTAGCAGTGATACCAACTGCACTGCCATTACATTTGTCAAAATTATTAAGGCGCTGAGTCGCTTCTTGCGGAGAGGGCGAAATGCACGCTCAGTGGCTCAGCTGCACAATTTCATTAAACTTGCCGCTAACTGTCTGCCGCAACACAGCCTATGCTGCGGAATTATTTGTCTAGATAACTGTAATGCCAGACAGTCGCAACTAAGAAGCTAAAATCCAGGCTGGGCAATTTTCGCAGTTCGTTATGCCTCGCGTGATACTTCGACTAACTTACTGCCTTAACTGCACGCTGCAGAGAACTTAAGAATCTGATAGTTCCTCTGTTAGCCAAGAAATTCTCTTCATTTTTACCGTGTTCACAAGGTCCAACCACTCGTCTCTGTCCTCAGCCAGACTGATCCAGTCCACGGTCTGCCATCCTCCTTGAGATACATTTTAATATTATCCTCTAGTCTAAATTAAAGTCTTCCAAATTCGTCTATTGCTTTCACGTTTTTCTACCGAAACACTCTACGCATTTCTCCCTAGCCCACACGCCCCGAACGCCCAACCTAACATTTCGTCATCATTGCACACCTCTATGCAATTCTCTCCGGCTTCCTCGACGCGCTGTTCTCTGACGCTACTCCCTGTATTGTTGCACTTGCATTACCCAAACAAAAACGCCCACCTGCAGCAACGAGAAGTATCGTCTGCCTTCTGGTCTGTTCTGTTCTATTATTACCACCACTGTCATCACTTCAAACCCTATCCTCCCTGCTGTTTCAGACTCGGCTCATCTCGACCCACTACCGAACATGTCGCTCCGGTAGGCCTACTGTCAAAATCAACTGCCTCTTCGTACGCAAACTAAAACAGCCACATTCCCCAAACTTCTAAATCCCACTGGTAACTATATGTACCGCCAGTTTAACATTCAACAATTCTACGTTCTGCCCACACAGTGTATTTGTGTTTTGTGTGGATCTCAGAACAAACAGCGATTATTTCTCTATACAACATTAACTGGTTGGTTTGTATAACCGAGACGGAGTGTGTTTACTGTGCGGTACGGACTGTAGCTTTATATACAATTCGGGTTAACGTTAATCAGAAGCACTCGGCTGGTGTCCGCTGTTCAGCGCTGCACATCTCGTGCTCAGTTCCTAAATCTAACATCGGCACATGCAATAATTCTTTCCCTTGTCCAAGCCAGCAGCTGCAGATAACTCCGTCAGGGTCGGTATGGGCTCCTTATCTCCGTCTAACTACGTACATCACTGTTGTTTCATTTTGCTGCAGTAAAGCTGGCCGGCAGTTATCTGATGCCATTTACGTCCTCTTCTGCTTATCCATGTACCCAGCTCCCTTCTATTTCGCCTGTGAAGCGGCACGACAAGAGGGCGGTGAATTTATAAGCCACACGCACAGCCGGATGTTAAGGCTGTGGGAGCTACGCCGATTTCGTGAACCAATTATTAGCTGTCTAGGTGTTGGTGTAAAGTCTGGCAAACAGGAGACACTGAGAAGGCAGATTGTGATGTCCCTGTGCAAAATGCAGCATCGCTGCGGTGGAAGCCACACTAAATTCGGGACCAAAAGCAAATTTGCCCGTAGTTTCTACAATTTCAGTCGGATTTGAATACTATTCGGCAGAGGCATTAAAAAAAAAAAAACTGCTGAAAGATTGTATCGTTAAAATTGGCGAAATAAGAGTCATGCTTCATATAGAGGGGTACAGGAATTTCAAACTCTACTATACTGTACATATTGATTGTTGTCGAACTTTACACAAAACTGCATGTCTACACAGTTCAGTGACAGTCCACACTACCAAACTGCATGTCTACACAGTTCAGTGACAGTCCACACTACCAAACTGCAAGTCTACACAGTTCAGTGACAGTCCACACTACCAAACTGCAAGTCTACACAGTTCAGTGACAGTCCACATTACCCAAAGTAACAAAAATCCGTATATCGGGTCTCGAGTTGTGACAAGTAGGCAAGGATTGTGAAGGCAACAGACTAACACGTGCAACTGTTCGTTCGCACGTGTCACAACACTACAAACAAACCCCATCGGTATCCAATGAATGTAACAAGCTGCACACTAGCGCCGTTTCATGTCAGGACCTCACAACAGCACAAACACACATTCGGCACATCCAGCGCGGATACCCCACTTCTGCGGACACCCCACTTCACCAGACGGATAAGACCAAATTTGTAAGAAGCACCTCCACAGCGGCAGATGCTTGCCGCAACGTGCGCTTGGCCATCGCAGTTCCCCAGCTACGCCTGACATCCACCGACACAATGACAAGCTACACGTTTGTGCAATTTACTACAACGTTTCTTTTCGCTCTTCTACACATAATGAGAGAGAGAGAGCCACAGCAAGTACACACGTGGAGCCCGTTCAAGTTTTTAGCCTTTACTATCTTCGGAATGCCGCAACGACCAAGGGGAGAAGAAGGAAGTAGCAGAGGGAAGTAAAAAACATGTAATTGAATATTAATTTTTGTTAGCAAAGTTTTGTCATTAGCTTCAGGAAAAGAGAGGAAGCACAAGGAGTCCTAATTTGTGGCAGCCCTGCGGGTGCCATCTGCACAATCTGCATCAGGCAGTGTCAATCACGGTCGGAGAGGCGACCGTTTTTATTTGCACCCTCTAAGTGACTGTACAAGAGGACGAGCAGCACTGCAGGTCGCTGCAATACCGACCGCCAACATTACTCGGCTCCGCTGACCGCAACTTGTAGTCAGACTGACCACATGTTTCGGCTTGTTACCTTTAAGACATCCTCAGTACTGGCCGACCTTAAACATACACGACCTTTACCTTAACCCTTTAAAACCCACTGGTAACGATATGTACCGCCAGGTTTAAAAACAAACAATTCTACGTTGTGCCTACACAGCGTATTTATGTGTTTTGTGTGGATCTGAGAACAAACAGCGATTATCTCCCTACACAGTGTCAACTGAGTGAGCAGGCTGCAGGCGGTTTCATACAGCGTCCTGGCCGATCGTTCTTAAGACAGCGCATGTGCGACAAGACACAAGCTTCTAAGAAGAGCACAAGACTGTAAAATACGCACAGCCAATACTTACTGGGGGCGTCAGTGCTGTGTAGGGAAATAGTAGCTGTTTGTTCTCAGAGCCACACAAAACACATAAATACGCTGTGTGGGCAGAACGTAGAATATTTGCATGTTAAACCTGGCGGTACATATGGTTACCAGTAGGTTGTAAACGGTAAATTTCTCGCAAAAATGTACGCTGCACAAATTTTTCCAGCTTGCTATTCAAGTGCCTTTTCCTCCGACAATTATTTAGTTAAGTCGGCGCTCGTGCGAAGCGGCCAGTACTTTGTCCGCGCTCAGCCAGCACTGATACAGCTCGGCAAGTTTTCATAAACTTCCCCAGTGTTAAATTTCATATAAATCTGTTCCGCGGGCCTCAGTCGCTATATGCGCAAGTACGGACGGACGGCCGGCCGACTAGAGACTTTAACATGGAATACGAATGTGCCTACAAGAGCAGCAAAACGCAAACAGTGACCATCTACCATGTTCAAGTAGCTCCAGAGAACAGGCCAGTGTAATGATCAGTGGGCAGACAGACAGTGCCGTTGGCACCGTACCGGCGCACTGCGTGCTGCCGCATGCCCACAAATAATTCACATTTGTAGCGCTTTGTAACCGCAGGACAAAGTAGCTGTTGTAACAACAGCGAAGTGCATTACTACAGCCTTTCGCACGCTCATAAAACAGGCGTCATTGAAATCCGGGCAACAACGTCTCCAGTTTACAAGGAGACTGATTCATAGTTTTACTGTCCTCGGCAGCAAGGTTTACGGAATCCTCAATCCGCAATATCAGAACAGAGTACTGTCGCCTGCCGCAGTGCTGCCAGTTGCATGCTACATGACACACCAAGCAACGTGCTATAAAAACACCGAACAGCTACGACCTAAAATTTGTACACTGTGTAGTGAATCTTGCGTCACTCGCAGCCGGCGGCTTTGTTCTTTACTGAGCAAAAGTTCGACGCCGTGAAGCCGCATCGTCGCATGTATAAAACCCAAAGTTATCATTGCAGGAGCGACGCCGCCTGGAACGGCATTTCGACAGAGTTTAGCACTTAATATTAATAAAATGTGGTTAAAACTGAGCCACATACTGTTGTGGCGTCCTCACTCGACTAAAGCTACACGTGCCGGTAAGTGCAGAGGTGCACAATTATCACTACGGACGGGCAGACTGGCGTTGTAAAGCTATACAAAGTGACTCCTGTAACTGTTCTGTTATATGAAGTCCCAGTGCAGCATAGCGATCGCTGGATGCATTACCAAACCAACGTCGCCGCGACCTATTAATCACATCAGATCGCGTGCGGATAAGCGGGACAGGGAACATGGAGGGACTAGACAACTGTATATAGCTATCTCAGTAATTAACCAACTTGATGCACAAAATTTTTGTTTTACAATAAGTTTATTTCATGCCTCTACATGTTTCGAGCACATGTGCTCATCATCAGGAGGTCAAAATTGCATTACACAGC